>Ga0256845_1002720_pt1 | contig 12536 bp, 9 predicted proteins | sample RiftiametaG_FD_189101 | JGI IMG/M metagenome (GOLD analysis project Ga0256845, IMG submission 189101) | Tube worm associated microbial communities from hydrothermal vent at the East Pacific Rise, Pacific Ocean - Riftia | ecosystem: Host-associated > Annelida > Integument > Unclassified ... | reverse complement strand
CGAGGAGGTCGGCCCAGAGCCCGAGAAGATCGTCGAAGTCGACGAGGTTCATCGAGCGCTTGCGGGCGGCGTAGGCCTTTGCGACATCCTCCATCATCGGCGCCCGGTCGAGGAGCTGGAGCTTGCGCTCTTCGACGACCTTGCGCAGTGGCCTGCGGGTGCCCTGGGCCAGCGAGATCAGGTTGCTCAGGACCTTTGGCGTCGGGAATCGTCGGCGGCTGAGAGCGGCCAGGCCCTGCTCTGCGATGACCCCGGCGAGCAGCGTGCGCGCGTCTTCGGGGTCGAGGATGCCGAAGCTTTGGGAGAGCCCCAGGGCGTGGCCGTGCTTGCGCAGGATTCGGTTGCCGACATGGTGAAAAGTACCGGCGGCCGAGCGCCGCATGTCGATGCCGAGCAGCTCCTCGACCCGCGCGGTCATCTCGCGGGCGGCTCGGTTGGTAAAGGTGACCAGGAGGATCCGCTCGGGGTGCACGCCACCGGCGACCAGGCGGGCGACGCGATAGGTAAGGGTGCGTGTTTTGCCGGTGCCGGCCCCGGCGAGCACCAGGATCTCGCCCTTGGGCGCGTCGACGACCGCTCGCTGCTGGGGGTTGAGATCGGTGCTGAGATCAAAGGGCACCCGCCTCGGCGCCGTTGTCTTGATGACGTATTTCATCGGCTGCGACGATCGGTGGCGTCGATGTTGGCGCGGATAAAGCCGAGCAGTTGCTCCTCCATGTAGACGCGATCCTCGAGGCGACGCGGCATGTGTCGCTCGTCGGGAAAGAGCAGCAGCTCGTAGGGGATCCGGGCGCGCACGAGGGCATTGATCAGGCGAGCGGCGTGGCGGAAGTGCACGTTTTCGTCGATGAGCCCGTGCACGATCATCAGGTCGCCGACGATCGTATCGACGTGCTGAAGGACGCTGCTGCTCGCGTACCCCTTGGGGTTTGCCTGGGGCGTGCCCATGTAGCGCTCGGTGTAGTGGGTGTCGTAGCCGTCCCATTGAGTGACGGGCGCACCGGCGATCGCCAGGCGAAAGGTTTCGGGGGCACGCGCGAGGGCCATCGCGGCCATGTAGCCGCCGTAGCTCCAGCCGTAGATGCCGACTCGGCCGCTGTCGGCGAGGCCTTGGTTTACCAGCCAGCGCACGCCGTCGACCTGGTCCTGGACCTCGATGTTGCCCATGTCGTGGCGAAGCGCGCCCTCAAAGGCGAGGCCGCGCCGGGCCGAGCCGCGGTTGTCGAGCTTAAAGACGAGGTAGCCCTGGGAGGCCAGGAGCTGCGCTCGCATGTCGACCGTCAGGCCCCAGGATTTGGTGACCCGCTGAGCGTGCGGTCCGCCGTAGACCGAGACCAGGGTCGGGAAGGGGCCGTTGCCAAAGCGCTCTGGGGGCCGATAGATCGCTCCGTGCAGGCGAACGCCGTCGCGAGTGTCGAGTTCGACGAGCTTTGGCGGCGGCAGCTTCATGGTTTTAAGACGCGGGTCTTCGGGCACCGGAAGTTGGCGGATCGCCGTGCCGTCCGCGAGCTTGCGCAGGGTGATCGTCGGCGGCGTGTCGGGGGCGCTAAACGAGTCGATGAAGCGATTCAAACCGTGGTCGAGTTTGACGCTGTGGGTGCCTGCGGCCTCGGTGATTCGCCGGGGTTCGCCACCCGTGAGCGGCACGCTGTAGAGGTGCCGCTCGGTCGCATGCTCGCGGCCGGCGACGAAGTAGACGAGGCCGCGCGGCTCGTCGACACCGGCGACGCCGTCGACCGGCCACTCGCCGGAGGTGAGCTGGCGGACGAGCTTGCCGGTGTTGTCATAGAGATAGAGGTGGAGGAAACCCGAGCGCTCGGAGGCCCAGAGGAAGCCGCCTTTTTTGAGGGCGCGAAAGCTGTGGTGCAGGTTGATCCAGACCGCAGATGTCTCGCGCAAGAGTTCGCTGCGGGCCCCGGTTTTTGGGTCGAAGGCGAGTAGGCGGAGCAGGCTTTGCTCGCGGTTTTCGACCTCGGCGAGCAGCCGGCCGTCTTCTAGCCAGTGCACGCGTGCGAGGTACTCATCATCGCCGGGGGCGTCGCCGCGAAGATCGAGCCAGCGCGTCGAGCCGCCACGAGAAGCGACGACTCCCAGGCGAACGATCGCGTTTGTCGCTCCGGCAAAGGGGTAGCGGTGCTCCTCGATGGCCTCGGGCCCGGTTGTCTCCTTGCCCTGGTGGACGATTTGGTAGCCCGGGATGTGGGTCTCGTCCACCTCGGTGTAGGCGATGCGATCGCCGCTGCGCGACCACCAATAGCCGTGATTACGGCCCATCTCCTCCTGGGCGATGTACTCGGCCAGACCGTGGCTGCGGCCGCTGCCGCGGGCGCCATGGGAGAGTTGCCGCGCGGTGCCGCCAACGGTTGGCACTACATAGAGTTCGTCGTCGTAGACGTAGGCGACTTGTTCGCCGTCGCGGGAGAGGCGGGCATCGAGTGCTGGTTTTTCGCCGGGTGCGACCAGTTCACGGAGCGTCGAGCCGTCGCCGTCACCGTCGCCATCGGCATCGGCCTCGGCCTCGGCCTCCGATGGGTCGAGAACAAAAATGCCGCCGCCGACCGGTACCAACATGCGCGGTGTTTTGGCGTCGTGATGGGCCCAGGCGTAGCGGGTGATGCCGAGGCCGCGGATCCGCTGACGTTCGCGCCGCAGTTTCTGCTCGCGCGAGAGGTTCTCCTCGGTTTCGCCGCCGCCGGGCGGGTGGGCGAGTAGGCGTTCGGCGCCAGTCTCGGGATCAAACGCGTAGAGCTCGGTGCTGAGGCTGGCGTCGGCGCTGCGCAGGTAGGTGATCAGGCGATCGTCGGTCGAGAACGCGAGCCGGCTCGGCTGCAGCATGCCCGGCTGCGGATAGCGAGCGACGTCCTCGGTCTTTAGGGCGCCCGGCAGTTCCTCGGGACTCGCTTGCGGGGTCGCGTTGTCGTTGTTTTTTGGCTCGTTCATCGGCTCGTCCATCGATGCGTGGTTCTGCGGCGCGTCGATTGTTGGGTCTGCAGAGCTGCGCTTTGGCGTTTTGTCCGGCGGCAGGCAGGCGACTGCGAGCGACACGACGATCGCGGAGATCGCAGAGATCGAGCGAGCGGCGGTGAGGGGCAGCGGCCAGGGCCTAGGCGCATGCATGGCGATGATGGTCGCAGCGCCAGGCAATGCTGTCCACGCCCGGGCTTGCATGGGTGGCATAAATCGGCGGGTGCAGGCCCACAGCCTCCTCTGTTTGAGATCTTCACCACCTCGGTCGCCGTCGACACGCTCGATGAATTCGAAAACCTCGATGAATTCGAAAAACTCGAAAACTCGAAAAACTCGAAATCTCGCGAGTTCCGGCAGGGTTGCGCAGCTAGAATTTGAAGCCGGTGAATACACGCAGTCGCGGGATAAGTCCGAACCCGTTGACGCCGAAAAACAAAACGTCGGCGCCGATCTCGGTGCCGATCAGAAGGCGCTTGGTCAGCAAGCCTTGCAGGCCGCCGCCGAGCGTCGCCATCACTCCCGCTTCGGGTCTTCCGTCTAGGATCAGGAGTTCAAGACCCAGGCGGGCATGGCCGTAGACAAAGAGCCGCCGACCACCGCCGATTCGCAGCTCCGGGCCGAAGCGAAGGAGTTGAGTCCGCCGATCCTCCGGGAAGTTGCGAGCGCTGAGAACGAGAACGTACTCGGCAAAGCCGCCGATCGTGAGCACGCCCCGACGTCTGCGCGGCAGCATGATCCCAGCGCCGAGCCCCCAGAAGACGGCCGGATCGCCGAGAGAGCCGATGCCAACCGGGGCGATGTGGAGGTAGGGCGAGCGTATTCGGAAAGCACTCTCCGTCTCAGAGTCGCTCGTCTCCCGCGAGGGGCTCGGCGAACCCGTGGCTGTGGTCGTGGCTGCGGCGGCGAGCATGTGCGGTGAGACGCAGGCGAGCGAGCCGGCGATGGTCGCCACTATGAGCTGCATCTGGAGGGAGCTCCACAGGGCGTGCATGCGGACATGATAAGAGATCCACAGGGCTCTGTCGGAGAGCTGCTCGGGGTTGCCGCAAGGGCAATCGGTCCGGGAGCTGCTGTTTGCTCCCGATTCTATAGTCTGTCTAGGTGCCAAGTTACTGCTTGCCGAGCCGCAGCATCGCGCCCTTCCCTGTCTTCTCCGCCCCCTCGATGTGCACGGTCGGGCTTGCGCTGCTCGGGCAAATCGGCCATAAGTGCCGGATTATGGCCTCTTTGGTCGAGATTCTCACCACGTCTGAGACCCGTCCGCGGGTCGTCCGTGCTTGCGCGGATCTTATCGATGCCGAGGTTGCCTCCAAGCGAGGGATCTCTGGCCTTGCGGTCAAGGCCGGTTACCGCCTGGTTCGGGCGGTCAAACCGACGATGGTCAGCGATGTCGTCGGCAGGTTGCTGCCGGAGTTTGCTGGGGCGATGGAGCCCTTTTACGAGGCGAGCCTGGAGGTGGCCACCGCTGAGTCGCGGCCACTCGCGCGGGTTTTTGCCGAGCGCTTGACCAGCGACGATGTGGGTGTCGCCGAGGCGCTGTTGCAGGTCACGGATCGCCGTGCCGAGCGGGCGAGCGGGCCACTGCTCAAGACCTACAAAAAGCTCCGCGGCACCGCCCTTGAGCACGTCCGCCTGGCGGTGCCGGGGCTCGCCAAAACGATTTCACCGTTTGTGTGATCGTTCGCCCGCGAAGGGCATTCCGCGTGCTCAGGGTCGCTTGCGGGCCAGGCCGACGGCGAAGAGATCGATAGCTCTTCTGTCGGTGCTGCGAACGCGTCAATAATAGGCGATGGATATGATCAGGTGAACTTGGATACGATTACCCAAGATATGATCAAAGCGGTGTTGTTTGCCCGTAGAGGTCGTCGCCCCAGCAGACGACCGTTTTGTCGGTCTTGAGTCCGCAGTTGTGATCCATGCCGACGACAACTTGGGAAAAAGTGCCACTTGGGGCATCTGAGCCGCGGATTCCTGCACACTTGATGTGACCCTCAAGGTTGACGCCGCAGGCCTGCTTAAGCCCGACCGCGAGGTCGCTAAAGCTCCCGTCTGGTCTGCTCTCGGGGTCGTCTGCGCCGAGACCCCAGCATCTGTGCTCGCCGCTCGCCGTGAGTGCGCAGCTGATACGATCGCCGGCGATGACGTCGACGAAGCTTCCGCTCGGCGGGTCGGTGCAGCCCTCCTTATTCTCGCCCCAACAGAGGATCGAAGCATCGGCCTGGAGGGCGCAGCTGTGGTGGTGGCCGGCACTCACCTGAGAGAAGGAACCCTTGGGAGGGTCGCCCATATAGGATGGAGCGCCCCAACACTGAAGCGGTCCGCTTGTCCCTCCGGTCGGCCCCTTGGCGACGGCACAGGTGTGCAAATCTCCTGCGCCAATCTGAACGAACTCGCCCTCTGGCGGCGCGCTTTTGCCGGATGCTTGCTTGCCCCAGCAGACAATCGTGTGGTCGGTCCTCAGCGCGCAGGTGTGCTGGTAGCCAGCGGTGACCGCTGTGAAAGTGCCACTCGGCACGTTGCACTGGCCCTTGTCGTTACTGCCCCAGCACTTCACCTGGCCCGCGGTCGTGAGGCCACAGGTGTGAAAGTCTCCAGCGCTCAGCTGGGTGTACTTCGTGCTGGAGCTGGAAGAGGTCGAACAGCCCGCGAACATCGTCATGAGGAGAGTTGCACCGATCCGTAATTGGCCCTTAGACACATGCCCTCTATAACGTGAGTCGTGCCCCCTGTGCGACCGTAAATTTCACAAAGACTCGGCTGGGGTAGCGAGAAGTGCGGAGCAGAGCGGAACCTGCATGGCCGTCATGACTGACGGCGCGCTTGAGCAGCACGGGCGACCTCCCATGCGGAGCTGCGCCGCTGCCGGCCACCGAGCAGCCTATCGCTATTTTCGCCCGAGTTCATGCGGCCATCATTTCTGCGAGGCATGTTCGCCTGTAGGTCGCTGGCCGCGGCTTGTGTGCCCGTGGGCCGTCGTTTACAAGGGAGCCATGGTGGCATTTGGAATTGACTGTGGGTTCGGGGTTCGGAGCGTTGTCGTGGCTGCGCTTGGGTTGGGCATTTCGCTCCTCGGTGGTTGTAGCGGCGACGATGGAGCGATGGACAGTTTTACCGGGACGACTGCGACCGGCATGACGACCGAGTCGATGACGACGACGACGACTGGATCGACGACGGCGACGACTGGATCGACGACGGAGACGACGGGCGGAGAGACGACGGGCGGGGAGACGACGGGCGGGGAGACGACCGGTACGCCGGCGATTTGCGGTGACGGCATGGTCGATGACGGCGAGGAGTGTGACGATGGCAATGCCGAGGATGGCGATGCCTGTACCAACCTTTGTACGATCGCAGCTTGCGGCGACGGAATCGTCGGTCCGGGCGAGGCTTGTGATGACGGCAATGACGTCGACGACGATGAGTGCACCAATAGCTGTGCGCAGGTGAGTTGCGGTGACGGCGTGATGAGTGGTGGTGAAGAGTGCGACGACGGCAACGCCGACAACACCGACTCTTGCCTGGAGAGCTGCTTGCTCGCGGCCTGTGGTGATAGCTACGTCCAAGAGGGTGTCGAGGACTGTGACGACGGCAACAACGACGATACCGATGAGTGTGTCGCCTGCGCTGCGGCGATCTGCGGCGACGGAGCGATCCTGGAGGGGGTCGAGGAGTGCGATGATGGCAATGATGACGACACAGACGCCTGCCTCGTCGGTTGTATCGCGGCGGTCTGCGGCGACCAGGTCGTCCAGGTCGGTGTCGAGGATTGCGACGACGGAAACGATGACGACACCGATGCCTGCATCGCCTGCGTCGACGCGGTCTGTGGCGACGGAGTGGTTCAGGAGGGGGTCGAGGATTGCGACGACGGCAACGACGTTGACGACGACGCTTGCAGCAACGCGTGCGAACTGTCCGTGCTCGCGAATTGCAAGGAGATCAAAGCTGCCAATCCGCAGGCTGTCAGCGGGCTCTTTGTCATCGATCCCGATCTGAACGGGCCCAATCCGGCCTTTGATGTCTATTGTGACATGGTCACAGACTCCGGTGGCTGGACATTGATCCTCAATCGCAACGTCAACTCGGACAACACGGGGCAGCCGGATATCAACGTTGTCAACGGCACCTTCGACAATACCCGGGCGAACAACTGGAACTTCGACGTCGATCTCTTCTGGAGTGACGCCACCGAGGTTGTCTTCGCGGATCGCGAGAATAACGACTGCGACGACTGCGAGATTTCAGGCTACGACTCGGCGATCAGGGTCAGTAAGCCGAATATCGACGCCTATTCGCCGACCTGTGCTGGCTCCTCAACCGGCTTAAACGCGAAGAAGCTCGTCGGGCCGAGTGCAGGCATGACGGGGACCGCCTATCAATGTGCAGCATCGCTTGGGTGGGGGGCTTGTTCGGGCAGCAAGGTCTGCCATTACGGTACGCATTACAAGAACACGTCCAACAATGGGGCTTGGTCGCAGAACCTGTGGAATGAGATGCATTTTCCGTCGCAGTACTCGAGTTATGCCTCCTACGGCAACTACCAGAACGAGGGCACCGCCTGGTGCCGGAGTTGCGGTGGCGCTCAGGGCCCGATCGTCAACCAATCGAGCACCTGTTGCAAGCAGGCGAACCAGAACAACGCCAAGTCGCGGTGGACGATCTGGGTTCGTTGATCTGGACCCGCAACCCCGACTGCGTCATTTAGGACGAGATCGGTCTCGCGCACACTCGCGAGGCCCTCGCCGCGCCGGCAACCTCAGCCGCGCGGCGAGTCGACGAGAGGCGATCTCAGAGGCTGGGCTAATAATCTCTGCGAAGAGATCGGCCGTAGCTGAGCGAGTGCTCCGATCCCGTCGGCGGAGGCTCGAGCCTCCACTCGAGGCCTTGCATGTGAGCAGGGCGTGAGGTCAGAGTCAGTCCCTTTGTCCTAGCAAACATGGTAGACGATTGAGGTGCATTGCCGACCTCTGAGATCAACCGCTCATGCCACAGGTTTGTTGGCCGTTACCGCGAACATTGCGATGTTGGCATTGTGCTGCTGTGGCGGCGATCAGGCTGCCAGTGACCCCAGCGCGACCGTCTCCACCTCCACCGCCACCTCGGCCAGCAGCGCCGGAAGCTCGAGCAGCACCGCGAGTTCAGGCGACAGCACCGGGACCTCTGACGGAGGCTCTACGGGCGACACCGGCACTTCGACGGGAGGTTCCACGGGCGAACCCACTGGGACCTCGACTGGTGGGGACGATGGCCTCTACTCCCCTGACAACGGGCCAACGCATGAAAATGGGACGATTGTAGGTGTTTGCTCAAAGGAGGAAATCCTCAGCGCCATCGCCAACGCTTCGCCTGGGGATGTCATCACCGTGTGTCCTGGCACCTTCGACTTCAACCAGCTCATCGACGTACAAAACGACGGGCAGGCGTCGTCGCGGATCTTCTTGCGGGCTGAGGAATTCGGCACCGTGACCTTTAACCTCTCGCATATCGAGAACTTCAAGATCAGCGGTAAGTTCTGGATTTTCGAGAACATCCATTTCTTCGGCAACTGCGTCTCTGAGAACGACTGCGAGCACGCATTTCACATCGTCGGCGACGCTGACGACGTCATTTTTAGAGACAATGAGATCGTCAATTTTGCCTCCCACGTGAAGTTGAACGGCCTCGTCGTCGGCGATGGCCCGGGCCAGAGCTTCCCCGATCGGATCATGTTCATCAACAATTTTTGGCACAACACCAAGTATGTCGCTAACAATGCACCGCACAACATCCTAAACCTCGACGGCGGCAGGGAGCACGTCATTCGAGGCAACATATTTGCCGACTTCAACACCCCCGAATGGTTGCCAAAGTCGGCTTCAGCCGTCTATCCCAAGGCATCGGCGATTCGGGTCTTGATCGAGCAAAATCTCATTGTCTGCGAGAAGGCGAGGACCGCCGGAGAGACGGCTAGGGGCATCCAGCTCGGCGATGGAGCGCCGGCGTCGATCTGTGACGGTGACCCCGATCAGGACGGCCTGGGCGACTGCGTTGAGAATGGGCAAAGCCAAGAGGCCACGGTCAGGAACAACATCGTCATGAGCTGCAACAATGGCGGTAGCGCGGCCGGGATCATGGTGAGCAGCGATCGAGCGTCAAAGATCTACCACAACACCGTTTACAACGCCGAGCCGAGGAGTGCTGCGTTTTACATCGGCCATCCCGACCATGACACGCTCTGGCGCTACAGCATCCTGGAGAATGGCTTTAACATCGACTACGCAAAGCGTCCCCTAAACGAGGCTGACAACTTGATGCCGACGTTGAGCGAGATGAATTTGATCTTTGCCGCGCCCCTCGACGGCGATTTCTCTCTGCTCCAAGGCAGGGACATCACCGAGCAGGTCGCGAGCGATGACGCGGTCGCGCATGATTTTTGCGGCTACCCGCGCGGCGAAGAAGCGGACCTCGGAGCGATCGAGTATTCGACGATCTACCCGGGCACGCCCTGCGCCACGATCGTCCAGGAGATGTACGACAGAATCCCCTCGCTCTAAATTGGCGCTGAGGTCGACACCGCTCGGCTCGGCAGCTGAGCGCTTACATGACCGTTCTCGCCGATGCCGCTGGCCCCGACACCGTCCTCGCCCTGTCGCGTCCCAGCCCTTGCCGACGGCCTCCGCGAGGCGACCGTGACCTACGCAAAGGAGCGGCTCGGCGAAGCTCCTTGCGCGAGTCTTCGTGATAGGGACTCTTGGGCGACTAGTTGGCCTGCGGAGCTGAGTAGTCTGAGGGCGCACTCGAGGAGAACGCCATTGTCGGTCGGTCGGTCGACCGGATGCCGGGCATATCGAACGACTGCGCTGGTTTGAACCTTCGAGCACCACGAGCGGAGCTGCGGAAAGAGGGAAGCGGTAGAGAGCAAGCGCAGCGGCTCAGGACTGCCCGCCGAAGCTTTACAGATCTTTACAGAGCTGACGCCTCTTTGCTCGATATCGTCATTGGAGGTGATATACACTTTGAGTTGAGATTCGCGAGGTTTGGACGGATCTGGATAGGGGGTAGGATTCGCAATCAACGAATCAAGCAGCCGATGGCAGGAGAGGCTTCGAGGACGCAGCCGCAAGAGACTCACGGTCATAATGATATGAGTCCGTCGACCGATCGGGCTGCAAACGAAGCAAGCGCTGGCCGGACAGTATCGAGATTTACTCCATCGGTACGCGGTCCGACATTGCAGGTTCGTCCCGAGGTCGAGAGTTCGATCCATCGCGCGAAGGGTCGAGGTGCGTCTCTGCCATCGGCCCTGCAAACCAAAATGGGAAAGTCTTTGGGAGCAGACTTTCGAGGTGTTCGCATTCACACAGGTAGCCGTGCCAATGCCTGAGCGAGAGTTTGCAGGCCAAAGCATTTACGACTGGCCGAGATATTTTCTTTCGCCGCCAGGCCTATTCACCGGACACTTCCAGCGGGCAAAAACTGCTGGCCCACGAACTTACCCACGTGATCCAGCAGGGAGGGAGTTCGCGAAGCGAAGCCCCTTCCCGTGCGAGGGCCACGGCTTCTATGGCTGCTCCTAGCTTTCCCCGTAGATTTGCCAGGTCCGCCCGGTTTGAGCTGAAAATAATTCGCTCCGAGGCCAGTTTGCAAAGCCGCCGACACCGCCGCGTAAATATGGTGAAAAGAACCGCATTTTCGAGCCCGGTGCTGAGACACTCCGGGCTCAGCGAAGGAACAAGAAATGCCAGAGACCCGAGTCAGACCTAGTCGTTTTGGACCCGCGCGTGGTTCAATGTTGCTCGTGAGCACCCTGCTTGTCGGTTGCAGCGCCACGGGGAGCAACACTTCATCCGAGGCAAGCGGACCCAGCAGTAGCGGCTCGGACACGACGGACACGACGGACACGACGGACACGACGGACACGACGGACACGGCGGACACGGCGAATAAGCCCGCAGACATCACAGGGGTGGTGTTTTCAAATCGAAGCGCCGACTGTGCTGACTACGCTCGCTCGTACGTTGCAACAGCTCTGGATCTTCAGCGCGATCAACTCTTTGAGGGGGCTCTGCAGGTCTCTCTAGATCAAACACATTGCATATTCGAATCCAACACGATTCCAAATCACGACTTCAACGACGTGACGGCGAGTTTTGCCACGCAGGTCTCCGAGGTCGAGCGAATGCTTACGATTCCCCGCAACCCGAGCGGCGCAGCGTCCACCTCACCTCTGACGCTCAGCTCCTATGATGCAATTATGCTCAATGGTGTGGTGGTCGACATTTTTTCGGCGGGTTGTTGGGGCGTTGGTGACGGGTCTATCGGTTGCTTTGACCTCAACGCCCTGTGGCGCAAAGATCCGATGCATGCCGGCAATACCTTCGGCGCCGACATGCACCACGCACACACCCAACCCGACGGCACCTACCACTATCACGGCGATCCTGTGGCGATGTGGAATGATGAGCCGGAAGCCGCAGGTTCCCCGGTTATCGGTTTTGCCGCCGATGGTTTCCCTATCTACGGTGGATATTTTCACGACGGCAACTCACTGCGCAAGGCGATCTCGGGCTACGCGCTCAGGCAAGGCATGCGGCCCAGCGGGGCCGACGGCCCAGGGGGAGCCTACGATGGCGCCTATATCGACGATTACGAATTTACCGATGCAGGAGACCTCGATGCGTGCAATGGTATGACCATTGACGGTCAATACGGATACTACGTCACGGATACCTACCCGTGGCTGATTCGCTGCTTTCACGGGTCTCCCGACCCGTCGTTTAAGAAAGGCATGGCAAATTCGCAGGGGTAGTGTGGAGCCGAGTGTCGGGGGGATCACTTTGCGAACGACCGCTCCGTCACCGATCCGTGACCGATCAATTGGGTGGTCTGTCGTACGCACCTGTGAGTTCCCCGAAGGGATGAGTCATCTGGGGCCGACATTGTTGTCTCTCCGTGCTACTGGGGGCATTCGGCCTGTAGGGCACACCCTTGAACCTCGACGGGGAGATCACCGGGATCGGAGCGCAACTTGATAAAGTGGACGACCTGGATCATGCCCCCCTGCCGGCAGTCGTGGTCGGTCCTGAGCCCAACCACGATGGCGTAGTCTGTCTGGGCGGCGAACTGGTAAACGTGTTCGTGGCCGCGCGTTTGCCAGGGGACCATCAGCACGGGGTGGCTCTTTAGATCCAGGCTAAATCCGGGGTCTGAGGCGAAGTCTTGGCCCTGTGATGCAGTCCAGGTGGAGATGGCGGCTTGGAGCTCTTGTGGGGTGCGGAGGAGCTGGGTCGGGGGGGGGTCTTCGCGCTCAATGTCGGCGGCCTGGACGGTGACAATGCTGAGGGTGAGGTCTTCACCTGGGGCTCCCGGGCAACTGGTGCGGGGCTTTTCAGGCTTTGCCACGACGTGGCTGGTGTCGGGATGAGGTGGATGGATGCGTTCGCTGTCGTTTTTAGCGCAGCCCCATACTGCGGCGACGACGAGGGGAAGGAGGGCGATGCGAAATGAGGCATTGATGGTGTTCACACATGCTCCTTATGGTGGCTTCATCAGCTCGCGACAGATCAACGTTTTTTTCTTTTTTCTTT
>Ga0256845_1002719_pt1 | contig 12546 bp, 13 predicted proteins | sample RiftiametaG_FD_189101 | JGI IMG/M metagenome (GOLD analysis project Ga0256845, IMG submission 189101) | Tube worm associated microbial communities from hydrothermal vent at the East Pacific Rise, Pacific Ocean - Riftia | ecosystem: Host-associated > Annelida > Integument > Unclassified ... | reverse complement strand
CATTATGCTTTTGGTCTTTGTCGTTCATGGTCTTCTCCAGACTGTAAAGTCATTCTCGAAATTGAGGATGAGTTTAAAGTATGGATGACAAAGACCTTCTCCGCGTTAGCGGCTTCGTTCAACAAGACATTCAAGCACGCGCAAAAAACGCGCTTGGACCTCCGCTTCGCTACGGCCACTTAATTAGGCGTTATGCCTTTTAAGTAAATAAACTGAGAAAAATATGGATAGAGAGTTTTCGCTAATTTTACCGAAACCAGATGGTGGAAATGAGGAAGTAAATACTAACACCAGTCTTTTGCTAATTGGTGCAAATGGTGCTGGTAAGACAAGGCTTGGTACTTGGATAGAAATGGATTCACCTCAAAAGGAAAAAGTACATAGAATTTCGGCACAAAAATCTCTCTCAATGCCTGATACAACTACACCTGTGTCCATGGAACGTGCAGAGAAAGATTTACTATATGGAAATGCTGATGGTGGCTGGGGTCATAAAATAGGTCATAAATGGGGCGGTAAAGCTTCTACTTTTATGCTTAATGATTATCAAAAGTTGATGGTATACCTTTTTTCTGACCATACTGAAGAGAGTTCAAAATATTTATCTGCTTCAAGAGCATCATCAGATAAAGTAGAACCTCCGACAACTAAATTAGAGCAAGTAAAAAAAGTATGGGAAACCATACTCCCACATAGGGAATTAATTTTAGGTGGCCTTAGAATTCAGACAAAAGTTAAGGGTAGCGAAGAAAAAATATACAACTCATCCGAAATGAGCGATGGTGAGCGAGTAACCTTCTATTTAATTGGTCAATGTCTTGCTGCTCCAAATGAAGGAATAATTGTCATTGATGAACCAGAACTTCATTTACATAAGTCTGTACAAGCACCACTTTGGAGCGAACTTGAAAAACTAAGGCCTGATTGTCTATTTGTTTATTTAACACATGATGTAGATTTTGCAGTTTCACAAGAAATTGCTAAGAAAATATGGTTAAAATCTTATGATGGCACTAAGTGGGAATGGGAGTTAATTCAAGAAGTAGAAGGACTACCCGAATCTTTACTTATTGAAATTTTGGGTAATCGAAAATCCATTGTCTTCGTCGAAGGCGAAAATGGAAGCTTTGATCTGTCTCTCTATCGGACGATGTTACATAATTTACTTGTCATACCTAGAGGATCATGTACTCAAGTCATACAATCAACCAAAGCTTTGAGGAATAGTGCACAACTTCACCATCTAACAGTTTACGGAATCATTGATAGAGATAGACGCGTTGATGAAGAAGTAGCAACTTTAGAAGGTCATGGAATTTATACATTAGAAGTTGCTGAGGTTGAGAATCTTTTTTGTACAAAAGAAATTCTCGCTCTTGTAAGCGAAAGGCTATCTAGAGATGCGCAAGAAGATTACACAAACGCCTCAACATTTATTTTTCAGAGGCTTAACTCTGAATTGGAAAATCAAATATCACTTAGAACTGTAAGTGAAATAAAATATAAGCTAAATATTTTCGATGAGCGAGCTAAAGGCATTGACGCATTGAAGACCGCGTTAAGTGATTTAACAACGTCAATCAATATCGATGAAATTTACGAAGAAAATAAGGCAATGCTTGAGAAGGTGATTGCTGATCAAGATTACGAGAAATTATTAAAACTATACAACCGAAAGTCATTATCAAGTCAAATAAGTCAACATCTTGGTCTAACAAATGGCGAGTTACCAGAGTTAGTCGTCAGACTTTCTAAAGGACCGGTATCGGATAAAATACGTAACATACTAAAGCCATATTTTGGTGCATTTGCAACTAATATGGCATAACAAATAGCTCCAGCGGACAATTCAAAGTCGCACTTGTTTTGCTTACGCAAAAACGTGCCACTTTGAATTGCAGCTGAGCAAAGCGTTAAAATAATATATTAGCGAGACTATGCAAAATTACCTCATGTCCCAATTAACTGTTAAATCTGATCCTGATTGGGGAGCAATGATAAAGTTCATTGATTGGGAGCATATGGATTATATTGACGATGTATGCACTGAACATTTTGATTTGGACTATGACTTTAAAATAGATGACGATGAAGAAGAAAGGTATATTATTTACTTTAATGAAAAAGCAACTTTAGCCGAAGTGCAAAGAGTCATAAATCAAATAAATGAGTTTCATCTTAAATCAGAAGTTATTTATGAGACTATCTAGTAAAATTTTAACCAAAACCGGTTCGCGAAGCCAAACTGCCGGCTCGCACACGGTTAACGTTAAGATGCTAAATTTCATTGAGAGCAACGAGTTAATATTTCTCTCAATAAATGCAAACAAATTTGGAAGTGTTGTTTCTTTATTATTCTGAAATGGTTAAATGTTAATTCAAACATTTTGATGAAGTGGCAACATGAAATAACGAACCTACTTTACAGGTTCACAAAATAGGTTGTGGCATTTTGTCCGCAGCCTTAACTAGAAAAGGCAGTCGACGCAAAAACACGCGCGCCTGCTTTAAACGTTAAAGCGCTACAATATTTAGGTTGTTGAAAATATTTAGCAAAGTACAAAACTGAAATAAATAAGTAATAATTCCATTCTAAAAATTGGTAATTAAACTTAAATAACTTTAGTATGTACAAGATTAAAAGTGCAAACAAAGCAAGCACGTAAACAATAAAGGCAGTCGCATCATTGGCCGCTTTTTTAACCAGCAAAGGTTGTCGAAAACTAACAGCCGACTCCTTCGTCGCGCCTGTCATTTTCAACAACTTAAAACGTTAAAACGAGGGAACACATTGAATTTTCAAAAGGAAGTTTTCAAGTTAATGTTGGTATTTATTGCAATATTCGCATTATTGTACGGAGCATTAGAAATCCAACAGAGCGCAATAAATCCGTATGTAGAGGAGTTTAAAGAGTTGAGTTTAGGTAGGGAACTAAAGGAGTGTCTTGATAATAATTATAAATTTATTCCAGACAATATTAATGACAATCCTAGATTAGACAAATTAGAAACAAAGCTTACTATTTATGGTGTTTTATTTCTAATTGTTCAAATAGGAATATTGTATTTAGGTGCTGCCTTTATAGTGCGTAAATTTAACCAGCCGCGGCTGGGCGAAGCCGAACAGACGGCTCGCCAGCGCTGAACGTTAGCAATCAAGGAGGGTTCAGTGTCAAATTCCAATCAAGAGTTTTTATCAATGGCACTTGCATATATTGAAATAGGTAAAGTATCTTCAGAATCTAGTTCTGAGCTAAAAAACACTTCTGAATTTAAAAATGCCATTGCATATCAGCTTTACCATTCAGTTGAGCTTTTTTATAAGTACATGCTTCTAAAGAAGGGCGTAACTAAAAAAGGACATTATATTGCTGATCTTGAAATTGAATATAAAAAACACTATACAGAAGAGCAATATCAACTTGATCATCCTTTTGACTTTTCAAATTATGAAGCAAGTGATTTGAATTATGGTGAGGCTGAAATGGCTGTGACTCACATGCAAAAATTCAAACTAGAGTTCATGGATCAACATTTGAGATACCCTAGTAACCATAATACTGGTGGCTACTCATATAAATTTGAGCCTTGCGATTTTGATAGTATTAAAGAAAAAATATTTAGAATCAGCGCAATTGATTGCTAACAAAAAAGGGGTCATGTATATTGTACAACATAAAACCGTTTTCCTATCTCACTCACCAATTCACACCAACGTTCATCAATGATTTATTTCTTGATTTTTGCTATTGGATAACAAGCGCTACCTGCATCCTTTAATCCAAAAAATTTTCTATAAAGCGATGTATTTCTTGGCAATAATAGTGGCAAGCATACATCGCAAATGATCCGCTCCCCTGCTTTCCCTCTATTTTGAACTATAATAACAATAACTGGGCAGGTCGCGTTATTCATAATACTCGACACTGACACTCGCGGTCGCTTCAAGCTTTAAAAAATCATTGTATTGTATGTATTCTTTTACATTTTAGTGTAAAGCATTCCAATGTGAAAGAATTAATAATTTGCTGATAATCTTCATGGTCAACGACCACAGTTTATATCTAAACTATTTATTGCCAAACAATATCGTGCCCACATTCTTTTGAAATGTTTTTTAAATATTCCTCATGTGCGGCAAGCTCTGAATCATTAGCGGAAATCACTTTGAAAGGTTGTCTATTTTCAGGTAGCCTCCTAACCCCTTCACTATCTCTCCCTACTACTGACACTATTTATGTACAAACTGAGAATAAGAAAAGAGCTGAAAGCGGCAAGAAACGAAAGGTGCTTTAGAGTTTCGCTCAAGAATATTTATGGGAACACGAAACTTAATTATCAAACCTATAAGAAATTAATCATCGCTCCCCAAAATTTAATTTTTACTCAGTCACCAAACCACGGCTTTTAAGCAAATGCTTAGCATCTGGCTCTTGTCCTCTAAACTGACGGTACAATTTCATTGGATCATCAGTGCCACCTTTTGAAAGAATATTAGCTCTAAAAGCTTCGGCTGTTTTTTGATCAAATAATCCATTTTCTTTAAAAGCGTTGAACGCATCTGCCGCTAAAATTTCTGACCAAATATATCCATAATAACCAGCAGAATAACCTCCAGAAAAGATATGTGAGAAATAGGTAGAGCGATAACGAGGTGCAATTTGTGGCATTAAACCAATATCTTCTAACACTTTCTTTTCAAATTCATTAGCATCTTGAGGTTCGGTTGACGTTTGTGTATGCCATGCTAAATCTAATAATGTGGCAGCCATATATTCAGTAGTAGAAAACCCCTGACCAAATTGCGCAGCGGCTTGAATCTTTTTGATTAATGCCTGCGGAATGACTTCACCGGTTTTATAATGTTTAGCAAATTTTTCTAAAACTTCTGGCTCATACATCCAATTTTCTAAAACCTGTGATGGAAATTCTACAAAGTCTCTCGGAACAGATGTTCCAGCTTGAGAAGGATAGATACCATTTGATAAAAATCCATGTGCCGCATGCCCAAATTCATGAAATAAAGTACTTGCTTGCCCGAATGTTAATAGTGTTGGTTTATCACCAGTAGGTCTTGGGTAATTTAATACGTTGACGATAATTGGTTTAATAAAATCGCCATCTTCCGTCACATATTGACTACGGTAAGCATTCATCCATGCTCCGCCACGTTTCGATTCACGTACATAATGATCGGTTAAATAAAGTCCAATCAGCTCACCATTTTTGTAATAGACTTCAAACACTCTAACGTCTTCATGATAAACCGGTAAATCAGTTCTTTCTTTAAATGTCATTCCATAAAGTTTATTAACTGTATAAAAAACACCTTTTAAAGTATCGTCTAAAGAAAAATAAGGTTTAGTTTGTTCCTCATCTAAGTCATATCTTGCTTTACGAATTTTTTCAGATAAATAACGCCAATCCCAACCTTCAACTTTATATCCACCACCATTTTTTGAAAGAGCATCAGTATCGACCATTTTTTGCATATCAGCCATTTCTGTTTTTGCTTGCGCAATAGCCGCAGGCCATATTTTATCGAGAAGTTTATAAACGTTTTCTGGTTTCTTAGCGGTGTTACCTTCCAATACAAAGTGAGCATGGCTTTTGTAACCTAATAACTGAGCTTTTTGCGCACGTAAAGCGGCAATCTCAGATACTAATTTTTTATTATCATTGTCGTTTCCATTATCGCCACGATGAGTGTATCCCTTCCACATTTTCTCTCTTAAATTTCTATTATCTGAAAACATTAAAAAAGGTGTTTTGCTTGGCCTGTGAGTGGTAAAAACCCACTTACCTGGCTTTTCTCTTTTTACTGCCTCTGCAGCTGCCGCTTCAATTAAATAATCTGGTAAACCTGCAAGGTCTTCTTTTTTATCGACAACCATTTCAAAATTATTAGTTTCAGCTAAAACATTATCCGCAAACTCTAAGCTCAACTTAGTGATTTTTCCGTTAATATCTCTCAGCGTTTGCTTATCAGAATCATTGAGCCCTGCACCACCTCGTACAAATTGTTTGTATCGGTCAACCAACAGTTTCTTTTGATCCACTCTTAAATCTAAACTATCCATCTGGTTATAAATAGTTTCTACTCGTTTAAAAAGTTTAGGATTTAAATTTAAATCGTCATTAAGGTTCGATAATTTAGGTCCGATATCTTTTGAAATCGCTTTTAGATCATCATTGGTGTGAGCACTAGTCAGATTATAAAAAACATTGGCAACTTTAGTTAATAATTTCCCGCCATATTCCAATGCCACAATCGTATTTTCAAAACTAGGTTCATTTTTACTTTCAGCTATATCAATGACTTCTTGCTTAGCTTCCGCTAGAGCTTTATCAAATGCTGGAGCGTAATGTTCGTTTGTGATTTTATCAAATGGCGGAATACCAAATGCTGTATCATAATCTGAAAAAAATGGATTTGACTCTAAATTAGTCATGCTATTTTCAGCATTTTTCTCAGCTGATGCCGATTTGTTAACTTCATTATTTGTCATATCTGATTGTGATGTGCTTTGATTACAACCTATTAGTAGGCTACTAACTAAGAGCGAATTTATTACGAGTTTGTTCATAATATGTTTTCCTTCCTTCTATTATTAATGATTTAAATTTATTATTAAATGAGTACTATCTGTTGTTACCTTTAAAATTTAATTAAACGATATATTATAACGGATATCAGCGCCAAGTAGCTTTGTCCGTTCACAAAATATTACAGCCTTACCAACGCTTAAGCGCCTTTTCATCACTATCTTTCGCTTCGATCCAAACATCCTGATTTCGACCATCTTTGCAATAAATTTCTTTTTTCCAAAAAGTCGCATTATTTTTTAAAAAATCCATGATATATTGAGCGGATTCAAAGGCTGATTGCCTGTGTAAGCTACACACACCAACAAAAACAATTGGCTCACCAGGTAATAAACGCCCTACTCGATGTACAATTAAAGTTTTATTAAGGCTCCAACGAGAATTTGCATTTTTAATGATTATATCCAGCTCTTTTTCTGTCATTCCAGGATAATGTTCTAATTGCATTGCAAGCAATCCTTGTTCTTTTTCTGCAACACGAACCGACCCAGTAAAAATAACACTCGCTCCATGTTCACCTTCACCGGATTGAATTTGTTGGTTCAAGCTAGATAAATCAAGCATTTTTTCAGTGATCATTATTTGGCTATTATTCATGCTATTGATTTCAGTTCATCCACCAGTAACTGGAGGAAAAAATGCTACCTCATCATCATTTTTAAGTGAATATTCTAATGTTGTCATTTCTTGATTAACTGCAATCTTCACATTAGATTTAACATTTGAAAATAAAGAAGACCAATTTTCACCTTTCTCTTTAATCACATCACACAAATTCCCAATGTTAGCATCCGCTTTTAAATCAATACTCATAGAAGAACAATCTAACAACTCTCGAAAATTTGCAAAAAATAATACTTTAATGTTAATCATACAAACTTTTCTCAAAATCAATTAACGCGCCCATTCACCTGAATTTCCGCCAAGTTTACTCTCTAATTGAATATTGCTAATAATTATACCTTTATCTACGGCTTTACACATATCATAAATAGTTAATCCTGCAACACTCGCAGCTGTAAGTGCTTCCATTTCAACGCCAGTTTGTCCAGCTAAAGAACAGGACGTTATGATATTAATACAATGATTATCCCAATCTAGCGTTAAATCAACCTTGATCGAAGTCAACATTAATGGATGACATAAAGGAATTAAATCAGAAGTCTTTTTAGCGGCTTGTATTCCCGCAATTCTCGCAACAGCCAATACATCACCTTTTTTATGATCGCCTTTCATAATCATTTCAAGCGTCTTAGTTTGCATAAAAACTTGGGCTGATGCTGTCGCAGTTCTCGAAGTTATCGATTTTTCTCCAACATCGACCATTTGCGCTTCGCCTTTTTCATTTAAATGGGTAAAATAGGGCATTATATTTTTCATTTAGTTAGTTGAGAGTAATGTTCCATTATTGAGCAACATAACTCTCACGTAGTTTAAGGGAATTCAATGGATCAGATCCACGTCACAGTAGCCGCTATTATAAGACGAAATAATCAATACCTGTTAGTGAAAGAACGTTCTAGCGCGGATGAAATTGTATATAACCAGCCTGCAGGGCATGTTGAGCTGAGAGAATCCCTTTTAGATGCCGTGAGTCGAGAAGTTAAAGAAGAAGCTGGTCTTGATTTTATCCCTACTCAGTTAATTGGGACATACTTATTAAGCCCCGCAATCAATGGCAAGACCTATCTCAGGTTTTGTTTTATCGGAGATGTTCCAGATGATCAGGAACCAAGCCCGCAAGATCCCGATATATTAGCGAATGAATGGTTTAGTCTTCAAGAAATTGCCGATATGCCACTAAAAAAACTTAGAAGCGCCCTTGTTTTACAATGTCTTCGTGACTATTTAGATGGTAAACGTATTCCGCTTGAAACCGTTAGCTTTTACAATGATGAAGATCGCCTTGGTAATGAGTGTTATAACACCCTAAAAAAATAGCTTTTAAGTCAAATAATTAAATGAGTAATCAATCTAAAAACACAACAGTCGTTGTCGGAATGTCTGGCGGCGTTGACTCATCCGTTGCAGCCTACTTATTGAAACAACAAGGCTATAACGTTATTGGCGTTTTTATGAAAAATTGGGAGGAAGATGATACCGATGAATATTGTGCGGCGGCTGAAGATATGGCGGATGCTAAATCAATAGCGGATAAATTAAACATCCCCTTTAAAACTATCAATTTTTCTGCAGAATACTGGGATCGAGTTTTTGAGTATTTTTTAGACGAATATCGAGATGGTCGAACTCCCAATCCTGATATTATGTGTAACAAAGAAATCAAGTTTAAGGCTTTTTTGGATTATGCCTTAGTTTTGGGTGCCGAATATATTGCTACGGGTCATTATGTGAGAGTTCAGCATAAAGATAATCAATCTTTAATGCTAAGAGGCGTTGATGGCAATAAAGATCAAAGTTATTTTCTATATACCTTAGATCAATCTCAATTAGCTAGGTCATTATTTCCTATTGGCGAATTAGAAAAACCTGACGTTAGGCACATCGCAGAAGAGCAAGGCTTTATTACCGCAAATAAAAAAGACAGTACGGGAATTTGTTTTATTGGCGAGCGAAAGTTTAAAAATTTTTTAGAAGAGTACATTCCTGCACAACCGGGTGATATCGAAAATGATAAAGGTGAAGTAATCGGTCGTCACTCAGGATTAATGTATCACACTTTAGGGCAGCGAAAAGGGATAGGTATTGGTGGATTGCAAAATGCTAGTGACGAGCCTTGGTATGTGGTTGAAAAAGATTTAAAAAGAAACGTATTAATTATTGGTCAAGGACATGATCATCCAAAAATGTTAAGCCAAGGATTAGTGACTTCTCAACTCCATTGGGTACAACCTAATAATGTGCAAGATAAATTTTCCTGTACGGCTAAATCTCGATACAGACAACAAGATTTTGGTTGTAACGTGCAACGAATAGACAAAGACAACTGGCAAGTTATATTTAACCAAAAACAACGTGCAATTACTCCAGGGCAATCTATTGTATTTTATGATAACGAAATCTGTTTAGGCGGCGGCGTTATTGATAAAGCAATCGGTTGCTTAAATTAAAACTTGTATTTAAAATTTGTTAAAAGAATCCATCCGATTCATTAAGCCCAAATAAAGTATATTTTCTTAATAAATCTTTCCCAAATTTATATTTTATATCGACTTTAATTTTACTGTTTTTTCCAATAGTTCTTGCTGTGATCATTCCACTTGATTGATTGATAATTCTTAACTTAGACTTTTCAATCCCTTTCATAACATTTTTCCAGGGTTCACCTATCTTGAAAAGTGGCGCCTCAATGTCGTTCATAATTACCGCAAACATATCGCCATCAGCATCATCTGACGCGTCTTTATAACCAAAATATAAAACAGGATTAATTTCAGCAACGGGATTAGGTGCACTTCTATCAATTCTAAAGCCTGTAACAGTGACTGAAATTCGATCATCTGGAATATTATTTGCACATCCGGATATCAAAATAACCAATAAAACAAATACCGATCTCATCACTATTTCCTCACCTATTTTTAATAAGACTTCTTTTCAATGGGTTGTTTAATTTTGCAATATAAAGTTTTGCTAACTCTCTAGATCCTATATCATTAAGGTGTTTTTTATCTAAGTATATTGGTAAGTCATTGACTAACACATGACAGTTTTTATCGTCACAAAGTACTTTTGTTGGTTCAATAAATATCGTTTTCGGAAACTGTTTTTTTACTTTATCAAATACTTCTTCAATAAATTCACTTTGTTTTATTGCTTGCTTTGTTGTCAATCCACATTGTAACGTCTCAACATACAGGATCTTAGTGATCGGACACTTAGGACTGCCTGTTTTTGCGGGTGGAACATCTTTAATTATGATAGCTATAGCTCCAGATTTTTCAATGTGTTTTATTGTTTGAGTAAAAGCTAACGTTAATGCATCACTAAAATTATTAGCGTTACTAACCCGCTTACCAGCTATTTTTAAATGTCCAAATTTTTTGATAGATGGCCAGTTTCCAGCTAGGATGACTGATTCAAATTTATTTTTTGAAATATGTATTTTTACAAGATCATTACGTTTCTTACAAATTGCAGCGAAGTGTTTCTTATCTCCCCAATACATATCGACGAGCGGTAAACATGAGTCAAGCGTATAATCCTGAACTGCATATTCAGATTGCAGTGCTAATTCGTCAATAAAACCAGTAAAATGATTTGCATGAGAGTCGCCAATTAAAAGAATACTCGCTTCTGATTTTATTTTATTACCTAATCTACATGAAGGCTTAGCTGGTAATAAATAATCTCGTCCCGGGGAGTGGCAACCTTTCCTTAATTTGGCTGGTTGAGTAGTTAATGCAGATTGCATTGCAACAATTCGATCGCTGTACCTAAATGACAACCCATCTAACTTAACGATTATTAACGTAAAAAGAATAACTAATCCAGCTGGAATAAAATACCAGTTTTTAAACGTTTGTTTTATAGTAACATCTTTTTTAAATCGAAATTTCTGTTCCACATATTTCCAACTTAAAAATGAAAATAATATGGATAAAAATAAAATTGCAATGGATAATAAAAAGGTAAACTCCATACCCGTATACCTTGCAAAAACAACAAGTGGCCAATGCCATAAATAAAGTGAGTATGAAATTGCTCCGACAAAAACAAAAGGTGGTAGTTTTAAAAGCTTGTTAACAATGCCTGGTTCTTTCGAACGACCAGTGTAAATTAAAAAAGCGGTACCAATCGTTGCATAACTTGCATTTACCCCTGGAAAACTTGTATTTTTATCAAAGAACAACGCTGTCCACATGATCAATCCCAAACCAACAATCGAGAAAATATGGTTAAGAGTTGTGTTTAATTTTGGAAGTGTTTGCCAGTTGATTGCTAATATAGCACCTATCAATAATTCAAACATTCTTGTGGGTAATAAGTAGTAGGCTGCTCCATAGGTTATTCTAGTTACCCACTCCGAAAGAGCTAATAAAACAATGAAACTAACTAGTGTTAATAATTTAATCCACTTTGGCTTTAAATATCGATAAGATAAAATAAGGAAAACAGGCCATATAAAATAAAACTGCTCTTCTACAGAAAGTGACCAAGTATGAATTAAAGGAACTTCATCGGCACCCCCTTCAAAATAACCACCGTTTTCACGCCAAAAATATATATTAGACAGAGAAGCTATTACTGCAATTAGAGATTTTGAATATGAAACTAAATCAGCTGGTAAAAGGATTACTACAGACAATAAGGATGTAAAAAATAATACAACAAAAAGTGTCGGCATTAATCGCCTTACTCTTCTTGAATAGAACTCTAAATAACTGAAATTTCCCTTGTCTATTTTCTTGAGTATTAATGATGTTATCAAAAAGCCAGAAATGACAAAAAAAACATCAACACCAATATATCCACCAGGAATTTGGCTAAAACCGACATGATAAAGTACAACGAGAAGTACTGCGACGGCTCTTATTCCATCAATATCTTCTCTATAATCCTTTGAATGCATTATATATTCTTTTTATTTAAGAGGTTAAAAACTTAGAGGCTATTCTACTGATTCTGTGTAAGTAATACCACTTTAGCGCCGCAATCAATCCATCTAGCGACGAGAATATCGTTCCGCCTATAGATGTTTCAACCATTAAAGTGAAATTTTCACTAGATTCTTGTTGGAAAATCGCTGTGACGTTTAGATCACTAGACAAAGTAACACTACAACCGCCAGATCCTGTGCAAGCTCCGCCCCCAACTGGAAAAAACAAAACCACTAGCTGGTGTCGCAGTTAAAGAAATAATAGTATTTTCATTAAAACTTGAATTGCAGGTTAGTAGCACCACAAGTAATGCCTACTGGAGATGAGCTAACACTGCCAGCTGACGGAAAGCTAATGGGATTGTAGTACTTCCGCCACC
>Ga0256845_1002717_pt1 | contig 12556 bp, 7 predicted proteins | sample RiftiametaG_FD_189101 | JGI IMG/M metagenome (GOLD analysis project Ga0256845, IMG submission 189101) | Tube worm associated microbial communities from hydrothermal vent at the East Pacific Rise, Pacific Ocean - Riftia | ecosystem: Host-associated > Annelida > Integument > Unclassified ... | reverse complement strand
TAAATGAGGTAAAACTCATTTAATCACGCTATTTAACCGATAAGATCATACTATTATTAACTCACTTTGGGTAAAAATAACGGATATAAAAAGAGGGAATTGACTACAAGGGTTTTGCAACGGTCTTCCTCTGTTTTTTACTCGGATGACAGTAATTTATATTGTTGACGAACAAAAGAAAACCAGTCAATTACTTTTTTTGTATTGGGAACTTACTCTCTCATAGGTGAAATTAAAAATCATAACCCATTGTAAGATGTACACGAGCTTTGTTTTTAACAAAATTCTGTACTGCCCAAGCAACATCTAGCTTGAGATAGTAGCCAAACAGCTCTGATCTTGCACCCAACCCGTAACTATACAAAAATGGGTTTTGATAATTATTAACTGTTCCTGAAAAAGATTTAGATTTAAAATTTCGTTTATTAATTTCGTTGTCTTTTCTGAAAGGATGTTTGTCATTCCACGTTGTACCCCAATCCAAAAACGAGATAAACTGTAAATGCCTTAAAAACGTAGAATAAACTGGTCCGCTATATAATAACTTTGTAATAGGCACTCGTACTTCAGCATTCATAAGTAAGTGTTTTCTACCATAAGAAAAGTTATAATTAAAGCCTCTCAATCCTGTTACATAGTCAGCAAATAGTACATTGGAGTTATCAAAAGTAGTATTGGTAAACAATGGATTATTAAGATCCTCTGTAGGATTTGTTCGGTTAAACAGCCAATTATCCATCCCCCCCAAAAGATAGGTTTTTGGTGATTTTCCACCAAAACATCCATAAGAAAACCGAGTAGCAAAGACTATTTGCTTAAAAATACGTTGGTAATTTCTAAACTCTATTTCAAATTTATTGAATCCTTCTATTGTGATATTATCCTGATTACTCCCCTGTGCATTGTTAATGTCATAATTAATCCTAAACCGTGTGCCTTGGGGCATATTTTGACCATAAGAAATAGTGTTATCATAAGTAAGACCCACTCCATAATTTAGGTAGTTTCTTTTATTATCTGGAAAAGTATACAACAGCAGGTTAGAAAAAGTAGTGTTAAAATATCCGCCTCTAGCGTAAATTTTGAGGGCATTAGAAAGAGGTCGAGAAACTTCCGCTTGAAAATTATTGCTATAGTAACGCTGAGCAGAAATTTCAGACAGTACAAAAATTGATTTTTTATTATAACTTAAGGAAACATCATTTCTGTACTTAAGCAAACGGTACTCTGCTTGGTAACTACTACTTTTGAAATCTGACAAAGCCATTATACCTGCATTCAGCTGATGATTCCCAAAATATTCGGACATACTACCTTCTGTCCATGCTCCTCCTCCTCGCAATGGGTCAATTACCAAAGATGTTTGCACTGCATCTATACCCATCATAGGGAGATAATCTTTTGGGTAAGAAATTTTATCACTCTTAACGTACTGATGATTATTATACCTTTCATAAGGGTTCTGTTTGCCCACTTCAGCATCAAACTTTAGCCCATCAATACTTAAATTAAGGATACTTTCTTCTTCATTTTGGATGTCCTCAAACTGAGGCTTGGCAGACACCGTTGTTAATCGAGTTTTGTCACTAATATTTAAGTCTTGATTAAATAAATATTCTTTCCCTTTGTACCAAGAAATAAACGCTACCCTTCCCTTTCTTACAGAAGTGTTTTTTGTGTTAGCATTATTAATGTTATAAGGAATCAGCTCTTTGCCTTCTAGCTTATAAATATGGCTCGTATACATCGATGAAATTGTAAGGTAAACTTGACTGCCGTCTAAACTCAAACTTTCCATACTCATGCCTTTTGCTGTATGTCTGTTTAATTTCTTTGATTTTATATCATAAGACCAAAGCCTATACAAGTCATTATATCCCTCTATTTCACTTCCAGTATCTGCTAGCTTTTCAGTTAACCTATTCGATAAGAAATAAATAGTATGGGAGTTGTCTGCAAATCGTGGGCTACGCTCATCATAAGTGTCATATATTAGCGTGTATGCTTTGTTTCGGTTCAGGTGAAACTGATACAGGTTTGTGATTCCTTTTTTGATTGCTGTAAAAACAAATTCTTTCCCATTTGGAGAGAAATCGAAATCCAATATTTTATCAAAAGTAACGAATTTTTTTCGCTCCATTTTTAAGCTTCCTAATTTTTTAATCACCAAGTAAGGTCTACTCTTTTTAGTATACAGAATCCCTATTTCATTTTCGCTTTTCCAAGAAAGTTTTGGTAGACTAGGGTCAGTTTGTTGATCTAACACCCGTGTTCCTCCCATATAAGCTAATTTTCTTTTTTTTGTATTCACATCATAAGTGTAAACCCTAAAAAAACCTTGATCACTAGTAGCAAAAGCATATTTTGTACCCTCTCTATTCCATCTTACATCAGTATATTTTAAATTTTTTCTATTGTTTTTAATCAAAGCATTTTTTCGTACTAACTCCGTGCTATTTTTATTGTTTGCTTCTGCTAAAACTTTGTAGTAAGCTCTCCAGCCCACTACTAAACTCTCAAAACTAATTCCTAAACTAGAGGTAATTGCATCCTCTTCAGACCTAAAGATTCTTGCCATGTTTAAAATATTTGGGATATTTGAAATCCCATACTTTTTGGCTATATACGACCACATCGACTGCCCAAGTATAAACGCTCTCTCTCCTTCATACTTTGTGGGGTCTTTTCTACCTTGTTGCACTTCCTGAAAAGCCAAATTATACATCTCTACAGTTTCTCCATAAGCGATATACCTAGCTCCTCCCACAGTAAACCAATCAGGTAAATTAATCAAATGAGCATTTTGGATAGATTCTCTAAAGCTATCCCCATAAGACATCAGGCGGATATAAAGCTTAGCTACCTCATATATTAAGTCTTTTTGGTATTGGATTTGATCGCCGTCAAAAGCAATTTCTATTTTGGATTTAATTAGCTCTGTTTGTCCACCATATTTTACGTCAGTTTGCAAACCAATATTACTTTGCTGTTTATCCGCAATAGAGGTATATATAATTACATCTACATGACTACGAGGAAAGTACCCTGTTTGCTCTAACAGATAATCAAATTTGTCTTCTAATACTCGAATAGCGTCATGAGCAAGGCTATTGCCCCCAGGATAATAGTATACTCTGTAATGCTTAGAGCGAATCATTTTCCAATTTCTTTGCTCGTATTGTACACGATTTTTCCCAAATAAATGCTCTCGAGGCTGTGCAAATAGTGAGACAGAACTCATCACAGACATTAATACTAATATGTAAATTCTATTTTTCAAATAATTACTCGCAATCCCTTTTAGACCTTTTTATAACGATTGATATCAACTTCTTTGTATAAAGATATGTCTTTTTCGATGAAATCAATTAAGTGGCATGCAAAATATGGACCTAATGTCACACCCTTACTTCCAAACCCATTAAGAATATAGATGTTTGAATATTCTGGATGCCTACCCAAATAAGGTTTTCTGTCCTTCACAGTAGGTCTAATGCCTACTCGCTGTTCAATGATTTTATAATTTACGCTTAATATATCGTCTAGTTTTTTGATAAGAAAATCTCTTCCTTCTTTGCTTAACTCTTTATCATATTTATGACTAAACGAAGCTCCCACCAAAAACTGCCCATTTCCTTTCGGTAAAATAAAACAATTTTTATTGATGATGTATTGCTCAGGCAAGTCTGCTTCTATCAAGATCATCTCGCCCTTGGTTGGGTGAAAGGGTAGCCAAGAAAACAAATCATTCTCAGTAGCATGATAGCCTTGACAAAAAATATAATGTTCGGCATCAATATCCTTGATGTTTAATTTTTGATTATCGTATACAAAATCATCATTAGCTATTTTCTTACAGGAGTATTTATCTTTTTTTTTTAAAAACTTTCGTACTGAATGGATGTACGCCTTTGTGTCAATAGCTCCACTTTTGAGGATGTTAATTGTCCCAAACTTATCTTGTATTTTGTTAGAATAAAGCTGTGTATTTGGATTTGTGTCGATATAATCTTTGTATCGTTCTTCCGCTTTCGCTAAAACATCAGTTTGTTGTTCTTGCGAACCAAAAATTTTTAATACCGTTGTTTCTTTAATAAATTTCTGACCTAATCGTTTCTCTTCCTCTTCAAAAAACAACTTTGAATAAGGGAAAATCTCATCTGCCAAATATGTTTTAACTACTTTTGGGCCTGTAAGTGGGTTAAATACTCCCGCTGCTACTTCTGAAGACGAGCAATCTTCTTCATCATTAATTACAACATAAGACAAACCTCTTTTTTCTAATTGTGCCGCCACAAATGAGCCTGCTAAACCTTGTCCAATAATAGCATATTTTGTTTTCATATCATAAAGATAACAAAAGTTAAGGGTACAAAAAAGGAGAACCCATTACAGGTTCTCCTCTTAAGAAACAAACAACTACTATTACTCTACTATTATTTTTTGGCTTGACCAAGTACCATTTTGATATACATTAATAATATACATTCCTGTATTCATTCCATTTAGGTCTATGCTTTTATTATCATCTAATGATTTAGAAAAGCTTATTCCTGTACCAACATGAATCATTTCAACACTTTCGATTTTGTTTTCACTTATGACACTAATATAATCATTTGCAGATGTTGGGAATACACTAAACCCAGCTTCTGTTACATCAATTGTAGACGTTAATAATGTAGGGTTTATTATTCCTATTCCATCAAGATCAAAACCGCTACTAGCAAAAGGAGTACTGTATGGATCGTTAATAAGGTGTCCTTTAGCATCCTTAGTGCCAAACTGAGGATTAATCGACCCTACCACATCCACAAGGCGAATATGTGTAATATTATTTACATCAACATTAGGATTGTCTTTTAAATCTTCTAAATCAAATGGTGTGCCCCAATTTTTAATATACTTTCCAGCAAGATTGTGAAGCATTTTGGCATCGGTAGAACCAAATCCACCTGTCTGTGTTGCCGTAGGGGTCAACGAAATTGAAGGAAATCTTACAAAATCAGTACCATTAGAGCTTACCTCCACAAAAGCCAATTCTAAAAAAGCCCCACTACCAAAAGTAAAACCATTTTCGAATACTGCAAAATCAGCACCAGTGCCATTTTCTATACCATAACTACCAAATGATAAAGTAATAGAACCACCATCTCCTAAACTTAAGTATTGGTTATTAATAGTGCCTATTACATTTTGTTCTACTCCAAAAGAAGCAGTACCACCACCTGGATTTGCAATATCTTGAGGGCCTCTTACCAGACCATCTACCGCCGTAACCCATTGTGTGATAGCTGTAGAGTCTTTATAAATTGCATCACTTCCTACTGTACCTACTTGCGGCGAGAAGAATGATTGCACTACCGGCACTGCTATTAAATGAGGAGCAGATGCAGGCCATCCTGTAAATGAGAAACCAAATGATTCTCCAGCCTTGATATAAGTACCAAGTCCCGTGTTAGACACCCAAGTACCTATTGAATTTGTCCAAGTATTCCAATAATTACTGTTAGTACCAGCTATACCACTATGAGTTTTATAAATAATGTCATTTAAAAATTGTCCTTTTTTTACAGTAAAATCTTTGTCATTCCATGAAATTAAATTTAAAATGTCACTCCCACTAATTGAATCATTAAACTTAACACCCCAAGCATAAGCACTAGGTGATGCCTCTAGAAAATCTACTACTACAATAGTAGAGTCCGTCCCTTCTCCTACCCAAAACTGAATATCACTTAAACTTTGAGCTTGACTAATACCCGTTAAAGATATTGCCAATGCAAAAATTGTGGTGCTAATTAATTTGTAAACGTTTTTCATTTTTTTTAAATACTTTTTAGTTAATAAATATTAAATCACCAGGAATCAGCCCTGTACCAAATTGAAACAATAATTTCCACTCAGTGTTATAACAATAGACTTTACCGCTTTGGGTATATCCATTAGCATCCATGCAATAAATATAACCTGTAATAGGATCTATTTTGATGGCGTTTAAAGTTTTCAGCTCAGGAAGAGATTGAGTAACTAACTGATTAGTTAATTCATCTAACTTATAAATAATGGATGTACTAGTATTAAAATCATACGATGATATATAAGCTGTGTTTTTATAAAAATCCATGTCGTTAACCGTAAGATCAAAATTTTGTTTGACAATATAAGTACTAGCATCAATCCGAGATAACTTAGGCTTAATATTACTATAATTCCCCTGACTGGCGATATAAACATCCTCATCATCACTAATGAAAATACCCGTAGGATTGAGGGTTACCGTTAAGGTAGTATCCTTTTGCATACTAGGCAAAAGAAACACAGACACGGTCTTGTCATAATTAGGAAAATTCAATCCGCCCGAATTGGCAACAAATAATTTTCCCTTAGCAATTCCAATTCCATCAGGATTTTCTCCCGCTTGTACAAATTGTTCAAAAGTAAGAGAACTTGTATCTAAGACACCAATGCTTCCATCAAAATTACTGACATATCCTTTCCCATTACTGAATACAATTTGGCGAGGACTTCTGTTAATTCCATCCTTAATAAGTTGTAATTGTTTGATGCGTAATCCTGTATTTTTATCGAGTATTTCTATTGTACTCGAATTATTAACTATGACATAAACCTTACTTCCATATAGCTCAATATCATTGGCAACATCTCCTAATTCGATATTGTTTTTAGATTTAAAATACTGCTGAGCAACTGCCTCTTCTTTTATAGCGTAAGCAGTTATACTAGCATTATTTGAGTTAAAATTGCCCTCATTAGCTACCCATATTACTTCTGTACTATCAGCAATTTCAGGATAAAAATCTTCGTTAGGTAGTTTAGTACAAGCCACCCCAATCACAAAAGCAAGTAAGCTACTTAGAACAACTCTCATAATAATACATCCGCTTTAATAAAAAACTGCCTACCAGCTATCGGAAAATTATTCACAACTTGGTATTGACTATTTGTTAAATTTTTTATTCCCCCCGAAATAGATAAAGCATTAGATTTTATTTTTAATAAATAAGAAACTGCAACATCATGTGTTTGAAAAGAAAATAGTACATTAGGATAGATATTCTCGAAGTGACTATACCGATAACCATTGTATAAATATTGATAGTAAACTTTAATGTTTTTTCGTCTAAAATTAACTTTCATACTAATTACATCAAAAGGAACATACGGTAATTGGTTTTTATAAACAGATGAAATATGGTTGCTAATATCTAAGGTGTACTGTTTGGTATAGCTAAAGCTAAAATTTGTATAAGTGTTCTTAGCTATTTTTTTCTTTGCTTCCGCAAAAATTTCAAGACCTTTGCTTTCTACCTTTCCAATATTAAGATAAGACCAAACAAATAAACTTTGGGTAGGAATAGCTATAATTTTATCTTGATGTTGAATATAAAACAAATCCATAGAGAGATAAATAAATTTAAAAAACTTAGGAGTTATTTTAGTATAAATTCCTAAATCAAAATGATGAGCAGTTTCTTTTCTTAATTTAAGATTTCCTACTGTTTGATAATAAAGCTCTGAAAAAGAAGGTAGCCTAAATGTTTTTTTATAAAAAGTCCTCAGTTTAAGTGGGAACTTTTTGTTCGGCCGATAAGTACACGATAAACTAGGGTAATAATTAGACGTTCTTTTTTGTCTCTCTCTTTTTTTATATGAATGAAACAATAAATTTCCTTTTAAGCTGATTTTACTTTTATGAAATGTATTACCTAATATCACAAATTGTTGATCTCTATTAATGTCTCTCAATGGCGAACCCCAAGCAATATTGGTATGCAAATAATCTAACGCTAAATATGTTTTATAAAAACCAGAAAAACTTCGTCCTATATTTAGCGAAACCATATTATTGTTTTCTGAAAATATACTTCGTCTAAACTTGGGTGGTTTTCCGTCGGTATATGCAACTTTATTTTGAGAATGGTTAACATAAGTATTAATGTTCCATTTTTTAATCACTGACTCAAAATGTATTTGTGTAAAATATACTTGTGTATTTAATTTTTCATGCGATTTTTGAAGGCTATGCAAAATAACTGCCCCAGGCAAATTTTGTTTTGTTTTGTTATATAGTTGAGTAATATTAACCTTAGATTTTGAGCCAAGCCTAACCGTTGATCCAGCTAATAAATTAATTCGTTGAGTTTCTGAATTATCTCTATATCGAGTTTCTTTATTCCACTCAAAAGGAAAATTTCCTTGGCTATTGTTATAATCAATTGAAAAATAAGTGCGATGTTTTTTTTTGACTATTCTTTGTAAATATAAATGTGGGTTATACTGATTAAAACTGCCATATTTCATCCCAATAATTGTAGTATCTCTTAAGGTTTGAGACAAATGATAAGCAATAAATCCACTACCATTATAAGAAGAAGCAGGAAGATTAGTGGATTGGGGTAAAAACTTATCACTACTAATTGCACTTAATCCTGCCAAAGAAAATTGACTTATATCTACCTGACCAGCATTATAATTAGGAATAGCTACTCCGTTGTATAAAACAGTACTCATACTAGCATTAAGCCCCCTTATACTAACAGTTTTAAGCCCTCCTACTCCTCCATAATCTTTGACTGTAACACCTGGCAAATGCACAAGATATCCACTAGCATCACTATACAACACCGCATCTTGATCTATCTTTATTTGATTAGATACACCATTAACGGTGTCCTTCCAAGGACGTTTTGTGCTTAACCGTACCGTAGGTAAAATCAAAGCAGTGTCGACTTGAGTCCACGCAAGTGAAGTCAAGCAAAGTAATAAGATACTATACCATATTTTCATTCAGACGTATTTTAAGCTCCCTCTTCCCGAGGAGTAAATTACTTATAGTATAAAGGCAGGTCTTCTGGCTCGTCTTAATGTTATACCTTCCCTTCTAGTGATAGAAAGTGGTGTTGTTTTAACATCTTTATCAGACTTACAGCTGCGGGTACAGCTCCCGAATTAAACGGGATTCCCTATTATCTTTCACAAACGAAATTTGTAAAAGCACCCTTATACGTCACAAATGTATATGCTTTACTTTTAGAAATCTACTAAAAAACAAAAAATATAATTATACCACAGAAAAATAAATCCTGTTTAATCAAAAAACAATTTTAAAAACAGTAAATTTCAGCTTATGTGTGGAATAACTGGAATAATAGCATCCAACCTAGTAGGGCAGATGCACATGATACAGCTTGTAAAAGCAACTGAAACACTAGAACGAAGAGGTCCTGACAATCAAAATTTTTATACCGAAGATTTTGTAGCTCTCGGACACCGTAGGCTATCAATAATTGATACAGGTTACGAATCTAACCAACCGATGAGAAATGAATCGGGACGTTATGTAATCGTATATAATGGAGAGGTTTATAATTATAAAGCATTGCGTCATGATTTAGAAACTTTAGGTTACCATTTTAACACCCAATCAGATACCGAAGTAGTTTTAAACACTTATATCCATTACGGTAAAGATGCATTTAAAAAATTAAACGGTTTTTTTTCTCTGGCAATTTATGATCGAGAAATACAAAAATTAGTACTCGCTCGGGATAGGTACGGCATTAAACCATTATATTATTATAATGATAATGATAAATTTATTTTCGCATCAGAATTAAAAGCTTTATTAGCATTTAATATTCCTCGTGAACTTAATTACGACAGCTTACCAACTTATTTTCAATTAAATTATTTTCCCGATAGCATTACCCCTCTCAAGAATGTATATAAACTTCAAGCAGGAGAAGTATTAGAATTAGACACTGAAAGTAATATTCATAAATATAAATACTATGATTTACCAAACCCTAACATTGTTAACCAAAACATTAGTTACAACTCAGCTCAAGTAGAAATTAAACAACGATTAGAACAATCGGTACAAGATCGTTTGGTATCAGATGTGCCATTGGGTACTTTTTTGAGTGGTGGGATTGACTCTTCTATTATCAGTACTATTGCCTCTCGTGAAGTAAAAAAATTAAATACTTTTTCGATTGGCTATAAAGATAATCCACATTATGACGAAACTAAATACGCTAATTTAGTAGCTAAAAAAATACAATCAGAGCATACAGTTTTTTTATTATCTAATCAAGATATATTTGAACACGCAGAATCTGTATTAGATTATTTAGACGAACCATTTGCCGATTCTTCAGCATTACCCGTTTATATATTATCCGCTCTTACTTGCAAGCAAGTTACGGTATCGTTAAGTGGTGATGGGGCAGACGAGCTATTTTCTGGCTATAATAAACACATGGCAGAATATCGGATGCTCAATCCATCCTACAAAGAAAAAATAATTAAATCGTTTGGGGGTATTTTAAACATAATTCCTCAATCCAGAAATTCTAAAATAGGGAATTTTTCACGGCAAGTAAATCGATTTTTGGAAGGCGTACCTTTGTCTGCCGCTGACAGATATTGGAGATGGGCGAGTATAGGTACAAACACCTATACTCATAGCTTATTAACGACAAGTTATGACGACAAGTTAATGAAAGAAATTCAGCATCAATATACTGGGCATATTAAAGGAAGTATTAATGAAGTTTTGTACGCTGACATGAAATTGGTACTAGCAGGAGATATGCTTCCTAAAGTAGACCGTATGTCTATGGCAAATAGCCTAGAGGTAAGAGTTCCTTTTCTGGATCATCACTTAGTAGACTATGTAAGTCAGTTACCCGAAGAATATAAAATCACAAAAGGGATTAAAAAAAGAATTTTACAGGATACTTTTAGAGACATTCTTCCTTCAGAATTGTATAACAGACCTAAAAAAGGTTTTGAAATACCACTTACCGATTATTTGCGTGAAGCTATTGAGCAACAAGAATTCAAAACTTTACTAGAGGAAGATTTCTTGCGAGAGCAAAAAATATTTAATTCTGATGTGGTTGGTGGGTTAGTGAAACAAATAAAAAGTAGTAACGTTGGAGATAGCCCTGCTAAATTATGGGCGATTATATGTTTTCAATGGTGGCACCGTAAATATATGATTAACTAGATGGGCTATAAAGATTTGCTCATAGGACCTCTGTATATATTTTTCATTTATATATTTGCGTTTTTAATTCGTAATTATGTAACGGATTCTGAAACAAGAAAATATTTTTTTCCTGCTTTAACACTTAAAATTATAGGGGCAATTAGCGTAGGGATTTTGTACTATTTTTATTACGGAGGTGGTGATACAGTCGCCTATTCTGATTGGGCAGCAGTACATATCTATGATGCTTTTTGGGATTCTCCTCATAAAGCTTTTGAGTTGTTTTTCCGTCCTAACGACCCTAATTATTATCCTAATGAATACGCCTTTAAAATCTTATGGTTTCATGCCGAAAAAGAATTCTTTGTTATTAGACTTGTTGCCTTATGTAGTTTATTCACTTTTCATACGTATACCGCTAATGCTTGTATTTTTGCTACAGTTTCTTTTTCGGGAGTGTGGGCGATGTACACTGCTTTTACAAGAATGTACCCAAAACTCAAAAAGCCACTAGCTTACGCTGTATTATTTATACCATCAGTGTTTTTTTGGGGTTCGGGGATTTTAAAAGATACCATTACGTTTGGAGCTCTAGGTTGGTTTTTTTTTTCTGCTATGGAAGTTATCAAGTTCCGGAAAAGTATTGTTAGAAATACTCTCATTATTCTTTTTTGTATTTATGTTATAGCAAGTGTTAAAATTTATATCTTACTCTGCTTTGTACCTAGTTTAGCTATTTGGTTTGTTCTTGAAAATATCAACCGTATTAAAAATAAATTAGTAAGAATTTCTTTAACTCCTATCTTGCTAATTTTGGGTATTATTTCCAGTGCTTTTTTATTCCGAGAAATCGGAAAATATAACTCTCAATATAGTGTAGAGTCTATTGCGGAAACAGCTAGGGCAACTGCTTCTTGGATTCAATACTCAAGTAATCAGCAAGGAGGTTCTACATACTCTTTGGGAGATTTAGACTTTAGTGCTGGCGGAGTCGCTCGTAAAGCTATTCCTGCTATTTGGGTTTCTTTGTTTCGCCCTCATCTTTGGGAAGTCCGTAACCCTGTTATGCTATTGACCAGTTTAGAGAGTACTTTTTTTCTTTTATACACGCTTTGTTTATTTTACTTATGGATAAAGAAAAAGAAGAATGTATGGGATTCAGATATTATTTTTTATTTGATGTTTAGCCTTTTCTTTTCTCTTGCTGTAGGAATGACCACATATAATTTTGGCTCTTTAGTGCGTTACAAAATACCTATGATACCATTCTATGGTGTTGCACTCATCTTGATTCATGCCAAGCTAAAACCTACAACTTTTTTTACTTTAAAAAAGCCTAAATAGTACAAGACCGTTGCAATTATTTCCTTTTTTCATGTTCGATATTTTTACCCGAAATGAGTTAATAATAGCGTAATTTTATTTGTTAAATGGAGTAATTATACCATTTTAACTATAAGACAAGTCATTTATCCTGTTTGTTTTTACACTCTCTTCGTTAAAATAATTTACCGTAACCAGTTATGCTAAATCATT
>Ga0256845_1002716_pt1 | contig 12557 bp, 9 predicted proteins | sample RiftiametaG_FD_189101 | JGI IMG/M metagenome (GOLD analysis project Ga0256845, IMG submission 189101) | Tube worm associated microbial communities from hydrothermal vent at the East Pacific Rise, Pacific Ocean - Riftia | ecosystem: Host-associated > Annelida > Integument > Unclassified ... | reverse complement strand
AAAATGTCTTTTTGGGATGCTACGCCATGTTTTTTTGAAACAGGGGAGCGCAGCAATATTCCTTTTGATATATTTTCGGCCAGTTTTTATTTATTGAGCAGGTATGAGGAATATTTGCCCCATGTAAAAGATGAACACGGTAGATTCCCTGCAACGGAAAGTATTGCTCATAAAAATGGATTTTTACAGCAACCGGTTGTGGATATATGGGCTTTTAAATTATTAGAAAGTTTAAAAGAACGTTTTCCAGAATTGGTATATAGGCGTCGCAATTATAAATACACATCAATTATAGATGTTACATCATCCCATTGTTACTCAAACAGAGGGCTTGTAAGAAGCTTGTTTGGTCTATTGTTAGATTTGGGTTCTCTTAGATTTAAAAGATTTGCACAACGTATTCTAGTTTGGTTAAAGTTGAGGCGAGATCCATATGACAATTTCTCACAATTGATAGAAATGCATAAAAAGTACAATTTTAAAAGCATGTTCTTTTTTCAGTTTGCAGCGTATTCTACTTATGATAAGAACATATCTACAAACAATAATAAGTTTAAGTACTTAATAAAGTCCATTGCGGATTATAGCAAGGTGTCTTTGTGTGCATCATACAGTTCTTTTAATAATTTAACCATGTTAAAAGAAGAAAAAAACAGACTTGCTAATGTAATCAATAGACCAGTGACCTATTCTAGAACCAGATATAACCGAATAAATGTTCCAGAAACATACCGCAATCTTTTGGAAGTAGAATTTACAGATGATTTTACCATGGGTTACACGCATGAAGTTGGTTTTAGAGCAGGTACATGTACTCCGTTTTATTTTTATGACATTAGCTTAGAAGTGCAACAGCCTATTAAAGTGCACCCGTTTGCCATACATGATTATGCCCTGACAGTTTTAAAAAAAGAAGAAGAAATTATTGAAAAAATAGATAAGTTATATAGGCAGGTAAAAGGTGTGGACGGTGAGTTTGTTGTCATTTTTTCAAACGAACTATTGGGAGGTGAGCACAAAGTGAATTGGTTGAAATTATATAGCACTGTTATTCAAAAATATCATGTTTAGAAACATTATAACTGATGTTTTTTTTGATTTGGATCATACATTGTGGGATTTTGAAAAAAACTCAGCACTCACTTTTGAAAAAATCTTATTGGAGAATAAGATTGATGTAGGTCTGGACTCTTTTTTAAAAGTTTATGTGCCTACCAATTTGGCATACTGGAAGTTGTACAGAGAAGATAAAGTGTCTAAAGAAGAGCTTCAATATCAGAGGTTGAAAGTAACTTTTGATTCACTTGATCATTCGGTTTCAGATAATGATATTAATGTATTGGCCGATGAATATATTGCACATTTATCTTCCTTTAACCATGTGTTTGATGGTACATTTGAGATTTTGGAATATTTAAAACCAAAGTATAGGCTTCATATCATTACTAATGGATTTCAGGAAATACAAGGGAAGAAAATGAAGAATGCTAATATTGATACTTACTTTGATACCGTTATAGATTCTGAAATGGCTGGAGTAAAAAAACCAAACCCAATAATTTTTAATTTGGCCCTTAAAACTACGGGCGCAAATGCTGAAAAATCACTTATGATCGGGGATAATTTAGAAGCAGATATCCTTGGTGCTCAGGCAACAGGGTTCCATACTTTGCATTTTAATGCGCACAAAGAGGCCAAGCACAATTATTGTGAAATGATTTATGAATTAAGGGAAATAAAATCTTTTTTGTAGAGTTATATAAGTAGGTTAGAGTAGGGTTTCAACTCTTTAAGTTGTTATATAAGCACTATGAAAAGGAAGGTCAAATATTTTTTTATTGGATTAACTCTGCTATGGTCGGCAGTTTCCTGTATTGAAGACCAAAACTTTGATCAGTTTGATGATTTAAGCATTACTCCAACTATTGAATCTAGTATTATTTACGTTGAATCACCAGAAAGTATAATCAATTCAGTCTCTGATGCAAGTTTATTTTCATCAGACTTTAATTTTGAGGCATTTAAAGAAGCTTATTTTGCTGAAAGAGTATTGGAAGGTTCTATTACTTATGGACTGGAAAATACAACCAGTAAAGAATTGGATATTTTATTTGAGTTTTTGGATGAAGATAGTAATAGTTTGGATAGTGAACATTTTTTACTGGATCCAGAACCTACAGCAGTCTTACAGCGAGAAGTTTTTTATGGTGGAGCTGGTCGTAGCTTGGATATAATTGTAAATACGTCAACTATTAGGGTTAGTATTAATAATATTGGCGACAATATAAGTGTGTCATCTCTTCCAAACCCTAAGATAACATTAAAGTCCAGTGCTAAATTTAGGATTAGAATAAAATGAGAATAGGGAAATTACTTTTTTTAACTATTCTTTTAGGCTGTAATATTTTATATACCCAAAATAAACAATTGCTTTACGATTTTATAGAAATCCCCCAAGCTTTGATGGTAAATCCAGGAATTAAAGCTGATTATCAATGGTATGCAGGTATTCCTATGCTTTCAGGTACTTCATTTCAGTTTGGATCCAGTGGTATAACTGTAATCGATTTGTTTGCCAATGATGGAGTGGATTTTATGACCAAAGTAAGAGAGAAAGCCATATATGGCATGAATATCAAAGATGAGTTAAGTGGTACATTTCAAATGGAAATATTGAACGGTGGTTTTAGAGGGAGAAACAATATAAATAACTTTTACTCTTTTGGAATGTATTTGGAAGGAGATGCTATAGGATATTGGCCTAAAGATTTGGCGATTTTAGGATTTGAAGGTAATGCTGACCAACTGGATAGGGAATTTGACTTAAGTCATTTTAAGACTAGAGGAGAACTTGTAAATGTTTTTCATTTTGGTGTAAATAAAAAAATCGATAATAATTTAACAATAGGGGTAAGGGCAAAAATATATTCTAGTCTTTTTAATTTTAATTCTACCAATAATAAAGGCTATTTTGTTACTACAGAAGGGCAGAACAATTTTTTTGCCAATACGTTGAATGCTGATATGGAGTTAAGAAGTTCAGGTATACAGGAAATAGTGGACGATGATTTTGGGAATGTTTCAGAAACTTTATTGAAAAGAGCACTTTTTGGTGGTAATCTTGGTTTGGGATTAGATGTGGGGCTTACATATAATCTAAATGATAAAACGGTAATTACGGCTAGTGTTTTGGATTTAGGATTTATCTACCATACAAAAGACATTGTAAACTATGTGTTAAAAGGAAATGTTACTGTTGAAGGAATAGAGGCTATTCTTCCAGAAGCTTTGACTAATCCTAGCTCTAACTTTTGGCAAGATTTGGTAGATGACATAGAAGAGTTGGTGCCTTTTGAGGAAAACGATGAAAGTTATATTACGTATAGGCCCACAAAGTTAAATGCTTCCGTCAGGTATAATTTTGGAGAAAGAAAAGAGAGCAATAAAAACTGTGGTTGTGCATATGATTTAGTGGAGGCTCCTCAGAGATTTAAATATGTTAATAGCACAGGAGTACAATTATATGCAATAAATAGGCCAAGAGGCTCACAAGGAGCACTTACTGCTTTTTATCAAAGAAGATTTGGTAATTCCATTGCTGTAAAAACCACATATACGGTAGATAAATTTTCTTTTTCCAATATTGGTTTAGGACTTAACATACAGGTAGGTTCAATAAATTTCTATGCAATGGTAGATAATCTATTGGCATACAAAAATATAGCGGACACTCATTATGCTTCTTTTCAGTTAGGATTAAATATCATATCTTGGGAAAAGAAATGATATTGATTTTAATATGAAAAAAATAAGCTTCCTTTTGTTCTTTGCCATTGGTTTCATTGTAAATGGGCAGAACCAGTTAAATGAATACAAGTACATAATTGTTCCGAAAAGGTTTAATAATTTCAAAAAAGAAAATCAGTACCAAACCAGCACTTTGATTAAATATCTTTTTACACAAAAAGGGTTTAATGCCTTATATCAAGATGCGTTTCCAGAAGAATTGTCAAACAATGTTTGTATGGGGTTGTTGGTTGAAATCAAAGATGAATCTTCGATGTTTGTTGCAAAAACAGCTATAGTTTTGAAAGATTGTACTGGAAAGGAAATTTTTGTTACTGAAGAGGGCACAAGTAGGCTTAAAGAGTATAAGCCAGCATATATGGAAGCATTGAACAAGGCGTTTAAAACGTTTGATGGACTATATAAGTATAGTGGAAAAGCTGTTGAAAAGGATGGGCCTATTACAGTTAGCTTTAAGAATGATGTTAAGAAATTAGAAGAAAAGATTGATGAAAAGTTTCCAATTATTGAGAAAGTTAAAGAATCAATACAGCAAACTATACCTGTTGTAGAGACGTCCAATGTTTTATATGCACAGCAGTTGCCCAATGGGTACCAGTTGGTTGATAGCACACCAAGTATCCGTTTAAAAATGTACAAAAGCACTATGCCCAATATGTATCTTGCTACAGATAATGATACAAATGGATTAGTTTATAACAAAGAAGGAAAATGGTTTTTTGAATATTATAAAAACGGAGAGTTAAAGATTGAGGAATTAAATATTAAGTTCTAATATTTATCCTTCCATCTATTCTTTATAAACTCATCAATAGTTTTTTCTCTTTGATTGCTGCCAGGAATATAAAAAGAAGTTCCCGATAATTCATCAGGTAAAAATTCTTGTTCCACAAAATTGTTTTGGTAATCATGGGCATATTTATAGTCTTCCCCATAACCCAAATCCTTCATTAGTTTTGTTGGTGCATTTCGTAGTTGTAACGGAATGGATAGATTACCAGTTTCTTTAACTTTTTGTTGCGCTTTTTTTATGGCCATATAACTGGCATTACTTTTAGCAGAAGTTGCCAAATATATGGCACATTCACTTAAAATAATCCGTGCCTCAGGATAACCAATGGTTGTAACAGCTTGGAAGGCGGAATTGGCTATGACCAAGGCTGTAGGGTTTGCCAAACCAACATCTTCAGAAGCTGAAATCAACATTCTACGGGCAATGAACTTAACATCTTCTCCACCTTCGATCATTCTTGCTAACCAATATACAGCTCCGTTTGGGTCACTTCCTCTAATTGATTTTATAAAGGCAGATATAATATCATAATGTTGCTCTCCAGTTTTGTCATAAAGAACCGTATTCTTTTGAACCTTGCTCATGACCAGTTCATCGGTAATGGTAATTTTGTCTTTGTCCTCAGAAAAAACAACGAGTTCAAAGATGTTCAAGAGCCTTCTTCCATCACCACCCGACAAACGCAATAAAGCTTCTGTTTCCTTTAATTTTATTTTTTTGGTCTGGAGTAATTTATCCTCTTTCATGGCTCTTTTTAGCAAGGCTTCCAAATCTTCTTTTCCAAATGGATTTAATATATAAACTTGGCATCTAGACAATAGCGCAGGAATCACTTCAAAACTTGGGTTTTCTGTGGTAGCTCCAATAAGAGTGACCCACCCTTTTTCTACAGCACCCAAGAGAGAATCTTGTTGAGATTTACTAAAACGATGAATTTCATCAATAAAAAGTATAGGGTTTTTGGCGGTAAACAACCCACCGCTTTGCTTTGCTTTTTCTATAATTTCTCTAACTTCTTTAACACCACTGCTGATAGCACTTAATACATAGTATGGTCTATTACTTTCATTGGCAATGATATGGGCCAGTGTTGTTTTACCTGTACCTGGGGGGCCCCATAAAATTAAAGAGGGTATAATGCCTTTTTTAATTTGATGGGTCAAGGACCCTTTTTCGCCCACTAAATGGTGTTGACTAATATAGTCTTCTAAAGTTTTTGGACGTACCCGTTCGGCAAGAGGTTCATTCATTTTATAAAAGTATAACAAAATTTAAAATGACAGTTTAATGAAAGGCTATTTTAATAAATCATATGAGAGTATAATTGTCAGTTGAATTAATTCCGTTGTTAGAGGAAATCTTACATGACAATTTGTACTATTTTGAATTTGTGGTCAATATTTTGTAGATAAAATTGCTAAATTTAATCGATGTCCAATTCTAATTATTTTAAATACTCCAACGCAGTAGTTTTTGCTCCAATGCTATTGGTGCTTTTAATATGGACTGTTTTCTGGGTGGAGGTTAGTTTCCATGTAAATTTAAATAACCATGGTGTATATCCAAGAACAGTTTCTGGATTACAGGGCATTTTATTCTCACCTTTTATTCATGGTTCTTTAGAACACCTGTACAATAACACAATTCCTATTGCAATACTAACAGCTTCTTTGTTCTATTTCTACAGGAAAGTGGCGTTAAAAGTTTTAATTTGGGGCGTTCTTATTTCTGGATTGCTCACGTGGATCATTGGAAGACCATCATATCATATTGGTATAAGTGGGGTCATATATGTTTTGGTAAGCTTTATTTTTTTTAAGGGAGTTTTTACCAAGTATTATAGGCTAATTGCATTATCCTTATTTGTTGTTTTTATATATGGAAGTTTGTTGTGGTATATATTTCCTATTGAAGAGGGTATTTCTTGGGAGGGACATTTAGCAGGATTTATTACGGGATTGATATTGGCCATGTTGATAAAAACAAAAATACCTGTCTCTAAAAAATATAAATGGGAAAGGGAGGATTATAATGAAGAAGAGGATGAGTTTTTAAAGCATTTTGATAAAGACGGAAATTTTATAGAACAAAAGGAAAACAAAATAGTATCAGATACTGAATCTCTTAAAATTACTTACCATTACAAAAAGAAACGGGACGAATAATCTTAGTCCACTAATCGTTGTCTTACGGCTTCATATAGAAAAACTGCGCAGGCAACCGATACATTGAGTGATTCAATGTCACCTAATAAGGGAAGCTTAGCAACGTGGTCAGAAACTTTGAGAATTGACGGCGAAATACCTCTATCTTCTGAGCCCATGACAATTGCACACGGCCCTTTAAAAGAGACATCATAAATAGTATTATTTGTTTTTTCTGATGCCGAAATTACTTGAATGCCCGATGCTTGTAAGTAAAAAACTGCATCCTTAATATGATCGACTTTTACAATAGGAACTTTAAAGGCTGCGCCAGCAGATGTTTTAATGGTATCTGCAGTAACTGGGGCAGCTCCCTTTTTTTGAATAATTATACCATCAACAGCCGTGCATTCTGCAGTTCGAATGATTGCGCCAAAATTACGTACATCTGACAGTTGATCTAATAGTAAAAACAAAGGCGCTTTTTTGGTTTCCATAACGGTTTCAACCAAAGTCTCAAGTTCGTGAAAAGTAATAGGCGAGATATTAGCAACCACCCCTTGGTGGTTGTTTTTGGTCAAACGATTTAGTTTTTCAATTGGCACAAACGAAATGCTAATACCATGTTTGCGTAAAAGTCCTTCTAGTTCTTTTGATAAACTACTTTTAAGTCCTCTCTGAATAAATACTTTGTCGATATTCTTCTCTGCCGTTATGGCCTCAATAATGGTTCTAATTCCAAATATTATTGTTGATTGTTTCATTCTGTAAATGTTGAAAATTCTTTAAGCTATAGACGCTAGAGAGTAATAAAAAAACCAGAGAATTAGTTCTCTGGTTTTTATTAAGGTAATAATACAAATATTTTTTTAATTACTTATATTAGGATTACTATCAATTTCTTTTTGAGGTATAGCAAATATCATTTTATAGTCTAATGCTGGAATAACTAAATCTCCTCCAGGAATAACAGGGTTTAATCTACCATCTTGTCTGTTTAGTCCTACCCCATTTCTAGCCATATCAAATGAATCAACACCGTCACCCCACAATTCAACTCTTCTATACATTAAAATTTCATCAATTAAATCTTGACCTGTTTTGATAGACTTAACATAGCTGTCATCTCTAGTGGTATTTAAGTCAAATAATAGTTGTTGAGCCTCTCCATTTTTATTTTGTCTAGCCAAAGCTTCAGCTTTAGTTAAATAAAATTCAGTATTTCTTAAGTAAATATAGTCTCCAATAAATACACCAGGTCCTGGATGAGCAATAAATTTTAAGCTTGAGTACTTTGGTAAGGCTCTATAATGCCCCCATGTGTTAGGTACTACTATAGTACCTGGAGGGTACTCTTGATCAGCAAACCATTTTTTTCTTTTGTCAGTTGCAGGAATAAAATCATATAAATTAGAGTTTATAGTTTTAAAATGATTCCATCCACTATATCCGTCATTTATTTGACTTGTGTGTGAAAAGAAAGAAGAATATACCTCAGAAGTAGTTGAGGTAACTTCAGCTCCCCATACAGTTTCTGATAATGAAAGTTCATCAAAACCGTGAGCAACATCGCTACTGATACTTCCAACTTTCATTGCTATATCTGCATAATATTCTGCATCTGACCAATTTTCATAAGTTAAATGATATCTTGCTAAAAATGCGGCTACTACACTAGCATCAACTTCTTCTTTTGAAGACCTAGTATATGTTTCTAGTCCATTATAAGCTAATGTTAAATCATCAAGAATTTGTTTCTTTAGCTCTCCTACTGTAGATTTCGGGTTAGGGGTTAATTCTCCAAGATCAATTGGTATAGCCTTTACTGAATTGTCAGCTCTAGTATGTTGATAAATCCTTGTAAGATAAAAATAAGCAATAGCTCTGTAGGCATGAGCCTTATATTTATATATCAAAATATCACTATCGGTATTTTCAGCTACAAGATTAATTATCTCATTCGAATCTTTAATTACCTTATAGAAGAATTTCCAAATGAATTCGTTGTCACCAGATGTAAGAAGGATATTGTCATATCTACTGTAGGCGCCAAACCATGTACTTGTACTCATATCCATATCATTACCTCTTAAATCCATGCCAAGCCCTACAGCTTTTAGACCAAATTCATCAGTACTGCTTTCTCCATCTCTAAAATATGATAAAATAGCACCGTCAATACTTTTTAGACCTACTATACCTCCAGCTTCAGAGATTGTATTAAAATGATTAGTGGATAAATATCTTTCATCCTCAAAATCTTGATCTAGATCAGCACACGCAATAAATTGTATTACTGAGAATAACAACAAAAAATATTGAGTTATTCTTATGATTGAATATTTTTTATTTTTTTTCATAGTATTTTTTAATTTAATTTTACATTAACTCCAAAAGAAATTGTTCTATTTGCTCCATATTCAGCTGAAGATGATCCTATTGAATTCAGACGAGGGTCATATCCTTGTCTTGCACTATATAATAAAAATGCGTTATTAATTGTTCCGTAGAATTTTATACTGTGTATGTGCTGCTTTTTTAAAGCTTTATTCTCTAATAGATAACCAATATTAATATTATTCAAGCTTAAATAACTTAAATTTACTAACCTAAGATCAGAAGTTCTATATTGATCTGAGCTTAATGGATCTAATCTAGGTAAACTAGCAGTTGTATTATCCAGAGTCCATGTTTTGTCATAATCAGCGAAATTAGTGACGTTTTGAGTAGCGCCTAGTAGACCGAAATACTCATTGTCAATACCATAACCTCCTATTTGATAAGCAAATTGTATCCCTAAAGAGAAATTACTTACTTGAACATTTGCTCCAAAACCACCTGTAGCTTTAGGTATTGCTTTTTTACCTAGAAAATACCTGTCAGCTTCAGAATAGTCTTCTGTAATTACATCTTCTCCAGTTGTATCATCTTTTTTGTAATATTGTGCATTACCATTTTCAGAATTTACACCAGCAAACCTTCTCATGTAATAATCATAAATACTTTTGCCAACAACTCTTCTGAAATTACCAGATTGGATAGAATCTCTTCCTACTGGTAGGCCTGTAATTTCATTTTTTAGTGTAGAAAGGTTCGCATTAATATTAACATTTATGTTTTCCTTTTTTATTGCTTTCCATGAAATTTCAGTTTCAAATCCGCTATTAACCATAGAACCTATATTTTCGGGTCTAGATGGAGCTCCTGTTGATAGTGGTAACGGGGTGTTGAATAAAAGATCCTCTGTTGTTTTTTTGTAGTAACCTAAAGAAAGGTTTAATCTGTTAAATATACTCATCTCATAATTAATGTCAAAACTACCTGATTTTTCCCAAGTTAATTTCTCATTTCCTAAATAAAGCAATTGTAATGTTAGATTTTCATTACTCTCTCCAACTTCATATTGGTTTTGATAAGACACTAAGTTTCTAGTAGATGTGTCAGGATAGAATATTCTATCGTTACCAGTAGTTCCATAGTTTAAAGCTAATTTAGCATAATTTATAACTTCAGAATTTTCTAAAAACGATTCCTTACTTATTATCCATGAAGCACCAGTTGACCAAAAAGTACCCCATCGTGAATCTGGATGAAAAACAGAAGAGGCATCGTATCTGCCAGTTAAATTGAGATAATATTTACTGTCTAATCCAAAAATAAACCTAGAAAAATAACCTTCAGTTGTATATTTTGTATTATAGTTACTTGCACTGATATATTTAGAAGTATTATCTAAAATTGGACTAAAGTCTCCAATAATATTATATTTGGTAAGTGATAATGTCGTGAATTTTTCCTGGTAAGTTTCATGCCCTAAAATTAAATCAAAACTATAGCGATCATAACCTTTTTTCCAAGTCAATAATTGTTGATTGGTAAAAGCAGAGAAATTATCTCTGTTATTTGTTAAAAGTCCATTGTTAGATTTAGCAAAAGCTCCTGCTCCTGGTTTTGTGAAATCAGTACCTTTACCAATCTCAGTAAGGTAATTCATAACATACTCAAATTTAATATCATATGGTAATTCAATCTTAGTTCTTATTGTCGCATTGAAATTATCTCTTTCATTTTCTTCTTGTGTATTTTCTATTACAGCAAGAGGATGCTCACCTGGGGCATAGTTTCTCGGACCTCTAGTTCTTCCTCCACCAAAATCTTGAGCAACTCCAAAATCATAAGCAAAACCTTTAGGATTATTTGGGTTTTTGATAGGATTCCAATCGCCATCATATTGATAAACAGGGTAAATAGGGGCAATTCTTCTTGTCCAAAAGAAGGCATTGGCAAAATTCGTTGTAGGATTACCGGCTGCTGTCAAAGTAGCAGGAACTGCTTGACTTTTAGATTTAGCATAAGATACATCAGCACCTATAGAAATTATTTTAGCAATATTAGAAGCATTAACTTTTATACGACCTGTATGTCTTTTGAAATTACTTCTAAGAGTATAACCATTATTTTCTTCTGTACCTAGAGAGAAGTAATAATCTACATTCTCTGAACCTCCAGCAATATTAAGATTAGTAGAGATAAAAGAGGCGGTATCTCTAAACAATTCATCTTGCCAACTATCATTTACTAACAATTTTGCAGAACTATTAAGTTTACCAGTAGTAGGGTCAATCAACTCTGTGTTTGGCACATTATAAATATTATACCCAAGTCTGTCAATTAAGTTGTCTGACGCAAATTGTCTGGCTTCTTGTATAGTGATTGGTGTACCAGCAGTATTTTGCTTGTAAAATTCGGAATTGGCTAATACACTATGATATGATTCATAAAATCTCTTTGGAGTTTTTATTACATTATAATCTTTAGCAGCTCTTTGAGTGACACCATACTTAGTATTTAAACTTATTTGTGTTTTGCTATTTCTTCTACCTTTTTTTGTAGTAATTAATAAAACACCATTTGAAGCCTTGTTGCCATATAAAGAAGTAGAAGAAGCATCTTTTAAAACAGTAGTAGATTCAATATCTTGAGGGTTTATACTACTTAAGCTTCCAGAATAAGGAACTCCATTTAAAACAATAAGAGGGCTATTGTCAGCATTTATAGAACCAAAACCTCTAATTCTAATTATAGGGTCTGAACCAGGTTGACCATTAGCCTGAATTACCCTAAGGCCAGAAACTAAACCTTCTAGACTCTTAAGAGGGTTTGAGAAAGTAGAATTCTCAATTTGATCAGCACTAACAATACTAATAGATCCAGTAATAGATTCTCTTTTTTGACTGCCGTAGGCAACAACAACAACTTCTTCTAAGGCTTGTGCGTCTTCTTGCATTTGTACATTAACAGTATTGCCAGCACCGATTATTCCTTTAACATCTTTTTGACCGACGTAAGAGAAAAGTAATACCTGACCTTCGCTACCATTAATTGCGTAGTTTCCATCAAAATCAGTTTGGGTACCATTAGTTGTGCCCTCTATAACGATGTTAACACCAGGTAGGGGTAGATCGTCTTGGTCAGTAACCGTACCGGTAATTGCCTTGTCTTGTGCAAAAGATAAATGCACAACAAACGCCAATAATAGCGTTAAGATTCCATTTAATTTTGTTCTCATTTTTTTAATTATTTGAATTAGCTAACTGTAAAAATCATAATTTCATGTTAATAATCCAAACTAATATTAATAAAACTTTAAGAAATGATTTCTTTTTTGAGAGCTGTATATGAAACAATTGATTTAGGCGCTTAGTCTATGTCGATTAACATTGCCTTTCTAGTTACGGGTTTCATTGCTACGGTTCTGTTGAGTAAGTTGTCAAAAATATTTTCTTTCATAAAGCTTCTATTGAATCTATAGG
>Ga0256845_1002715_pt1 | contig 12557 bp, 6 predicted proteins | sample RiftiametaG_FD_189101 | JGI IMG/M metagenome (GOLD analysis project Ga0256845, IMG submission 189101) | Tube worm associated microbial communities from hydrothermal vent at the East Pacific Rise, Pacific Ocean - Riftia | ecosystem: Host-associated > Annelida > Integument > Unclassified ... | reverse complement strand
TAACAATATCTCCTTTTTGTAAACCTGCTTTTTGTGCCGGCTTATCTTCACTTATACCATCAATTCTCATACCTTTCCCGTCGTATAAATAATCTGGGATAACACCTAAACCAACTTTAAAACGTGGTGTTTCATCACTTTCGTTTTTGGTTTTTCTAAAAGGAAGTTTTCCATTATCATTTAAATCTGTAATGACATTAAAAATGTAATTTGATATAGTTTCCATACCTTCATAATTCAATTTTTCTGAATCATCACTTGGTTTGTGATAGTCTTCATGTTGTCCAGTAAAAAAGTGCAACACAGGAATATCAGCATTGTAAAAAGACGTATGATCGCTTGGTCCAATACCCGATTCTTTTTGAATTAATTTAAAGCTATCGTTATGTGCGGTTAATGTTTGTTTTAAAATTGGAGATGTTCCAACGCCATAAACAGCTAAAGATTTATCTTCTTTTAATCTGCCAACCATATCCATGTTAATCATATAGTTCACGGTTTTTGTATCGATAGTTGCATTTTTTACAAAATAGTTAGAACCCAATAACCCCATTTCTTCACCAGAAAAAGCAATGAATAAATAATTATTGCCTTTGTTTTCGTTCTTAAGTTTGCTTGCTAAATTTAACATCACAGCTACTCCACTCGCGTTATCATCTGCACCATTGTGAATAGCATCAGAATCTTCTCCTCTATATAACGAACCTTCTGCCCCATGACCTAAATGATCGTAATGCGCACCAATTATAATAGTGTTTTCTGCATTATTATCTATAAAACCAACAACATTAGTTCCTGTAATTGTACTATCACCCTCTTTAACTGTATATTTTACTTTTTGATGCGGATTGGTTTTTGGTTTAAACGTAAACGCTTGAAAATAACCTTCTGTTCCTTTTGTTTCAAGACCCAAAGCTTCAAAACGGCTTACTAAATAATCTGCTGCTGCTTTTTCGCCATCACTTCCTGTTTGACGACCTTCTAATTTATCATCTGCTAAAAAAGTAACATCATCTTTAATTTTATTTTCAGGGACATACTCGTTTTTACACCCTAACAGCGATATAAAAAGAACTAATAGCGATATTTTCTTCATGTTTTTAATCTTATTTTAGCGCAAATTTAGTTAATAATATAATGAACCGTATATACTTTATCATTTTAATCTTCGCTCTTTTTAGTTGTAAAAACCAAACTAAAGCCGAAACAGAAAAAGAAACTCAAACTGAAATTGTAAAAGACTCGTTAATTTATCCTGAAGAGGTACATTTCAAATCTATGCGTCAAGTTACTTTTGGTGGCGATAACGCCGAAGCTTATTGGAATTTTGATGATAAACAGATTGTGTTTCAATCTAACAACACCAAGTGGGGTGTGAGTTGCGACCAAATGTTTTTAATGAATGCAGATCAAACATTTACAGATAGTATTGCGCCGCCAATGGTAAGTACTGGAATGGGTAGAACAACTTGCTCGTACTTTTTACCAGATAACAAACATATTATTTATGCATCTACCCATTTAGCTGATGAAAAATGTCCTGACACACCATTACGTAAAAATGGAAAATATATTTGGCCTGTTTATGATACTTTCGACATTTTTGTAGCCGATTTGGAAGGTAATATTGTTAGTCAATTAACCAATGAAGTTGGCTACGATGCAGAACCAACTGTATCGCCAAAAGGTGATAAAATTGTATTTACCTCAACTAGAAGTGGCGATTTAGAACTGTACACCATGAATATTGACGGAAGTGATGTAAAACAAATTACAGATGAATTAGGTTACGATGGTGGTGCTTTCTTTTCGCCAGATGGTACAAAAATCATCTTTCGTTCTTCACGCCCAAAAACCGAACAAGAAATTAAAGAATATAAAGAATTACTTGCTGAAGGTCTAGTAGAACCAACCGACATGGAACTTTATATTTGTAATGCTGACGGAAGCGAATTACAACAATTAACCGATTTAGGAAATGCAAATTGGAGTCCGTTTTTTCATCCTTCTGGAGAAAAAATTCTGTTTTCTTCAAACTTTGAAGCAGAACGTGGATTTCCATTCAATTTATACTTAATTGATATTGATGGTAAAAACCTAGAGCGTGTTACACACGGTGAAACCTTTGATGCATTTCCAGTATTTTCAAATGATGGAAAATATTTAGCTTTTTCATCTAACAGAAATAATGGTGGCGGACGCGATACTAATCTTTTTATAGCCGAATGGCAAGATTAGTTCTTTTTTAGTATTCGTTTAATAGCCAATAAATAAACTATCTTTGCAAAATCTTTTTAGCAGAGAAACGCCTTTATGAAAAATATTAGAAACTTTTGCATTATTGCACATATAGATCACGGTAAAAGCACACTTGCAGACCGTTTATTGGATTATACAGGTACTGTTACCGAAAGAGAAAAACAGGATCAGCTTCTTGATAGTATGGATTTGGAACGCGAGCGCGGAATTACCATAAAATCGCACGCCATACAAATGGAATATACTTATAAAGGTGAAGATTATATTTTAAATTTAATTGACACACCTGGTCACGTAGATTTTAGCTACGAGGTTTCGCGAAGTATTGCTGCTTGCGAAGGCGCATTGCTTATTGTTGATGCCGCACAAAGTATTCAGGCACAAACAATCTCTAATTTATATTTAGCTTTAGAAAACGATTTGGAAATTATTCCAGTTCTTAATAAAGTAGACTTACCTAGTGCAAACCCAGAAGAAGTAACCGATGATATTGTTGATTTATTAGGTTGCGACCCAGAAGAAGTTATTCATGCCAGTGGAAAAACAGGATTTGGTGTTGATAATATTTTAAAGGCTATTATTGAACATATTCCTGCCCCAAAAGGTAACCCAGATGCTCCACTACAAGCATTAATTTTCGATTCGGTTTATAATACTTTTAGAGGTATCGAAACTTATTTTAGAGTTTTTGACGGTGAAATTAAAAAAGGTCAAAAAATTAAATTTGTCGCTACCGATAAAGAATATTTTGCAGATGAAGTAGGCACATTAAAGCTTACTCAAGTCGCGAAGAAAAGCGTTAAAGCTGGTGATGTTGGTTATTTAATTACTGGTATTAAAACCGCTAAAGAAGTTAAGGTCGGCGATACAATTACTGACTTTGCAAATCCAACCACAAATATTGTTGAGGGTTTTGAAGATGTAAAACCAATGGTTTTTGCAGGTATTTATCCTGTTGACACTGAAGATTATGAAGAGCTTAGAAACTCTATGGAAAAGCTTCAGTTAAATGATGCTTCTTTAGTTTTTCAACCAGAAAGCTCTGCAGCACTTGGTTTTGGTTTTCGTTGTGGGTTTTTAGGTATGCTTCACATGGAAATTATTCAAGAACGTTTAGAGCGTGAATTTGATATGACTGTAATTACTACGGTTCCCAACGTTTCGTATTTTGCTTACACAAATAAAAATCCAGACACACCTTTTATAGTAAACAACCCATCGGATTTACCAGAACCTTCAACAATAAACAGAGTTGAAGAACCATTTATTAAAGCTACAATTATTACAAAATCCGATTTTGTTGGCAATGTTATGTCGCTTTGTATTGAAAAACGAGGAATAATAACAAATCAAACCTATTTGACTACCGAGCGTGTTGAATTAACTTTTGAAATGCCTTTAGCTGAAATTGTTTTCGATTTTTACGATAGATTAAAAACTGTTTCAAAAGGATATGCGTCATTTGATTATTCTCCTATAGGTATGAAAACCTCAAAACTTGTACGTTTGGATATTTTGTTAAACGCACAACCTGTTGATGCACTTTCGGCTTTAATACATGCGGATAATGCGCAGAATATTGGTAAAAAAATGTGTGAGAAATTAAGAGAATTAATTCCTCGCCAGCAATTCGATATTCCTATTCAGGCTGCTATTGGAGCAAAAATTATTTCTCGTGAAACCATAAAAGCATTACGTAAAGATGTAACTGCAAAATGTTATGGTGGTGATATTTCTCGTAAAAGAAAACTATTAGAAAAACAGAAAAAAGGTAAAAAACGTATGCGTCAAGTTGGTAATGTAGAAATCCCACAAGAAGCGTTTATGGCTGTTTTGAAGTTGAATGATTAATAACATTTCCTTCTAAGAACTTCAATTTTATTATTAATAAAATCACTAAAAGATTCTAGAGTTGCTACCTTTACTCGGAACACAAAATTTAAAGAGCAAACGGTTCACTTAAGTTATACGAGAGAACATTAAAGACTTGGCAGATGAATTAGGTTTAGAGATCCTCAAAGGATTTATAAATGGCAAAAAGGAGCTAAAAATTCGAAACTTATACTTTTAAAAGCTTCCCGAGATAAACAAACCGGAAACCTTTTTCAATATTATCAATAGCCTTATTGTAAGACGAAATAATTTCTAAAACACCTTTATTATCTTTTATGAATAGAGGAATTATATCTTCATCGTTATTGGTTATTTGAATTAAACTCTCGTAGTGTGCTCTATCATTCAACTCTATTTCATGAATTTTAGGATGTTTTCTTGCGACTTCTGTAAGTTGAATAAAATCATCTGTGTGCGAAAACAAACCTTCTTTGGGGTTATTTGTTGGGTCTTGCATTTCTTCAACGGTAATTAATCTAAACGACCCATTTTCACCAAATTGCTCGCTAAATTTATTTATGGCATATTTATTAATATCCGAACTTCCTGTTAATGCCATTAAAAATCCAACATCATTAAGTTCTATATTATCCATTAACGTTTCAGAATAAATATCTGTATTAATAGCTTCAAGACCCAGTTCTGTTGCTATTTTTATATTGGTTTGGTTGCTATCAATCAACACAACATGCCTACCGTTTTTTTCTAAATAAAGACCCATTAAACGCGACACTTGTGATGCGCCAACAATTAAAATACCTTCCGATTTTTTTAAAAATACACCTACCATTTTGGCAAAAAATCGGGCTGTGGTAGCGTTTAATAAAACCGTACCAAGCACTATCATAAAAACCAAAGGTGTAATATATTCTGCGCCTACTACATTGCTTTTTGCTAGTTTTAATCCAAATAAAGAGGCAATACCAGCGGCAACAATTCCACGCGGACCAACCCAACTAATAAATAGTTTTTCATTTAAATTTAAACTTGATTTATGTGTGCTTAAAAACACACCTATGGGGCGAATTATAAAAACAACTATTGAAAATAAAAGTGCTGTTTTCCAATTATAAATGAGATATAAATCCTCCATATTAATATTCGCAGAAAGCAAAATAAATAATATAGATATTAGCAACACACTTAACGATTCTTTAAAATAGAGTAACTCCTTTAAGTATGGTGAATTAGAATTCCCTAAAACCATTCCCATAACCACTACTGCTAACAAACCCGATTCATGAGCAAAACCATCTGAAAGCACAAAAACACCCAATACAGATGCTAAAGCAAATACATTTAACAAGTAGTGCGGCACCCATTTTTTATTAATAATAAAATTAAGGGCATGCGCAAACGTAAATCCAAATGTTGCTCCGAATAATACAATTTTACCAAATTCAATTAAGGCAGTTTTAGTAAACTCGCCACCACCTTCAACACTAATAAACTCAAAAACTAATACGGCAACTAAAGCGCCAATAGGGTCAATTAAAATGCCTTCCCATTTTAAAACCGCAGACACGTCTTTTTTTAATGGAATATTTCTTAAAATAGGTGTGATAACAGTTGGGCCTGTAACAATAATTAAGCCCGAGAATAAAAACGATATTTCCCAACTTAAATTAAATATATAGTGTACAGCCAAAGCAGCAGCAAAAAACGTAACTAACGACCCAAGCGTAATTAGTTTTGTAATAACGGGTCCTACATTTTTAATTTCACTCATTTTTAATGTTAATCCGCCTTCAAACAAAATAATACTAATAGATAGTGACACAAAATAAAACAGACTTTCTCCTGGGAACAAGCCTTCTTTTTCATTCCAAATAGGTTCAATCCATTTTGTGCCGTCTTCCGATAAAAATTCAGCGGCTATTGGGCCTACAAAAAGCCCAATAAGAATTAATGGTAAAATAGCTGGTATTTTAAATTTCCACGCTACCCATTGTGCTAATATGCCTAAAATAATAATGCCTGCTAATTCTAACATTGTTTCCTTTTGAGCTAAAATTACTAATTATTGCTTGTTTTCATTGCTAAATATAATACAAAAAGTTTTTCTTTATTATAGTTTGTCTTGTGCTTTCGTATATGGTTTTATATATTTAAACCTTTTTTAACCCTAATAAAATAAATGGATATTCAGTTTCTTATACTTTTAATTGGCTTCACTATTGTTGCAATTGCTGGGTTTCAGATTTCTAAGGTTTTTCAAAAAATACATTTTCCTTTAATTACAGGTTTAATAATAACTGGAATTATTGCTGGGTCTTCAATTTTAAAATTTATTCCTTCGGAATCACTTCCAAAACTAAATTTTCTAAATGATATCGCATTGGCTATTATTGCGTTTTCTGCTGGTTCAGAATTATACTTAAAAGAACTTAGAAGTAGAATTAGTAGTATTAAATGGATGACGATTGGACAGTTGATAATAACCTTTGTGTTAAGTACTGTTGTTATTTATTATGGTGCTTCATACATCCCTTTTATGGCAGATTTGTCATCTAATGTAAAGCTGATTATTGCAGTGTTATTTGGTGTTATTTTTGTCGCGCGCTCGCCTTCTTCGGCTATTGCTGTTATAAATGAAATGCGCGCCAATGGCCCTTTTACAAAAACAGCAATGGGAGTTACTGTTGTAAAAGATGTGTTAGTAATTATTCTATTTGCTATTTGTTTTTCTATTGCTAAAGCTATTATTAATAATGAAGCATTAGGGTTTTCTTTTTTGCTATTTTTAGTAGTAGAATTGGTATTATCTTTTGCTTTAGGGATTTTATTAGGTAAGATTCTACAAATTCCTTTATCATTTAAAATCAACAAAAATGTTAAAGCTGTAATAATTACAATGCTAGGTTTTGGTGTGTATTTATTCGCTGCTTTTGTAAAAGCAAATACCGAATCCATATTTCATCATGAAATTATTTTAGAACCCTTACTAATTTGTATTATTGGTAGTTTTTACATTACAAATTATAATAAAAATAGAATTGAATTTATTGAACTTCTTGAAGAAATTAGCCCAATAATTTACATTGTGTTTTTTACGCTTACAGGAGCTTCATTGTCATTACAAACACTAGTAGAAGTTTTCTGGATTGCGTTAGCGCTTTTTGGGCTTCGTTTATTAACCATGGTTTTGGGTGGAATTTTTGGTGTTGTTGCGGCAAAAGATGATAAAAAATATTTATTTATTTCTTGGATGCCTTACGTAACTCAAGCTGGAGTTGCTTTAGGTTTAACCACGTTGATTGCTGCCGAATTTCCTGAATGGGGTTATGAGTTTCAAACCATAATTGTAGCTATAATAGTTATCAATCAACTTATTGGTCCTCCTCTTTTTAAATTATCTCTTAATATTGTTGGAGAAAGCCATTTAAAACATAAAACTCCAAATTATGATGGTGTAAAAGATGCTGTTATTTTTGGCTTAGAAAACCAATCTATTGCATTAGCTACAGAATTAAAACAACATAATTGGGTGCCGAAAATAATTTCAATGACTGAAGAGTTTGATAAAAGTAATTCAGACCTTGAAATAATTTCCGTTAATGATATTTCTCTAAATTCTTTCGAAAAACTTTCGCTTGAAAATGCAGATGTTATTGTCTGTTTATTATCCGATAACGACAACTATAAAATTTCTGAATTAATTTACGAACATATTGGCACTAAAGATATAATTGTACGCTATAATGGTTCAAAAACATTTTTGGAAAAGTTTGAAGAATTAGGTGTTCGAATTATAAATCCGTCATTAGCAATGGTTAGTTTGCTTGATCATTTTGTACGCTCTCCAAACGCAACCTCTATCTTATTAGGCTTAGATAAAACACAAGATTCTATTGATGTTGAAATAAGAAATGAAGACATTCATGGTATGACATTAAGAGATTTACGTTTCCCAACAGATGTAATTGTACTTTCAGTTATGCGTAAAGGGCAAGTTATTATTTCTCATGGGTTTACCCGATTACGTATTGGAGACGTTGTAACCTTAGTGGGAACTATAGAAAGCGTAGAAAACGTTCGCTTTAAATTAGAATCATAATAAATTCCTAAGAATATTACGTTATTGTTGCTATTTTCTTAATTTTATAGCCTTATGAATTTATATCCAATAAACGCAGGTAATTTTAAGTTAGATGGTGGTGCTATGTTTGGTGTTGTGCCAAAATTATTATGGCAAAGAACCAATCCTGCCGATGCTAACAACATGATTGACCTTACAGCACGTTGTTTACTTATTGAAGAGGGTAATCGCTTAATTTTAATCGATAATGGTATGGGCAACAAACAATCGTCAAGATTTTTTGGGTATTATCATCAATGGGGTGATTTTACTTTAGATGGTTCGCTAAAAGCGGCTGGTTTTAGTCGCAATGATGTTACCGATGTGTTTATGACACATCTTCATTTTGACCATTGCGGAGGAAGCATTCAATGGAATAAAGACAAAACAGGTTACGAAACTGCTTTTAAAAACGCACATTTTTGGAGTAATAAAAATCATTGGCAATGGGCAACCGAACCCAATAATCGTGAAAAAGCCTCTTTTTTAAAGGAAAACATTCTTCCTATGGAAGAAAGTGGTCAACTTAAATTTACATCCATTCCTAATGGAGATACGCTTAAAAATTCTGAACTTGGTTTTGATGTTTTTTTTGCTGACGGACACACCGAAAAACAAATGATTCCGATGATAAATTACAAAGGAAAAACGATTTGTTTCATGGCAGATTTATTGCCAACCGTTGGGCATTTACCAATTCCTTATGTAACAGGTTACGACACAAGACCACTTTTGTCTTTACCCGAAAAAGAAAAATTTCTTAATACCGCTGCAGATGAAAACTATTATTTATTTTTAGAACACGATGCACATAACGAAATTATTACCGTTAAACGAACAGAAAAAGGCGTACGATTAAAAAACATTTACACAACCAACGATATATTTAATTAACACATTTACATAAAAAAAATTCTTAAATAATTGCCCTAAAAATTATACTAATGCCAATTACTATTAAAAAAAATGAAAAAATGAAAACAATTAAATCATTATTACTATCTACTTTTGTGGCGTTAATCATTTCGAGCTGTGGTAGTACAGGAGATATTTTGTCTACACCTGTGGAAAATATTGATAATACGCCTTTAAAAGTTGCGGATTTAACCGAAAAAGAAAAACATAATTGGGGACACTTAGATTTGGTTAAAGACACCATTCCAGGAATGAGTGTTGATAAAGCTTACGCTGAAATCATCAAAAATAAAAGAGGAAAAACAGTTATTGTAGCTGTTATAGATTCTGGTATTGATATTGACCACGAAGATTTAGATGGTGTGATTTGGACGAACAAAAAAGAGATTAAAAACAACGGAAAAGACGATGATAAAAATGGTTACGTTGATGATATTCATGGTTGGAATTTTTTAGGTGATGGTTATGATGAACAATTAGAGTTTGTTAGAATTCTTGCAAGCGGAGACACAAGCAATCCTGATTATGCAAAAGCACAGACAGAATACACTGAAGAATACCAAAAGTATACAGGTTATAAAACAAATTACGAGCAAACATTACAACAAGTAACTAATGCTGATGAAGCCTTAAAAAAACATTTAAAAAAAGCCGACTACACTAAAGCCGATGTAAATGCAATAGAAACGGAAGACCAAGCGCTTCAACAATCTATATCAATAGCAAAATATGTGTATAGTTTAGATATGGAAACGGTTGCCGATTTTCAAAAAGAATTAAAAGAAGGTTTAGAACAAATTAGTGACCGATTAAATTTTAACTTAAATAAAACCTTTAAAGGGCGTGTAACAGGAGATAATCCTGATGATATGGGTACTAAGTTTTACGGTAATGGCAATGTGAAACCCGCAAAGAAAAGCGAAAGCCACGGCACGCACGTAGCGGGTATTATAGCCGCCGAAAGAAACAACGGAAAAGGCGTAAATGGCGTTGCAAATAATGTAAAAATCATGTCTATTCGCGCCGTCCCTAATGGTGATGAATATGATAAAGATATCGCGTTAGCAATTAGATACGCTATAGATAATGGCGCGTCAATTATCAACACAAGTTTTGGTAAATACTATTCGCCACATAGCGATTGGGTTCGTGAAGCTATTGCTTACGCAGGACAAAACGACGTGTTAATTATTAATGCATCAGGAAATGAAGGTATAAATTTAGATACTAAAGAAGTATACCCTAATGATGCTGTTGGTGTTGGTCAAGAAGTATCAAACACATTTCTTTCTGTTGGAGCATTAGATCCAAAGTACGGAACAAATATGGTTGCTGGTTTTTCAAACTACGGAAAAATTAATGTAGATGTTTTTGCTCCAGGAGCAAAAATATATTCAACAACTCCAGAAAATGAATACGATACTAAAGGCGGAACAAGTATGGCTGCTCCTGCGGTTGTTGGTGTTGCTGCATTAATTCGTTCTTATTACCCAAAACTAAGTGCTGCTCAAGTAAAGAAAATTTTAATGGATTCTGGATTGCCAATAAAAACTAAAGTTATTGTTGGTGGCGATACAAATAATATAAAACCATTTTCAGATTTAACAAAATCTGGAAAAATAGTAAATGCATATAACGCCTTAATTATGGCTCAACAATTATCAAAATAAATTTTAAATATGAAAAAATTATTTTTATGTACCTTAGGTTTCTCTTTAATTCTAACATCTTGTAAAACACAAAGTGAAGGGGTTTCAATAGAAAAAACATCAACAATAAAAACAGTGAAAACTGAATATTGGCAACAGCATGTTGATTATAAAATGGAAATTAACATGAATGTAAATACCCATCAATATGATGGAAAACAAACACTCGTGTATACTAATAATTCGCCAGATGTTTTAAATAGAGTTTATTATCATTTATATTTTAATGCCTTTCAGCCAGGAAGTGAAATGGATGTGCGCTCTCGTTCTATTGCAGATCCAGATGGACGTGTAAAAGACCGTATTAGCAAGCTTCAGCCTAACGAGATTGGATATATAAAAGTGTCATCTTTAAAACAAAACGGTGTTGCTTTAAAGCACGAAACCGTTGGAACTGTTTTAGAGGTTGATTTAGCAAAACCTATTCAACCAGGAGAAAAAGTAACGTTTGATATGGTGTTTAATGCACAAGTACCTAAACAAATTCGTCGTTCTGGAAGGGACAACAAAGAAGGTGTCGCTTTATCTATGACACAATGGTACCCTAAATTAGCAGAATATGATTTTGAAGGTTGGCATGCAGACCCATATATAGCTAGAGAATTTCATGGTGTTTGGGGCGATTTTGATTTAAAATTAACTATCGATAAAAACTATGTTGTTGGTGGCACGGGGTATTTACAAAGTGAAACTGATGCGAACGGAAACAAAAAAACATTGCATTATAAAGCACCTAACGTACACGATTTTACTTGGGTAGCAGACCCAGATTATATTCATGATACCATGCAAGTGCCTAATGGACCTTTACTTAATTTCTATTACAAAAGCACTTTAGAAAAAGACAAGTTAGAAAACTGGAAAAAAATGCAACCAAAAACGGTTGAGTTAATGCAATATTATAGCAAACATATTGGTAAATATCCTTACAAACAATACTCGGTAATTCAAGGTGGCGATGGCGGAATGGAATATGCTATGTGTACTTTAATTACTGGTAACCGTAAACTAGGAAGCCTAATTGGTGTTACAGCCCACGAAATGGCACATACTTGGTTTCAGTTTTTATTAGCAACCAACGAAGCTAAACACGAATGGATGGACGAGGGTTTTACTAGCTATATTAGTGATTATGCAATGAATGAAATAATGGATTCTGGAAAAGAAAACCCAACATCAAATGCGTATAGGAGTTATTTTTATCTTGTTAAGTCGGGAAAAGAACAACCATTAACCACGCATGCTGATAGATACGATTCTAACATGGCTTATGGCATTGCAGCATATAGCAAAGGTGAAGTGTTTTTAGCACAATTAGGTTATGTAATAGGAGACAATAATTTGAAAGCAACTATTAAAAAGTACTTTAAAGATTTTTCGTTTAAGCATCCAAAACCAATGGATATTATTCGTTCTGCCGAAAAAGTTTCTGGCTTAGAGCTCGATTGGTATTTAATGGATTTTGCTCAAACCACAAATACTATTGATTATGCTGTTAAATCGATTGAAGGCAATACCGCTACTTTAGAGCGTATTGGTTTAATGCCAATGCCATTAGATTTAACGGTGACTTATGCTGACGGAACAACAGAAGGTTTTTATATTCCGTTGCAAATGATGCGTGGTGAAAAACCAACCTCAGCAACAATTATTAACGATTGGGCTTGGGCGTATCCAACTTATACTTTTAAAACCTCAAAACC
>Ga0256845_1002714_pt1 | contig 12563 bp, 13 predicted proteins | sample RiftiametaG_FD_189101 | JGI IMG/M metagenome (GOLD analysis project Ga0256845, IMG submission 189101) | Tube worm associated microbial communities from hydrothermal vent at the East Pacific Rise, Pacific Ocean - Riftia | ecosystem: Host-associated > Annelida > Integument > Unclassified ... | reverse complement strand
CTGTTTCATCCTTGAAAGAACCCGTTGTTTCCAGGGGAGAACGTGCAATGCCGGTTTCAGATGCGATGACTTTTGAAAGGGGTAATGCAACAGCTGCGAGAGAGGCAGACTGTAAAAATTTACGCCTCGTTAAGTTGAACGCCATATTCCTCTTCCTCCTTTGTAAAAAAATCAATAATGCTGATTATAACATGGTAAAAAGGGTGTTGTACTTCCTCTTTAACCCGTACTGAAAATATGGAAAACCATGGCAGAAAAAACTTTTCAAGAAACTTTTCCTCTGCTTTTTGGTTTTTGTCTTCTGCTAAAAAAGATAAAAACTCAAGTTGATGCACCAGGCTGTCCGGCAGATCCGAATCAGCGGTCATTGTATAGCCAAGAGAATGATAAAAGGCCACTATTTTATCCGAAAATTTTCCCTTTATTGTTTTTTCAAGGTACACCGATGCATAAGGTGGCGCTGCAACGTGAGGAAAGCCATTAATGAATAATCTGGTATGCTCCACCTGAATATCCTCAAGTGCATCTTCGCTGTTGCTGAATGCGTTTTTCAATTCGTTTAGTTCTGTGTTCCCACCGAGTGTTTCAAGGAGAGCATAAAGATTTGTACGGTAGTCCTCGGTGAACCATTCGGGTTCGGGGTACCGCATGCTCTGTGCGCAAAAACGGTACAAGGTCGAAACATGGTCAGTGATGCTTGGATTTTGCATTCTGATAAAAGTAGTATTGAAATGATTATTGAAACATAAAAAGGATTTTATTAGTCGCGTGGATTAAACCACATGTACCACAATGTAATTGTACAATATCATACTTTTCAAAGTGATTTTTGTAAATACCACATAGTGGCATCAGTGTTTGTTTGTTATAAATCAACATTTGAGAAAAACGTAATAAATTAATTATGTTATGTTGGCAGGTAAGGAGTTGATGTGAAAAAACAATGTAATAAATAAATTAAAAGCTTAATCTTCAAGAGAAGAAGGCAGTTTGTTTTACATTATTGAAACACCTTATTGCGCAACAGGTACACATAATATCCATTAACTTTGCCTATGAGATTCTCAGTTTCTTTATAGGGAGCATGACGACCTTCGTTAAGTGATTTTGTATTTTCTCCTGCATTCCACGCAGTTAGTACCAGGTGGAGTTTGCCATCAAATCTATGATTGTATTTAGCTATAAGGTAGCAGGTCAAAAGAATATTTACAGCTGGATTAAATAAATCATTTTTTTTCAGGTTCGTAAGGGTGTTTCTGGAAACATAACGGAAGGTGGTTGTGGATTTTGCAAGTTCATTTCCAGCTTCTTTTGCTGTTGTTAAAAGAATTTGGCCAAGCCCGAGAGCATTCCTGTTAGAAACAGCTTTAGGGTTAGCACCGGATTCTGCCAGGATAAGTGCACGGATAAAGTCTGGATTGACTTTGTGTCGAGGTACAAAGTATGAAAAGTTCGTAAAATAGCGGATAAAAGTATCATATTCAGCGAGCCTGTTAATTGCCTGCTGACTTATAGTATGATTTTCATATTTGCGAACGGAGCCATATAAACTGCCTTTGCTTTCGTTTTGGAAGAAGGCAAGGCAGCAAAAACATATACTGAGAAAAATAAACGGGAAGTACTTCATCTGTTTCATGAAATTTGATGATGAAAATTGCTTGCAAAAAATTGTTCAATGGCCTGGTAGAGGAGGAATGGATCAGAAAAGCCGGTATGTTCCCTTATGGAATGCATTGCAAGGCTTGCTGCGCCCACATCTACAGTTTTTATGCCAAGTCGTGCCGCAGTCATAGGGCCAATTGTGCTGCCGCATGGCATATTGCTGCGCATAACAAATTCCTGTGGATTAATTTTTGCTTTTTTGCAGATTTTTTTAAAAAGTGCGGAACTGAGACTATTTGTTGCATAACGCTGGTTTGCATTAATTTTGATTACTGGCCCTTTGTTAAGATAAATTTTATGTTCAGGTTCCTGTTTTTCCATGAAATTAGGATGAGTGGCATGGGCATTATCCATGGAAATGAGAAATGATTGAGCTAGAGATCTTCTCCTTGTTTCCAGATCAGGAATAATTCGTTCGAGAACGGAGTCAAGGAATGAGCCACCTGCACCTGTTGCCGAGGAAGAGCCATTTTCCTCATGATTGGCACAAAAAAGAAGAGTGTTTAATTTTTTGTCTGCTTTGCCTATAGCTGTCATACCAACATGGCAGCTTAGAAGATTGTCGAGACGGGCCGAGCTGATAATTTCCTTTTGGGCACCGGTAAAATCTGGTTTCTGTGAATCAAAACAGAAGATGTCAAAGGCTAAAATTTTTCGAATGGTCACATTGGGGTGTTCTTTTGTGATCTGGTGGGAAAGAAGGGTCTCGAATTCAGGAAGTTGTTCGTTGACAGATTGTGCAATTATAGGTGCCAGGTGTTTTTGTTTGTCTATTGTGCTACCGCTGTTTGCCTCACGGTTGAAGTGAATGGCAATGCTTGGCAGGGTGAGGAGAGGTCTTTGAAAATTAATAAGAAAGATTTTAAGACTTTTATCCTTCAGTTCACAACAGACTCGCCCCGCAAGAGAGAGATCTCTGTCAAACCAGGGATGGAGCAGGCATCCACCATAGACTTCAACGCCTAATTGAAGATAGGAATCAGTTTGGTCTTTAGTCTTTGGTTTTACTTGCAGGCAGGGACTGTCTGTGTGAGCTGCAACTATTCTGTATCCATCTTCTGGTTGTTCTTTTTCTCCTTGAGTAAACGCTATTATTGCACCGTTTTCCCTTGAAACAAAATATGATTGAGCGTTCTCGAGTTGCCACTGTTCCTTTTCCTGTAACTGGATAAATCCCCTTGAAAGAAGGTAAGTTTCGATATTGTCTACCGCGTGAAAAGGTGTGGGTGAGGAATGCAGAAAAGAGAAAAGAGTTTTGTTATAACGATCAATATTCATTGTGTGATTTTTTTATGGGTGAGCGGGAAATGGAGGCGTAGAAAAGATCAAAGGAAAAGGCTGACACCAAATACAAAGGGGGTGTGCCTTGTTTTTCACAGGTTTTTGGTAGTAAGGCATTAATCACATTGCAGCCGCATTCTCATATGCCGCGATGACGGTTTTAAGTCTGGAGTACGATGAAGCTGAGATTTGTCTATCTGTTTTTATTTTGGGAAAAGTTTTTTCATCTGTTGATGTTGGAGATGTTTTTGATCTGGATTGTAAAAGCTCTTCCTGTCTTTGCTGGAGGAGTTCTTTGTTGGCTTCTGCTTCTTTTACAGCAGCTTGTGCCGCTATTCTTCGATCAGCTTGTGAAGGGTTGGCAGGAGCAAGAGCTGCTCGTTTAACAGTTTGCATTTTTGCAATAGTGGCTTCTGGAGTACGTTCCTCGCCAACATCAATTCCTACTTCTCCGCCTACAGCATAGGAGTGACCGTCAGGTCCCTTCTGGAAAGAAAAGGAAGCTCCTCCTCTTGCGTATTGGCCGGCAGCAGATAAATGTGCCTGTTCGTGGGTTCTGACCTCCCTGTCTCTCTGTTTAAGTGTGTTGAGTTGCTGTAGTTCACGTGAATCAAGTTGTGCGCTATTTGCTGGTTCTGCAGGATTTGTCTGTTTCGTTGTTGCATCTTTACCGTTTTTCTCGGCCTGTTCCCTGCCATGCTGAGAAATTGAAACGGTATCTTTTTCTTTTGCGGAAGATCCCGATGCAGAAGATCGCTCAAGAGAATTACGCATTAAACCAGCGCTGCTGACAGCTTGATTAATGTCTCCATTACTTGCGGTTGTTGCAACTATCATATCTGATTCCCAAATAGCAATTCTTTCAGTACATCCCTCACTTATTTATATAACAGATGCTGGCCAATGGCAAATCCTGCAATAAGGAAAAATCGAAATTAACGTTGAAAGAGGTTGCCAAGCCCGCCAAGAACTGAGCCTTCTCCGGTTGTTGAATAACCGGCATTATTTTGTGGAGCAGCTTTATGAATACGTCCGGCAAGTCTTGAAAACGGAAGAGATTGAAGCCAGATGTGACCTGGACCGGTAAGAGTAGCGAAAAAGAATCCTTCCCCACCAAATAGAGCGGATTTGACTCCTCCGACGAATTCAATGTCATAATTAACCTCTTTAGTCATGGCTACAAGGCAACCGGTATCAACTTTCCAGGTTTCACCTGCGGCAAGGTCTTTTTGCAGAATAGTGCCACCGGCGTGGACAAAAATTCTCCCATCTCCTTCGAGTTTTTGCATAATGAACCCTTCACCTCCAAAGAGGGCGGTGCCGATTTTTTTTTGAAATTCAACACCAATGGATACTCCTTTGGCAGCACAGAGAAAAGCATCCTTCTGGCAGACGAGTTTGCCTTTGTAGTCGTTGAGATCAAGAGCAATAATCTTTCCAGGATAGGGTGAGGCAAAAGCTACCCTCCCTTTGCCGGAACCTTGATGGGTAAAAAGGGTAGTAAAAAGTCCCTCACCTGTTATGAGTCTTTTTCCGGCTCCAATCATTTTGTCGAGAAGGCCAGTCGAAGGAGATTCGCTGCCATCACCGAAAATAGTTTCCATTTGAATACTGCTGGACATATACATCATGGAACCGGCCTCTGCCACGGCACTTTCCTGTGGGTCAAGTTCTATTTCGACATACTGCATCTCTTCTCCGCAGATAGTATAATCAATAACATCTGCGTGTACCTGTCCAGGAGGAAGCGGAGGTGAGGAGGAAAGTGTTGTGTTACCCTGAAACTCAGGACATTGTGAAATTTTTTTCCAGTCACTAAAGCCTTCAGTCCAGACGAGGTTTTGTGGCGAATAGATGCCTTTTTGCAATTGTGCCTGTATGCTGTCAAGTGTATATGGGCCTTCCTGATTACCATTATTTGCTACATACCATGTACTCATTTTCATTCTCCATTGTGTAACTGAGGAATATACGTCCTGTTTATCAAAGAAACAATTCGATGAAATACCAACTGTCTGGGGGAAAGTTATCGGTCGTATTTTTCTTTGAGATCATACAAGTTGTCAAGAAATATTTCCCGTTTTTGAATGCGTTTTCCGCCAGTTTCAATCTCTTCAATGAGAGCATTTACAGAGGGCAGAAGATCAATACCATGTTTATCACTTCCTTCTATATTTGCTCTGTCAATAATCATAATAGCGTAATAGCTTACTATCATTCTAGATGTCGAATCTCTTCTAAAGAGATAGAGGCGGCCACCCATGGTGTTGAGAAAAAAACCTGCGTAGTCATACAGTGCATCTAAAGGAAGTGTGAGGGAGTATTCCTTTTCGAGACACTCCGGGTAGATACTCAAAGCGTAAAATGTGGAAAGTATACTTTCGAGGGAATCCTTTTCGCGGTCGAGTATACCTTTTAGAATGAGAATATTTTTTTTCCCGAGAATCCTGAAAAAATGAGCAGTGTTTTTTAGTAGAGTAAAAAGATCATCAGTTTCTCTCGTAACAATTGGTGGATTATTGATAAGCGTTTGTATGAGTTTTGAAAAATATTCTTTGCTTGGCTCGTCCAGGTGAAACGTTTTCATATAAGGTTGACGGTCGAGCTGGGCATAGAAAGTATTAATTTTATTTATAAGGGGAAGGCATTGTTCACTTTGGGCCGGTACAACAGATCGTAATGTTTCCACTGAAGCGATTGGAGATTCGTCAGTTATCGATGGAGAATAGTGCGATTCAGAAGTGGCAGGTGTATCATTTTTTTCAATTGATTGCAGGTTCTGCTTAGCAGAATCTGGACTATTTTGAGTAACCAATGATGAAACGACAGGTGGTGATTCTTGGCGTGCAGATTGTATTGAATTATTCTTTTGTTGCACTGGATCGTTGTGTTGGTTCACAGCGATATCATTTGCATTTTCATACTGAGAATAAGGTAAGGTTTCTGGTGGTTGTGATATTTTGTAGAGATAAAGGCCTGCAAATACCACGACAATAAGAATTGGAATCAAATATGCGAATTGGTTCTTTCCTTTTTTCACTCTTGACCGTGGCTGTTTCTTTTGACTGTGTTCGTCCATTATGGTATCTGCCTGAAATAGTGGGGATATATTATTGAAATATTACATTATAACTCGACAAGAATACTCCATAAAGCCATGAAAGTCACGGGGGGAATACAACAGATTCATGATTTGTATTTTTGTCACTGATTTGAAAGAATAGGGTGGATGTGTTTCTTCAAAGCGAATCGTAATGTTTTAATGCTTGACTGATATCGTTGAACGAACTATTTTGATGTGTTTCAAAATTACCAGAGAAGCTATTTAAGTTGGAACTTTAGTAGCTTAATGGGCTGGGTAAAAATTTGTTTTACAGCCTCTCACACCCCACAAGGGGGTATTAAGTACCTTGCGGTTACAAAGTAAAATATAACTTGTGTTGTTTTTTTTCTTAAGGTTTTACATAGTAAGGTACTAAAATCCGTTTTAAAATTAAGATATCCCAAAGTTTATTTCCCGTTTTACGGGTTATTTTTTTATTAATTTTATAGGAGGAACACAAATGACTATTTCTGTTGTTGGACATTCAAATCCTGATACCGATTCAGTAACTTCAGCAATTGCACTTTCTGCACTTTTTAATGCTCAGGGCACTGAGGCAAAAGCATGTATGCAGATTGCTGCAGCTGACTTGAATCCGGAATCAACAACCGTTTTAAAACGGTTTGGTCTTGCAGCTCCTGAACTGCTCGAAGATGCTGCAGGAAAAGATATTGCACTGGTCGATTTCAGTGACCTTGCTCAAGGGCCAGCTAATCTGGATTCTGCCAATGTTCTTGCAGTTGTAGATCATCATAAGATTGGTGATGTTACGACCAATAATCCTATTCTTTTCAGAGCAGAACCGGTTGGCTGTACAGGTACCGTTTTAAATAAAATGTTTAAAGATGCTGGTGTTGCTATTCCAAAGGATGTGGCTGGTGGAATGCTTGCTGCTATTTTAAGTGATACGGTTAACTTCAAGTCTCCTACCTGCACAGAAGATGATAAAGCTGCAGTTAATGATTTGAAAGCAGTTGCTGGTGTTGACGATACCGAAGAGCTGTTTATGGCAATGTTGAAAGCTAAATCGTCAGTTGATGGTGTTCCAGCTAAAGATCTGCTGTTTCGTGATTACAAAGATTTCGATATGAAAGGCAACAAAGTTGGTGTTGGTCAACTGGAACTTGCTACACTTGATCAGGTTGCCGCTATACGCGCAGATCTTATGAAAGCAATGGAAGAGGTCAAAGCTGATGGTCGTCACACTGTTCTTCTTATGTTGACTGATGTTGTAAAAGAAGGCACTGATCTTGTTGTTCTATCTGATGATCCTGCACTCGTTGAAAAAGCATTCGATAATAAGCTTGAAGGAAACTGCATGTGGATTCAGGGAATGATGAGCCGTAAGAAGCAGACTGTACCTAATCTGCAGAAAGCTTTCGGGTGTTAGTGAAGAAAGCACATTGAAACATACTTGATAAATGATCAAGTGAAGGAAGAGGGGAGGTCGGTTGTGCACGACTTCCCCTCTTTTTTTTCGTCGAAATTATTGGCTGTCTTGATTACAACTGATGGCTGCCAGTTTTTTTTGATAATCAAAAGTAGTATCTCTTTCAGGGGTATGACATCTCAGACATACAGCCAATTGAGGGTGTTGCACAAGTATGTTGGTCTTTGGGGCACTAATATGTTTTTTCCCAGGTCCATGGCATACTTCACAACCTACAGCGCGGAATTGAGGTGGCAGGGTCAGGAGCAGGGTTCTTTTATTTTCGGGTAATTTTTCAGAAACATTTGACGTAACGTGGCACGGTAGACAATCACTGTTAAAGGATTGGTTTTTTTTTACGAGTGTAGTGAAGGCGTGGGCGTGATCTGTCTTTTCCCATGATTCATATTGTTTTTGATGGCATTGAGTGCATGCGGAGGTACCAGCATATTCGTTTGTCGGATTTTCCCTGTTATCTGTTATGTTTTTTTTGCTGTTTATTGCTTTGTGTTGAGTTTTGTCGAAATTATTAACGTTTTTTTTTATCTGATCAACAATAATACTCACTGGGCCCTGAGTTTTTACAGGCCTGACAGGAAGAAAAGCGGAGGTGTACTTGTTGATACGCCTAGGGTTTTTTTCTGATGTTTTTATTTTTTCATACTCGCTAAGGAGCTGTAAAGTGGTTGTTTTTTTATTTTGCAGTGCAGCGATTTTTTGAGAAATACCAGTTGTTGCTTTGTCGTTACGTTTGTTAAGCTGGTCAATTTCCCAGTCTATTCCGTGTAATCTTTGGTTGAGTATTTTTTTAGATGGTATGGCGGGGATAGTTCGCCATGTTCCGTGTGGATACCATTGGAGACGTAATTTGCCGAGATATTTTCCCTGGCGTGCACATTGGGTCAGCATCGTGTTTTTGATTAACCGTGGAATTTTATTCCTACGATCGTCTAATGAACTGATGAGAAAATCAACATCCTGAAAGCGGTTTGCAAGTTCACGGTTTTCAGTGTCGTTCAAACTTGAAAGAGCAATTACAATATCACAGTTGTTTTTGAGTTGTTCGAGATGTGTTGCCAATACTGTTCTCCAGTCGCCAACTGATATGTTGTCAATTTTATGTGTAGTTTGATCAGTCAGACCAATAATTCCAACGGTGAGGTTGTTGATTGTTTTTATGATATAGGGTGGAAAAAGCGGTTTATTATTGCTGGTATAGATATTTGCTGATACCCAGGGAAAGCTTTTTGGTTGATTTCTGAAAAAGTCGAGTCCTGCTTCAAGATCACTGCTACTCACTCCCACCGCATCATAGGACATTGCTATATATGCCTGAATAATACCTGCGGCAGTCAAAATAGATTTTTGTCTGTTTTGATCATTAATTGCGTGTTTGAACAGAAAATTACCGGATTCCAGAAGAAGGAAAGGAACATTGTCTTGTTTGCTGATCGTTTGCAGGAGATGATATCTACTGGACAGACCGCCCAGTTGATTTCGGCTTCAACCACATGGACCAATTTCACCATTCCCGTTGTTCGTGTATAGAAGAGAAAATGATGAAGGTTCTACTGTGTTATCATCAGCAAATGTTTGAGAAAAGCTGAGTAGATAAAGGGTAAAGATAATACTGCTTAAGATATATTGAAACATTGAGAAATCTCCTCTGAGAATACGTGGGGTGACGTCTGATTGTAAAGTTAAGAAAAATAACATGTTATGAGGAATTGTGCAGCGAAAATTAAACAAATACACTCTCGGGTTATATGTGATTTCCAGCGGTTTGCAGAATAGTTACAAATGGTTAAGAAAAATTTGGTTTGAAGAGAGGTTTGTTTTTGTTTGCAGTCAACGGGAATGAATATGGATCAGGAATTCACGATTCCCCTGTGGGCCAAGAAGTGGGGAGGCAATGGGTTTTTCGCTGATAAGACCAAGGGTCTCTGCAAACTTTTCTATTTTATGAATTGCTTTTTCATGAAGAGACGAGTCTTTAACAACACCTTTTGGGCCAATATCAGATTTTATCAGTTCAAACTGTGGTTTAATTAATGCGAGAATTGAGACCTCGCCGTGGAAAAGTGTGGTTATCTGAGGGAGAAGTTTTGTCAGTGAAATAAAAGAGACGTCTATGACTGCAAGATCAATGAAGGTATTGTTGGTATCTTTGAGTGAAATATTCCTGGCGTTAAAGCGCTCCAAAACTGTAACTTTTGAGTCCTGGCGTATTTTCCAGGCGAGTTGTCCATATGCGACGTCAACTGCGAATACTTTTTTAACATTGTGTTGCAGGAGGCAATCTGTAAAGCCACCAGAGGATGCTCCGATGTCAATACAGGTAAGGTTCTCAGGTGATATGTTAAAATGGGTGATACCTTTTTCAAGTTTCAAACCACCTCGTGATACAAAAGGACATTTTTTTTTCATACGAATTGTCACATTTGCATCAAACAGGCTGCCGGATTTGTCAGCGACCCTATCCTTCACATACACTTCACCGGCACCGATTACAGCCCGTGCAGCTTTTATGGTGGAAGCAATATTTCTGTCGAGTAAAAGTCTGTCGAGCCGAACTTTCAAGATGGGTCTCTCCTGAACAATAACTCAGAGTTTTTCCAATCTTTCTTTGGCTATTGCTGCTTCAGACGAAGAACCATGTTTCTTTAACAGCTTTTTATAGAGAACCTTAGCAGTATCTTTGTCGGCCAGTTTTTCAAAAGCCATTCCCTGTTGAAGCATTGCTGCAGGTGCCTTTACATGTTTTCCATGCTGGGAAATGATTTTCTGATATTGCATTATTGCTTTATCATACTCTTTCTGGTTAAAAAGGCATTCTCCCATCATATATCGGGCATCCACACCATTATCTGCAACGGGATTGTCAGCAACTTGCTCAAAGAGTGTTAGAGCTTTGGCATACTGTTTTTTGTCAAAAAATTTCATGCCTTTTGCCATATCGTTTACAGACTCGTTGACTGGTGCAGCGACGGGGAGTGGCGTTGGTTTTACGGAAGTTTTTTGGTTAACATTAGTGGAAGTATTCTTTCTAATTGGTGGACTGACAACACTTTTCTTGATCTTCACTTTGTCAACGCGAATGTGTTTTCTCGTCCCGCTGGTGCGGACAGAACTGGAAACAGCCCTTGCTTTATTTCTGGCAAGTTCAGCTGCTAAAGCTGCTTCTCTTGCTTTGCGTTCTGCATCTTTAATACGGGCATTTTGAATGGCTTGCACACTTTCCTGTTGCAGCCTGATTTTTTCGTTGAGTTCGTTTAATCTTGCTTCTTTCTCCTTTTGCATCTGTTCAAACTGTCGCAGGGTCTCTTCACGTTTTACGGCTTCTGTCTCGGCAATATTGGAAATGGAGTTTTCAAGTTCTTTATTCTGTTCTCTTAATCTCTGGTTGAGATAGTATGTTTCCTCAAGTTGACTTTTGATAGCAAGAATTTCATTTTCGAGCTGATCTCTTTGGCCGGAAGCAGCAGCTTGACGTTTTTGCAGCTTACTGAACTGGTTGGATTTCATGTCTTCTAGCTTTTTGTTAACAATACGCAACTGGTAGCGAATATTTTCAACATCAGTTTGAGAAGCACATTGAACGAGAAAAGGAACAAGCAGCGCTATAAGCAGGAAAGTATACGATGATTTTTTCATGGTGAGCAGTTAATTAATATTGAATGTTAGTGGGTTATCTTGACCACTGTGGATACGTCTGGCTACCAGGGAAATTAAAAATCCTTCTCTGATAAGAACCGTTTTTCATTATAGCGTAGATTCGGTTCATTGTGCCATCACGTTTTGTAAAAATAATCTGGTTACCGTCTGGCGACCAGCAGGGGGATTCATGATGACTTAAATCACCTGTAATCTGTTTTGGAGTTTCATCATTGAATGGATTCAACGTGAAAATCTGATAGACACCGTCTCTAAGACTTGAGTACACAACGAGGTTGTTAGTAGGGGACCAGTTTGGTTCAGCATTTTCAGAACCTTCAAAAGTTAAGCGTTTAACCTTTCGAGTTGTCATATCCATGTAGTACAACTGCGGTTTACCACTTCTGTCCGAAACAAAAACGAGGTGCTTGTTGTCGGGTGACAATGTGGGTGAAACGTTTATTCCAGATCTACTGGTGAGTTGCTCGACAATAATCCCTTTTTTATTGAGGAGGTAGAGGTCAGGGTTCCCACTTTTTGAAAGAGTGAGAATCATAAATTTACCGTTGGACGACCAGGCTGGCGCGAGATTAAGTCCTTTTCGTCTTGAGAGGGCGCGGGTTGTTTGGTTTTGTCCGAGATCAGTAATATAGAGATTCTGGTTTCCACTGTGATACGATGTATAGCTTAGAAAGTTCGTGCCAGGTACAAACCGAGGTGAGACTGTAAGGTGTTTATGGCGTGTTATCTGTCTGATTTTTTTTCCTAAAATATCAGTGAGGTATACTTCTTTGATGTTTGCTTGCCGATTAACAAATGCAATCTTGCTGGTAGCAATACCAGGAGTACCGGTCAACGTTTCAATTACGCTGTCGCAATATTTGAAGAGTATCTCCTCTTTTTGTGAAATTTTCCCAGTGAAAGTTTTTCCCATAATAACTTGATTGGCGGCGATATCAAGGAGTCTGAGTTCGAGTTTTATGGATTCAGCTGACATGGTATATTGTCCGAGGATTGTATAGTCCGCATCAAGCCTCTTCCAGTCGACCGACTGATTGCTGCCATATTTTGTTTGTGACACTATCTCTATGATACCGTGAAATCTGAGAGCTGCACCTAAAGTGGAAGCCATATTGTGACCAATACGTTGCTTCTTTTGATTGAGCCCTTTGTTCAGAAACCACGGAACTGCAATAGCAATTTTACGAATTTCAGGAGTTTCAATGTCGAGATATACTCTTCCTGCCCCGTTAGCACTCTGTACAGCGCACAAAAGGAGGAGACAAGGCAAGCCCCAGGAAAAAAGTGTGTATTTGATAGTATTTTTCATAATTATAATATAGGATTTCGTGTTTGTTTAACTCGTGCCTGTGGTTAAATTTATCGCGCGTCTCGAGTTAGAAAGCAACATTTTATTTCTAGATAGACATCAGC
>Ga0256845_1002713_pt1 | contig 12569 bp, 15 predicted proteins | sample RiftiametaG_FD_189101 | JGI IMG/M metagenome (GOLD analysis project Ga0256845, IMG submission 189101) | Tube worm associated microbial communities from hydrothermal vent at the East Pacific Rise, Pacific Ocean - Riftia | ecosystem: Host-associated > Annelida > Integument > Unclassified ... | reverse complement strand
GAGGCGCGATATGAAAATAGCCACATTCAACATCAACGGTATCAAGGCACGGATCAACGCCCTGCCCGACTGGCTGCGTGAACGCGAGCCCGATGTGGCCCTGTTGCAGGAAATCAAAACTGTGGACGAGGGGTTCCCGCGCGAGGTTTTCGAGGACATGGGCTATAACGTCGAAGTGCACGGGCAAAAGTCGTTCAACGGCGTGGCGATCTTATCAAAACTGCCGCTCGAGGACGTGCAACGCGGCCTGCCCGGTGATGATGACGACGATCATGCCCGCTGGATCGAGGCCACAGTGGTGGGTGAAAAACCGATCCGCGTTTGCGGGCTGTATCTGCCCAACGGCAACCCTGTTCCGGGGCCGAAATACGACTATAAACTGGCATGGATGGAGCGGCTATACCATCGCGCCAAGGACTTGCTGGCGAGTGAGGAACCGGCGCTTATGGCGGGGGATTACAATATCATTCCGCAGGCCGAAGACGCCGCCCACCCCGACAGGTGGCGCGAAGATGCCCTGTTTCGCCCCGAGAGCCGCGCGGCGTGGCGCAAGATCGTCAATCTGGGCTTTACCGAAGCCTTTCGCACCCGTCATCCGGAGCCCGATCAATACAGTTTCTGGGATTATCAGGCGGGTGCATGGAACAAAAACGACGGCATTCGGATTGACCATTTCCTGATGACGCCGCAATGCGCGGACCTGTTGCTGGATTGCCAGATAGATGCCGAAATCCGCGGACGGGAAAAGCCGTCGGACCATGTGCCGGTCTGGGTTGACTTGGCCGCGTAACCTTTTGTTAAAACGAGGATAATCATGACTAAATTGAATGTACCCGATATGACATGTGGCCATTGCAAAGCAGCCGTGGAAAAGGCTGTGGCAGGTGTGGATGCCTCTGCCAAGGTTGCGGTTGATCTGGACACGCGCACGGTTGAAATTGACAGCAATGCCGATCTAGCCGCCATTCTGGCCGCATTAAAAGAAGAAGGTTACGAGGCGACCAAAGCCTAACCGCCAACGTATTGACGGGCCGCGCTGGCCAGTTCCGGCCACAGGTCTTTGTGCGCGTTTGGCACCTGCACCCATTCCTTCATTGCCCGCCCCTTGCCAGAGGGGTCAAACAGTTGCGCCCCCTCCAGCGCCAAGGCATCGGCATGGGCGTCCCCGGTCAGTTTGAACACCATCGAGTCCTGAAAATAAGCCACGAAGGCTTTGCCGCCGGTTTTAAAACAGGGTTTGCCAAACATCTGGCTTTGCTCGGCACCGGTTATCTGTTGGCCGACGCGGATGTATTCGTCTTGGGATTCCGACATAAATCTGCCTTTCGCACGTTTCCAATGGGGCAACTGTAGGCAAAGCTCTGATAGACACAAGGGCTGGCAAATTCCTTTACCAGATTGATCGGAACGGCACGCGCACAGCCCCGAAATCTTTGAAAGATTTCGTAGTGTTTTCTTTAAAAGAAAACACCCCCTTAGGCGCGGGTAACATCGTGTTTGTAAATCCAGTCGAATTTTTTCATCGCCAGTGACGGGGCAAATGCGCTGCCCAGCCGCAACGCCGTATGCGCGGCAAAGCGTAATGGGCCCGGCGGCAGGTGGTAATTGCGCGCATTCTTGCTGGCGGCATCAATCACCCGTGCGGCCCGTGGGCGGCGGCGGGTTTGATAGCTGGCAAGTCCCGCTTCAACCGTATCCGCCTTGTCCAGCGCATCGGCCAGCACCCAAGCGTCCTCTAGCGCCATCACTGCGCCTTGTGCCATAAACGGCAAGGTCGGATGGGCCGCGTCACCCAGAATAGCCACCCGCCCCTTGTGCCAGGTTTCCGCCACCGGATGACGGAACAGACCCCACAGGTAAACATCCTCGACCCGCGCCAGCAACCCCTGCACCTCGGGTCCGAAATCGGCAAACACAGCACGCAAGTTGGCCGGATCATCGCGGAAATTCCACCCCTCGGCGGCCCATTCATCGCGTTCCTGCACCGCCACGATATTCAGCATTTTGCCATCACGCAGCGGATAAACCACCAGATGCTTGCCCGCGCCCATGTAAACCCGCGCCACCGCCGGCTCGTTGCCCAGCGCGGGTACAATCGTGCGCCACGCCACCTGACGGGTGAAAAACGGCTCGCGTTCGCCATTCAGCGCCACGCGCACCCGTGAATGCAGACCGTCCGCACCGATCAGCACATCCGGCGATGATCCCCCGCCCTGTTTCATCATCACATGCGCATGGCCGTCTTGAATGCGAACCTCATCAACCTGTTGCAACAGCCGGATTTTCACCCCCGCCTTGCGGGCGGCATCGGCCAGTACATCAACCAGATCGGCGCGATGCACGAAATAATATTCCTGATCATCGGCAAACCGCTGGAAATCCAGCCCGAACACCGGCTTGTCCGTGGTACCATCCAGCAGCGAAACCCCCTTGGCCCGCACCGAACAATCAGCCAGCGCCGCCCCCGCGCCCAGCGCCCGCATCACGGCAAACCCGTTGGGACCAATCTGCAATCCCGCGCCAACTTCGGTGATCTCGGCTGATTGCTCCATCACCGTTACTTCGGCGCCGCGCCTCGCCAGTGCGATTGCCGCCGCCAGTCCGCCAATGCCCGCGCCAAGAACGCAAATCTTTTGTCCATCCAGTGCCATTGCCAAGTCCCCATATCAAAAACACCGGAGCGTCGCCGCCCCGGTGCCTGTATGCTTCAATTCAAAACCATTTTCGTTGATCTACACCAACATTCAGTCGTCACGGTGCACTTTTTCGCGCCGCTCGTGCTGTTCCTGCGCTTCCAGCGACATCGTAGCAATAGGCCGCGCGTCCAGACGCTTCAGGGAAATCGGCTCGCCTGTTACGGAACAATAGCCGAACTCGCCCTCGTCAATCCGGCGCAGGGCCTGATCGATCTTGCCCACCAGCTTGCGCTGGCGATCGCGTGTGCGCAATTCCAGCGCGCGATCTGTTTCCTCGGATGCGCGGTCGGCAACATCGGGGATATTGCGCGTGCCATCCTGAAGATGTTCAATGGTGTCTTTGCCGTCGGACATTATGTCTTCTTTCCACGCAATCAGCTTGCGGCGGAAATACTCCAGCTGACGGTCGTTCATGAACGGCTCGTCTTCGGCTGGTCTATAATCATCTGGCAAGAAAATCTCGGCTTTCATACCTTCTCCCTCTTGCAGTCCTTTGGCTGTCGAATCTCGCATCTTAAACCTCTGGAACCCACTCCTGCCGCTGATCTAGTGCAATCTGTGACTATTGTCACGCCCCATTCTCATCGGCTTGAAGCAAAGTGATCAAACAGGTAGGTATTGCCCAAACCGCAAACCATACAGGCGCAGTGACCCTAATGAAATTTACCTCGACCGATACCTATGTTGCCACCGGTGATCTGACCGTCGCCGTTAATGCCGCCGTAACACTGGAGCGCCCGCTTCTGGTCAAGGGGGAACCTGGTACCGGCAAAACCGAACTGGCCCGTCAGGTGGCGCAGTCGCTGAATGTGCCAATGATTGAATGGCACATCAAATCCACCACCCGCGCGCAACAGGGGCTGTATGAATATGACGCAGTTTCCCGCCTGCGCGACAGCCAGTTGGGCGAAGAACGGGTGCACGATGTGAAAAACTACATCCGCAAAGGCAAGCTGTGGCAGGCGTTTGAGGCCGAAAGCAAAGTCGTTCTGCTGATTGACGAGATCGACAAGGCCGACATCGAATTCCCAAATGATCTATTGCAGGAATTGGACAAGATGGAGTTCCACGTCTACGAAACCGATGAAACCATCCGTGCCCGTGTGCGCCCGATCGTGATCATCACCTCGAACAACGAAAAAGAATTGCCCGACGCATTCCTGCGTCGCTGTTTCTTTCACTACATCCGGTTTCCCGACATGGAGACGATGAAAAAGATCGTAGATGTGCATCATCCGGGTCTAAAGGATGCGCTGCTGACCACCGCGCTGACCCAGTTCTATGAATTGCGTGAAACGGCTGGGTTAAAGAAGAAACCTTCCACCAGCGAGGTTCTGGACTGGCTGAAACTGCTATTGGCCGAGGACCTGTCTGCCGAGGATCTGAAACGTGACGGGGCAAATGCGCTGCCAAAGCTGCATGGGGCGTTGCTAAAGAACGAACAGGATGTGCATCTGTTTGAACGGCTGGCGTTTATGGCGCGTGGTCAGCGTTAACGGTTCTGCCCACTTTGGAGGGGCTGTTTTCTTTGAAAGAAAACAGCCCGAAATCTTTCAAAGATTTCGGCGCTAGAACTTTGGTTTACAGGTTCCGCTTTGCCATTCCTGATAATCGCACCACGCCCAATCCACACGGAAACTGCCGGATGTGCCACAGGTCTCGGACAACAACGGATCGGCCTTGGATTCCCCGTCTTTCAACGAAACCGAGCCTCGCTCGGTTGCATAGCACCCGCCGCCAACCGTGCGGTATTGTACGAACACCTCGTTGCCGCAGGTGTTGGTGAATGTATCAGTCGGCCCGTCATAGGCAACACATGCAGACGCGCCTTGTGCGGCCAGTACGAAGACTGCCGCGCTTACAGCCGGTAATTTGAACATTTTGCTCTCCAAGTTATCTGCTGCGAAAAACCCGGCGTCCAACGGGGCCTCGCATGATGGCAATGTATGCGCCAATCGGGCCAAGTTCAAGCAGTGTCACCCATTGGCAACAAACATGGGTGATTGCCATTGCCCGCCTGCTGCCGCTACACTTGGCTACTAATATCTAAAACCCAAGGAAAACAAACAAATGACCACTGATTCCGCCCTAATCATCCGCCCGTTAAAAGCCGCAGACGAACAGCAGTGGCGCCGGTTATGGCATGATTATCTGGTTTTTTATAAGGCCTCGGTCCCTGACGAGGTTTACGCCAGCAGTTTTGCCCGCCTTCTGGGCGATGACCCGCAGGATTTCATCGGATTGGTGGCCGAACTGGACGGCAAGCTGGTTGGGCTGACTCATTACCTATTCCACCGCCACGGCTGGAAAATCGAAAACACCTGTTATCTGCAAGACCTCTATGCCGACCCCGACGTGCGTGGCAAGGGAATCGGCCGCGCCCTGATTGAAGGCGTCTATGCGGCCGCCGATGCCGCCGGTGCGCCTGCTGTTTACTGGCTAACACAGGATTTCAACACCGAGGCCCGCAAATTATACGACCGCATCGCGGTCCTGACCCCGTTTATCAAGTATCAAAGGCCGTAACCTGTATGCGTTTTCTGTTTCTTCTGCCACTTCTTGCCCTAATGGCCTGTGCGCCTGCCCCGTCCCGCCACAATCAGGCGGACCGGCGTGCACCGCTGCAAACCGGTCCATTGCCACAGATGAAACAGTTTGGCCCCCCGCACGTCCAACCCCCGACCCGCAGCAACCACGAAATTGCGCGGGATTTTCTGGACCTGTCATTTCAAATGGAAAGCGGGCGCTCCCTGCCCGTTCTGACCCGCTTTGATGGACCAATCAGCCTGCGTGTAACCGGAACACCCCCCGCAAGCCTGTCACGTGATCTTAGCACCCTGTTGGTGCGTTTGCGCGACGAGGCCCAGATTGACATCACCCGTGTCAGCGCCAGCACAGCGGCCAATATCACCATCGAAATGATACCGCGCCGCCAACTGCAGCGTCTTGCCCCGCAGGCCGCCTGTTTTGTGGTTCCCCGTGTTTCCAGCTGGGCCGAGTACCGCCGTTTTCGCCGCAGTGACGCTGTCCGCTGGACCACCCTGCAAAAGCGCGAAAAACTGGCAATTTTCATCCCCGGTGACGTCAGCCCGCAAGAGGTGCGTGATTGCCTGAACGAAGAACTGGCACAGGCGCTGGGACCACTGAACGATCTGTACCGCCTGCCCGACAGTGTCTTTAATGATGATAACTTCCACACCATTCTAACCGGTTTCGATATGCTGATCCTGCGCGCCTATTACGCGCCGGAAATGCAAAATGGCACAACCCGCAGCCATGCCGCAATCATTTTGCCCGCCCTGTTGGCGCGCCTGAACCCCGCCGGACAAAACATCCCGCCTGCCCCGTGGGCCGGGCCGACCCCGCGCGTCTGGATCAACGCCGTTGAAACCGCCCTTGGCCGCAAAGCCAGCCAGACCGCCCGACGCAGTGCGGCCACGCGTGCGGTGGCGATTGCCCGCAATTCCGGCTGGAACGACACCCGTATGGGGTTCAGCCTTTATATCCTTGGGCGACTGTCCCTGACCACAAAACCGGACACCGCGCTGAATGCATTTTTGAATTCAGCGAACCTTTATCACGGCATCCGCGAAACCCGCGTCCAAGAGGCCCATTTGGCAATGCAACTGGCCGCTTTTGCCCTGACAACCGGCGATGCCGACACGGCCGTTGCGCTGGTCAATGCCAATCTGCCCGCGATGCTTGAATCGCAAAACGCGGCCTTGTTGTCGATGATGTTGATGATCAAGGCCGAAGCGCTGGAACTGCAAGATCACCCGAGCGAGGCGCGTGAAGTGCGGCTCGACAGTCTGGGGTGGGCGCGCTATGGCTTTGGCAGTGACAAGGTTGTACGTATCCGGATGGCCGAAATATCGGCCCTCGCTCCCCTGCGCAATCCAAATTCAATGAGGAATCTATGATCATCTATTTCGCCGCCCTGTTCGGTGCCGGCCTTGGCGCCTATCACGCGATGCGAAATGGCGGCAACGTAAAAGACATCGCGCAATATGTGGTGGTTTACATGCTGCTTTTCGGCATGATCGCCCTGTTTTACACCATCTTTGCCGCGCGGGGGGCTTAGGCGCCCATGTTCCTGCGTTTCTTTGAAAACCTGCGCAGCGCCGATGTGCCTGTCAGCATGCGCGAATTTCTGGCCTTCCTTGAAGGCATGAAGCGCGGCCTTGTCACCTATGATGTCGAAGGGTTCTATTACCTTGCCCGCACCGCGATGGTCAAAGACGAACGCCATCTGGACAAGTTTGACCGCGCCTTTGCCGCCACGTTCGAGGGACTGGAGCATATCAGCTTTGACGATGTTCTGAACGCGGTCGACATCCCCGCCGACTGGCTGGAGAAAATGGCGGAGAAACACCTGTCTGCTGAAGAAATGACCGAGATCGAAGCCCTTGGCGGGTTCGACAAGCTGATGGAAACCCTGAAGGAACGCCTGAAAGAACAGGAAAAACGCCATCAGGGTGGCAGTAAATGGATCGGTACCGCCGGCACCTCGCCCTTTGGCGCCTATGGCTACAACCCCGAAGGCGTGCGCATCGGGCAGGACCGTTCACGCCACCAGCGGGCCGTCAAAGTCTGGGACCGGCGCGATTTCAGGAACCTTGACGACAGCGTGGAACTGGGCACCCGCAACATCAAGGTTGCCCTGAAACGCCTGCGCAACTGGGCCCGCGATGGCGCACATGAAGAACTGGATCTGGACGGCACCATCCGCGCCACCGCCGAACATGGCTATCTGGACGTGAAAACCCGCCCCGAGCGGCGCAATGCGGTGAAAATACTGCTGTTTCTGGATGTTGGCGGCTCGATGGGCCCGCATATCAAAATCGTCGAGGAGTTGTTTTCCGCCGCCCGCGCCGAATTCAAGCATATGGAATATTACTATTTCCATAACTGCCTGTACGAAGGCGTGTGGAAAGACAATGCGCGGCGCTGGAACCACCAGATTCCGACATGGGAAGTGCTGCGCACCTACGGGCCGGACTATAAATGTATCTTTGTTGGCGATGCCTCGATGTCGCCCTATGAAATCGCCTATCGCGGTGGGGCCAATGAACACTGGAACGAGGAAACAGGCGAAACATGGCTAAAGCGCGCGCGCGAACAATGGCCCGACAACCTGTGGATCAACCCGCTGCCGCAGGAACATTGGCAATATACCCATTCTATCGCGATGATCCGCGAGGTATTCGAGGACCGGATGGTGCCCATGACACTTGAGGGGATCACCCGCGGCATGAAGGCATTGACCTGACCCAAAAACCCGTCAAGGATACCCTTATGAAAAGCGGCCTGATAAACCTGTGGCAAAACCACAAACTACTGTTGCTGGCCTTTGTTCTGGCGGCAGGAATTACCATTATGTTCGCCGTGCGGCTGGTGGTTGTCACGGTCTATTTCAGCAATCCCGCCCACCAGAACCAGCCGCTTGAGGGCTGGATGACCCCGCGCTATGTTGCGCTGTCTTATGATCTGGGTGCGGATGAACTGGAACAGGTGCTGGGCATTGATCCAACCACGGTTTCCCGCGTCCATCTAAGGAATTTGCTGAAAGATCAGGGGATTACCCTGCAAGAACTGCAATCCAGACTGGATGCCATCACAGCCCGCAAGGCCGCCGAATGACCGACCTGCTGCTGTCTCTGGTCGCGGATTATGGCGCGATAATGCTGTTTGTCACCACCTTCCTTAGTTGCCTTGCCATCCCCATGCCATCCTCCCTGATGATGCTGGCCGGTGGTGGGTTTGTCGCCAGTGGCGACCTTGGATTGGCCACGGCCGTTTCAGCCGCCTATCTGGGGGCAGTCGCGGGGGATCAAACCGGTTTTCAGGTCGGACGCAAAGCAGGCGCATGGCTGGCCCGTGCCCCCAAACGCAAGGCCCTGCTGGACAAGGCCAACGCCCTGACCACACGTTACGGCGGCCCCGGCGTGTTCCTGTCGCGATGGCTGTTCTCACCACTTGGCCCCTACGTCAACTTCGGCGGCGGCGCCACGGGGTATAACTGGGCCGGTTTCACCCTGTGGGGCGCCTTGGGCGAAGCCGTCTGGGTCACGCTCTACGTCAGCCTTGGCTATGTGTTTGCCGACCGCATCACCGAGGTCGCCGATATTCTGGGCAACGCCAGCGGCTTCCTTGCAGCAGGCGCCGTCACCATCGGCCTTGGCTTTTGGCTGCGCGGGGCCGCGAAACAGGCGAAATCCGAAAAGCAGGATTAGTGGTTTATCCCTCGCGTTAAGACGGGGTTAATCCGACTGCATTTGCTCCCACTCGTAATCGGCCCCTTCGGTAAAGCTTAGCCCAAGCGACGTCATGCAGGTGTCCTGATACTTTTCCCCCGGATAGACGCTCAGGATTGTGACGCGCACTTTTGTGATATCCTGCCAGTCGGAAAAGGTGATCACCTGATCGCCAAATCGGTCTTTTAGCACGGTCGTAATCCGCAGCCCTGAATCCATTTCAATGCGGATTTTTCGGACTCTGGCATTTGAATAAAACGCCGTCTTCGATTTTTGATAGCCGTTGGCAATGGTCAGCGTTTTGACAAAGGCGCCACCATTGAGAATGGACAGCTCCAACCATTCACCAATGCCCGCACCCTTGGCGCCCTCGCACCACGCCAGCCTGTTGTTGGCCGCATTGAAAGCTTCGGCATTGCCGGGGCCATAGGTTGCTACTTTGGACGGCGGCAGGTTGGAACTGGAACAATATTTCACCGCCTCGACGCGATCGGTACCGTAATGATAGGTATCGCAATTCACAGCCTGCGCCGCCGTTGCCAACAGGCTACCCACCAGACCGGTTGCGATATTTCCAACTGTTTTATTGAAATTGAACGGCATCAGACTCTCCTCGTTATTGCGGGTCTAACTCAATCTCTTTTCGGTTGGGTTTGCAATGGCGCAGGTGGCGGGTTTTCCGTTGCCAAATGACTGTTCGGCCCCCATATATAAAAAATGCTTCGCCTGACCCCGATCCTGATTGCCATCCTTTACGCGCTTGTCATGTACCGTTTCTCGGTCTGGCGCACTTCGCGCGAGCTGGATGCAAAATCAACCGAGCTTGCCGATCTAAATCTGAAAAAACTGACCGACCAGATGGCAAAGTCGCTGGACCTGCCCCGCATTCGCGTCCACATCTACGAAATTGATCCCGTGAACGGATTGGCGGCACCGGACGGGCGTATCTTTATCACCCGTGGCTTTTACGATAAATACCGCGCGGGCGAAGTGACGGGGCCGGAAATGGCCAGCGTGATTGCGCATGAATTGGGCCACGTTGCCCTTGGCCATTCGCGCCGTCGGATGATTGATTTTTCCGGCCAAAACGCCCTGCGCACCGCGATGATCATGGTGTTCACCCGCTTTATCCCCGGCCTTGGCGTTTACATCGCCAATTTCCTGACCACTTTGTTGGCCGCCCGCCTGTCGCGGTCTGATGAGTACGAGGCCGATGCCTATGCCTCGGCCCTGTTAACCAAATCGGGGATCGGCACCGAAGCGCAGAAAACCCTGTTTCGCAAACTGGACGCGCTGACAAAATCCGGTGGCGGTAGCGCGCCAGCATGGCTGATGAGCCACCCGAAAACTGCCGAACGTATCAAGGCGATCGAAGCGATGGAAAAGCGCTGGAACCGCGCACCCTAACGCAAGATCGACAGCGGGTTGGCATAGTCATCCGTCCAGATCCTGCCACCATCGCCTTTCAGATCAATCCAGCGCGGATCAACACCCAGATCCCCCAGCGCCTCGGGCGTGCGTCCCATGATTACTACCACAGAATCCAGCGCCACTTTGCCGGCGGCTATATCCTGCCGGAAGGTCTGTATTTTTGCGACCAGCCCCAGTTTTTCGGCCGCCCGCGCCAATGGCACATCGACCTGATAGAACCGGTTCGAGACATGAAAGACCAGCAAACCGTCGGGGTTCAGGTGCTCCAGATAGATTTTGAATGCCTCGATTGTGGTCAAATGCACCGGAATTGAATCCGAACTATAGGCATCCAGCATCAGAATATCGTATCTGATATCCTGCCGTGCCAAAACCATGCGCGCATCCCCCAGATAGGTCGGAATGTCCGTGCCGCAGGCCGACATAAAGGTAAACAGTTTTTCGTTCCGGGCAAGCTCATCAACCATCTTGTCGATCTCGTAGTAATGCCATTTCTGCCCCGGCTGCCGATAGCACGAAAGCACACCGACCCCCAGACCGACAATGCCGATGTTTACGGCCTGCGCCCCCCGCTGCGAGCCGTAAATCTGCTGGATCGCTCCACCCATATCGTAATAGGCAATCGGGGCAGGCACCTTGGCCCCCAGATCGGTCAGGCGCTGCGCCCCGTGGATGGTTGAACCGTTGCTGTAAACCCGAAGCCCGCCCTGACTGACAATATTTCCAATGCCCTGATCATAGTCCGCCACATGGTGCAGCCCAAAGAAACTGCGGTCCATGAACAATTCGTTGCCCGGCAAAACCGCCCCGCCGATCCCGATAGAGGTCACAAGTCCCATGAATGTTGCAACTGTATTCTTGCGTAGGATCACAATGGCGGCCAGCGTTGCCAGCCCCATGCCCGAAACCATAGTCACGTAATTGAACGTCCCCGTCAGCGTCAGCCCAGCAATCGCCAGCGCAATCGCCGCGGCTCCGACCAGCAGCCCCTTGGCCAGTGTTCCGATCCGCAAGGGGGTGTTTTCCCCCAGTATCAGCAACGCCGCCAGCCCGATCGTGGCAATCCCTTCGTGCAGGCGGTTGAAAATAACCGGCGCAAGGATTGAATTGAACACCCCGCCCAAGGCACCGCCAACCGACATGGTCAGATAGAACATAGTCAGGTATGCGCCGTCCGGACGGCTTTCGAACAGTTTTTGATGGATAAATACCGCCGTCACAAAGAACCCCGCAATCAGCACCACCACCGAAGTCCAGCTAAGATGTGGATCGATCACCCCCGAAATAATCAGGGTCAGCGGCACGGCTGTCAGCAAAAAGATTATCCGCAATTTGCCAGTGGAAATCAGCGGGCGTTTTCGAAAGGTAACGACAAAGCTTAGCAAATACAGCGCCAGCGGGATCACCCACAACAGCGGCAAAGAACCTATGTCGGTTGTAATTTTGGTTGTGACCGCCAACATCAGCGAAGACGGAATAAACGCCACAAAACACCAATAGGCCAAAGTTCCAATCGTCGGTTTGCCACCGGCGGGGCCGGCCTGTGCAACCTTTTTCGGGGCTTGCCGGCCACTGACCGACAGGCCGGTCAGCATCAGCATACCCCCAAGCACCAAAAACCCGATGGCCCATCCCGTCCCGATCCCCGTGGCCCCGAACAATGGCTCGGCCACAAGCGGGAACGCCAGCAAGGACACCAGTGACCCCAGATTGCTGGCGCCGTAAAGAAAATAGGGGTCATCCGCCGAAGGCCCGCCGCTTTTGACATACCACGCCTGTATCAGCGGCGCATTGGCCGACAGGGCCGTAAACGGTAACCCCACCCCCAGCGCGAACAATATCAGCGTTTGCGTCACCGCAGACCGTTCGGCATCATAAACCCAGCCATCCGGTATGGCTAAAGGCAAAAACAGCAGCGCACAGACCCAGAAAACCGCATGGATCACGATCTGCATTTTAACCGGCACATGGTTTGTCAAAAGATGCGCATACAGATAGCCCGCAATCAGGGCTGTCTGGAAAAACAGCATTGCGGTTGTCCACACCGCAGGGGTGCCACCAATATGGGGTAAAACAATTTTGGCAAACAGCGGCTGCACAAAAAACAACAACGATGCGCTTAGAAAAATCGTGGCTGTGAAAAGGGCCGGAATATAGCGTTTATATGTTGAACTTTTAGCCATTATTA
>Ga0256845_1002712_pt1 | contig 12570 bp, 11 predicted proteins | sample RiftiametaG_FD_189101 | JGI IMG/M metagenome (GOLD analysis project Ga0256845, IMG submission 189101) | Tube worm associated microbial communities from hydrothermal vent at the East Pacific Rise, Pacific Ocean - Riftia | ecosystem: Host-associated > Annelida > Integument > Unclassified ... | reverse complement strand
TGGAACTTAAAGAAAATGATGAAACAACTCAAAGAAGAATTTGAAAAATCATTTTCTTGCCTTATTAATTTTGTAATTCAACTTTTATCTTGTAAGCAAAAATGGAGAGTTGGTAAGGTTCGACTAACTAAGTACAAAGATAAGGAAATTAATTAATTAATTATCCAAATTATATCAGGAGAAATGTCTTGTTTATAGTATAAAAACTACCTTCTAAAGATAATTTTGATTAATTACACAAATCTGACACGCTTAAAAGAGCATGTTTATTTTGATTTTTTCGATTGATTTTCAGCCTGTTTTTCCGTTAACACAACAATTGCCTCATCATAAATCTCTTTCAATACAATTGGATGTTCAGCATAATAAGTAAGACTATTATTAAACTGCTCTTTGGTTGTGCTCTGCTTATCGAACGTTTGATTTACCATCTGCATATAATTAACAGAATCTTTATTGGCAAATTTTAATTTATACATGGCTTGGTTTAACTCTAGGTTTACAATTACCCCAACCATTTGGTTTTTATCAAGAATATTGTTTGGCACACTATCATTGCTAGTACACGCAAACAATAAGCCTATAAAAATAACCGATATGTAATTTATTTTTTTCATATAAAAAGCCCTATTGCGATAACTCGAAATAGGGCAAAATATTATAGTTAATACTTTTTAAACAATTGGTTTAGGAGTAACAGCCTTTAACGTCTTTGCTGCTGCTAACATTTTTTCAATCATTCCCTTGCCAAATTCTCCATCTAACAACTCTCTAACTTCAAAAACATCTGCACCTACAACAGCTTTATAAAAAAAGTGGTTTTGAGTTTTTACCCCTGCATCTGGTATATCTTGAGAATAAATTAAAGCATTTTCTTCTTCTTTAATAATCTCATGAGAAAAAACTAAATCTTCTTTTAAATCCATTTTCAGTAATTCAACATCACCTTCACCATACATAATTTCAATACCAAAAGCAGTACCTACTTTAATTTCTAACGTACCTCTTTCTGTTAAAACAACTTCAGGAGCACCGTTTGCTTCAGCATTAGGAACCATTACAGAAAGGTTATAACCCCATTCTGATAAATTTAACTCTTCGTAGCCTTTTAATTTTGGCGCTTCATTGTTATCTTCAACTACTACACCATCAGCAGATTGGCTATCTCCACCACAAGAGGTAAAGCCTATTAAAACAAATGCAGAAAGTATAAATGCGATTTTTTTCATGTTGTCAATTTTTAATTTTCGAAACAAATATAAAAATTAATTCATTAAAAAGTAAATCTATCTGGCTTAAGTGTGTTATCTGCACAACATTATTGTTTCACAATTTTTTGAGTTACATAATTATCTCCATCAATAATTTTAATAAAATAGATACCTTTATCAAAATTAGTTAATGAAAGCTGTGTACTATTTTGATTAAGAATTGCAGAGTAAATATTTTCTCCGATAATATTATAAATTGTTAACGTTGCAGTATTTTCTTTTAATTTATAATTAACGGTTAACTCATTATTAAATGGGTTAGGGTAAACTTTTAAAGCATCATTTTTATTCGCATTTTCTTTTACAGTAACTGGCGCAGAACCATTACAGGCTGATACAAAATCTGAATTAAAATAATTACGAATAGAATCTATTCGTTCCTGCATCACCACAACCCCTGCTTGTGCTCCTGTTGTTTGGTAATCTCTACCAAAAACAAAAGCCAACGTAATGCTAACACTACTATCTGGCTCAAACGTAAAAGGACCTGTACTCCCCACACCTCTTCTGTCTCCAGGTGCGTTTCCCGCACTAATTTCATTCCAGTTTGCAGGTGTCGATACAACTCCATTCGTACCATACCACAAAGGATCTGAGTCTCCCGGAAAAATATGCTTAGTTTTTACCGTCCCTCCTGTTGATGCAGAGTTGCCATTCCCTCCATAAACTAGCTGACTCCCATCTCGCCAGAATCCTTTTAAATAAATATGGAAGTCCGAATTACTCTGAGGATCTCCATCACCTGGGAAAGCTCCACTCCCGACATTATAATACATAAAATGTTCCATTCCCCAATGCTCATTATCTACAACTCCATCTCCAAAACCAGTTCCTAAACCTGCATAAGGTGTTCCGTTAGAATCAACTACATCTTGTAGGTTAGTTGTTAAAGGATTATCCAAACCATCATTATCTTGTTTAGCCCCTTGCAAAAATGTTACCCCTTGTGCTGGAGGATAAACACCGTAACCTGGTGCCCCACTTGGGTTTGAGTAATCATCATTATCATCGCCATTATACCCATAAAAGGTACTCCTTGCTACATCACAAGCTACAAAATCATCACCAGAATAGCCAATATCAAAATCAGTCCACATTCCTACATAAGTACTGTCGTAGGTTAAATTAGAGCGATTATAAATGGTGTAATCTATAAATATGGTATTGTATAAGGCTGAATCCGAGGGGCAGTGGTAAGCATACGCCATATAATGCACTTCCGTTTTCATTGGTTTTTGGGTTATTCCTTGCCACCTAATATCGTTATAAATGTAATAAATGGCTTGTTGCCCTTTTATTTTAGGATAATCTCCATCTAAAGGATTGTACACCCCATCATTGTTATTATCTACAAAAGGAGCTAAATAATATGCTTGCCCTTTAGCAACATCTCCATGTGCAGGCCAATTTTTAATTACTTCTGCAGGTTGATAACCATTTACATTCCAATTGGCAATGTGATACACTAAATCCGAATTATTTACCTTCCACAACCTGTCCCATTGATAATCATAATCTGTAAGGTTATAATAAACAGAATCCATCACAGGCCCAGCAGGAGACTTAAATTCAAATCTTTTATCAAAACCCGAAAAATAGGTTCCAGTCCAAGTTGTTCCAAAAGTTTCTCCATTTAAATAAACTGAATCTTGATTTTTACCCGAAGTCCATAAATTAGCAGCAAAGATTGTATTTGCACCACTAGCTTTTGGAACTTCAAAAGCCGTAATTCCGTTGTCGTCATCATGAAATAGTGTAAAAAGACTAAATCGAGCATTGATATTGTTTAAATCTAATTGCTCAAATTCTGCATGTTTTACAAAAAGATAAATGATTGCTGTATCATAATTTGCAGGAATTTCATCATCAGCAATAATATATTGGATGCTATCCAAACCCACATAATTTAAAGGTGGTTGGTAACTGAAAACCCACTTACGAAAAGTTGGAGTTAAATTAGTAAATGTTTGCGAGTATATTCCTGCACCATTATAAGTTGCCGTATCAATAAAAAAATAATCTCCATCAGGATCAGAATCATTAATTAAAAAGGAACTACCCCCACCTGGAGCTCTCATAGAAATAGAATCATTAAAATCAACATATATTGTATCACCAACTGCAACAGGAGCATTTTGACTAAACCCATTTAAAAAGAAACTGAGTATCGAAATAAAAAGTAGTAGTTTTTTCATAGTAATGTATTTTATTAGTTGATAGCAAATTACAAAAACCAACACAACTAAGCTACAACTATTTTATTAACGGACAGCAAAAAGTCTTTTTCGGTGATTTTAACTATTCTAATATTAAATAATTCCCACCATACATAATATCGAGGTTAACGATTAGTTATATTTGCTAAAAATTTTATTCTATGTATTGCAACAGCCTCACATCATACCATCGCCTAAAAACTAGAGCAATTAAAGTCGGAAACATTACTATTGGAGGTAATAACCCTGTTAGAATACAATCGATGACAACCACTGATACGATGGATACAGCCGCAACAGTTGCGCAATGTATTAGAATGATAGATGCAGGTTGTGAAATTGTTAGAATTACTGCTCCGAGTAAAAAAGAAGCAGCCAATTTAGCCAATATAAAAAATGAATTACGTGCCAAAGGATATGATACTCCTTTAGTGGCTGACATTCATTTTACACCCAATGCTGCAGAAATTGCGGCAACGATAGTAGAAAAAGTAAGGATTAATCCAGGTAATTACGCGGATAAAAAGAAATTTGAAGAAATTGAATATACCGATGCTTCTTACCAAGCAGAATTAGAGCGAATTAAAGAACGTTTAATCCCTTTAATTACCATTTGTAAAGAACACGGAACAGCCATGCGAATTGGAACGAACCATGGTTCTTTGTCGGATAGAATTATGAGTAGGTATGGAGATTCTGCCATTGGAATGGTTGAGTCTGCTTTGGAGTTTTTACGCATTTGTAGAGAACAAAATTACCATGAAATTGTTCTTTCTATGAAATCGAGCAATACCCAAGTGGTAGTACAAGCTTACCGTTTGCTAGTAGAGAAAATGCAAGCCGAAGGAATGGATTACCCTTTACATTTAGGGGTAACTGAAGCCGGTGAAGCGGAAGATGGTAGAATAAAATCTGCCGTGGGTATTGGTACATTATTAGAAGATGGTTTAGGAGATACCATAAGGGTTTCGTTAACCGAAGAGCCAGAATATGAAATTCCTGTAGCGCAAGAGCTCGTTAAAAGATATATTGATAGAGGCAATCATGATAAAATTGCTGAGCTAACAACGAATCCTATTACTCCTTTTGAATACAACAGAAGAAAAACAACTGAAGTAGTAAATATTGGCGGTAAAAATGTGCCCATTGTTATGGCAGATTTTTGCTTGAAAGATAAAATTACTCCCGCTTCACTTTTTGCTTTGGGGTACAATTATTCTGTACCGTTAGACAAGTGGAACATTACAGATACTGCCTGCGATTATGTTTTTGTGGGAGATAAAGTGCTTGATTTTGAAACTCCCGGAACATTAGGTATTGTTTACAATTATAAAACATGGAAGATGCTCACTGAGCGGAGCCGAAGTGCGCTTCAAAAAAGAAATATTTTTCCTTTTTTAGATGTGAAAACCTATTTGTCTGATGCTAAAAAATCGGATAAATTAAATGTGGTTTATGTTACCCTTCCTGAATTATCACCTGAGTTAATCTCAACATTAAAAGCAGATAAAACTGCCGTTTTGATGATTGACACTTACAACAAACATGGAATGGCAGAACAACGCAAATTGTTTATTGAACTCATCAACAACAATTGTTCTACCCCAGTAATTATTGGAAGAGCTTACAAAGATTTAACAAACACTCAATTACAATTACAAGCTGCTACCGATATGGGAGGTTTATTAATTGATGGTTTAGGTGATGGTGTTTTTATTGCTGCCGAACATTGTGGTGGAGATAAAATGGTAAACGATACTGCTTTTGGAATTTTACAGGCTACAAGAACACGTATCTCAAAAACAGAATACATTTCTTGTCCGAGTTGTGGACGTACCTTGTTTGATTTACAAGAAACTACTGCCAAAATTAGAGCGGTAACGTCTCATCTTAAAGGCTTAAAAATTGGAATAATGGGATGTATTGTTAATGGTCCAGGAGAGATGGCTGATGCCGATTATGGTTATGTTGGAACAGGAACAGGGAAAATTACTCTTTATAAAGAAAAAAATGTTGTACAACGGAACATTCCAGAAGCTGAAGCAGTAGATTCTCTTATTGAGTTAATTAAAGAGCATGGCGATTGGATTGAGAATATGAATTAAGATTAAAAAGAATGTCAGTTCGAGTGAAATTCTGCAAGAATTTTGTATCGAGAACAACATTTTTTTCTAAAAACCCAGCCGTTCTCGATACAATTTTTCTTCGAAAAACCACTCGAACTGACAGTGATCAATCTCCCTAGCCCAAACACCCAAACCTTACGGTTTTCCTCTTAATCTCAAATCTCCAAGAGGGAATTTAAGAATTCTTAATCTTTTCTTCTATTTTGGTAGTTGAATAACCCGGCACAAACTGAATAACTTGCACCGTACCGCCATTTTGTTTTACGATATCAGATCCAACAATGTATTTTTTATCGTTAGCATCTGTAATTGAAGCATCATAATCCCCACCTTTTATCAATACATCAGGTTTAAGTTGATCGATAATATCAAAAGGAGTATCAGCATCAAAAATCACAACAGCATCTACAAAACTTAGTGCAGCCATAATTAAAGCTCTAGAATTTTCATCTTGTAATGGTCGGCTATCGCCTTTCCCTAATCGTTTAACCGAAGCATCAGCATTAACAGCAACAATAAATTTATCACCACAATCAGCCGCTTGAGCTAAATACTCAATATGCCCACGGTGTAATAAATCAAAAACACCATTAGTAAAAACTACTTGTTGATTTGAAGCTTTCCATTCCTTCATTTGTGTTTGAAGAAGAGAGATATCAATTACTTTATTTTTGATAGAAGAGAAATGGCTCATGTTCCTTTTTTACTAATAAAAGGTAAAGCAAATAAGGATACTAACCCAGCTAAAATGGTAAACAAGGTTAATGATGCCCAAGCTAACATACTATAAGAGTCTGCATTGGCAACTCCATACAAAGTACCTAACGCAGCAGATACCATTAGTGGATACAAGCCAATTCCTCCTGGAGTAGTTGACATGGCAACTGCACCAACAGTAAAGGCTGCAAAAACAGCATTAACACTTAAGTTTGCACTTTCTGGTAAAGCAAAACCACAAATCCATATCATCAAGATATAACAAAACCAAATGTATAATGTGTGAGCAATATAAGCTGTTCGTTGTTTTAATTTTAAAATTGTTTTAACACCTTCTAAAACGCCATGTGCCAAATTTAATATCTTCTCTCTAATTTTTTTAGATTTATAAAGAACAAGCCCTACAATAATAAAGAAGGCAATAGCAACATAATATACCCATACAGGAATCCCTGAAGATTCTTGACCCGTATCACCTGATATTTCCTTAAAAGCATCTAAATCTTTCTGTAAAAACACCGTTACAAGACCTACTATCCCTAGCATTAATACATCAATAACACGTTCTACAACAATAGTCCCAAAAACTTTATTAAAAGGAGCATTGGATTGAAATTTAGAGTAATAACCTGCTCGTGCAACTTCTCCAGATCGAGGTATGGTTAAATTTAACAAATAACCTATCATCACACTGTGGTACATTTTCCAAAAACTAGGCTTATGCCCTAAAGGTTCTAGCATATACTTCCATCGATACGCCCTACTCATGTGACTAGATAACATAACAATTGTTGCATAAAAAATGTACGTATAATCAGCATCAACAAAAGCCTGAACTAGTTTTTCAAGTTCAGCATCAGTCATATTAGAAAGAAAAAACCAAGTAAGGTACACGCCTATTCCAATAGGAATAACAATTTTTAGTGTAGCTATTAAGATTTTTTTCAAACTATATTATTTTAATAAATTGGTTGTTTCATCAGGAAAAATCATAGATGGCTTAAAAGTTTTAGCCTCTTCAAAATCCATAATTCCATAAGAAATAATAATGATAATATCATTAACAGCAACTCTACGCGCTGCAGGCCCGTTTAAACAAATTTTACCAGAACCTCTTTCTCCTTTTATGATGTAAGTTTCTAAACGCTCACCATTGTTAATGTTAACAATTTGAACTTTTTCACCTTCAATCATATTGGCACCATCCAATAAATCTTCATCAATAGTAATACTACCAATGTAATTTAAATCCGCTTCGGTAACCTTTACCCGGTGAATTTTTGATTTTACTACTTCTATTTGCATTTTCTGTTTTAAAACTAGCGGCAAAGCTAATTAATAATTGTCATATTATCGATTAGACGAACACCATTCACATTAACAGCTGTAAAGGCAATATATTTTTGAGCATCGCCCCATTCTGTAATGGGTTGCAATGTTTCTGCATCAGCAATTTCAAAATATTCAGGCTCAAAAAATGAAAAATGATTCATCTTATCTAAAAAAAATGTTTTTAAATTCGCTACAGACTCTGTACTTCTTTTCTCGCAAACTTCTTTTAATACTTTGTTAATTGCACTTGCAATTTCTTTTTCTTCGATAGATAAACGTTCGTTCCTAGAACTCATTGCTAATCCATTTTTTTCTCTAAAAATAGGACACCCTACAATATTTACAGAAGAATTTATTTGTTTTGTTAACGCTCTAACTACAGCCAATTGCTGAAAATCTTTTTCGCCAAAATAAGCGTTAGTAGGGTTAAGAATTTCAAAAAACCGTTCAATTACAACTGCTACCCCATTAAAATGGCCTGGTCTGTGCTCCGCTTCCATCACTTCAGATAATACCCCAAAATCAAATTCTTTTTCTGATTTGGTAGGATACATTTCTGTTACACTTGGAATAAACAACACATCACATTTTGCAGCTTCTAATTGTTGAATATCTGCCTCCGTATTTCTAGGGTAATTGGTTAAATCCTCTTGCTTATTAAATTGTTTAGGGTTTACAAAAATGCTGCAAATGGTAATCTCATTTTCTTTTTTTGATGCTTCAATTAAAGAAATATGAGCGGCATGCAATGCTCCCATTGTTGGCACAAAACCTGTGCTTTTTGTAGCGTGTTGATTTAAATAATCTTGTATTTCTTTTACAGTTTCAAAAACCTGCATAATAGTATCGTTAATTCAATTTACTGCAAAATAAATGAATTATTTTAAGATATGCTAAGCTCTTAGTTAATCAACTTGGTAACCTTAAATTCTGTTCTCCGATTTTCTTGGTGTTTTTCCTCTGTACAGTCTACATTATTTTTACATTCATTAATGAGTTTTGTTTCTCCATAACCTTTAGCTGTAATCCTTTTTCTAGCAATTCCTTTAGAAATAATATACTCGACAGCAGCACGAGCCCTTTTATCGGACAACACTAAATTATACCTGCCACTTGCTCGCGAATCGGTATGGGAACTTAACTCTATTACAATATTGGGATTATCTTCCATTATCTTAACTAAATTATCTAATGATGGTTTGGCATCTTCTCGAATAAACCATTTATCATAATCGTAATAAATATTATCTACCACAATTGCTTTTTCGATAATCAACTCATCTAATTTTAAATTCACTTCAAAATTTTCTGAATATTTTTTTCCAACTGTAGTCAAGCTACTACTTGTTGCAAAAAAACCTTCTTTACTTACATGAACTTTAAACTCTCCATTTAGGGGGATTTTAAAACGATACACTCCTTTTGTTGTGGTAACAACTTCTTTTACAGTATTCCCAGACATATCACTCAACACTACTTTTACTCCTTTTAATGCTTTTTCTGTTTTAATACTGCTTACCAAACCATAAACAAAAAATTTAGGTGGTCGTTTTACAAATTCAAACATAGCATCTGCCTCTGTTCTATTAGAAGCTATATAACCAGTAGAATCATTATCAGACATCACAAAACCAAAATCATCTCTACTACTGTTTAATGGGTAATTCAAATTTTCTGGAGTTAGCCATTTACCATCCACTTCTGAAGTAATAAATACATCTAAACCTCCTAAGCTATTATGAGAATCTGATGAAAAATATAAAGAACCATCCTTATGAAAGTAAGGAAACATCTCATTTCCTGGAGTATTAACTGGCTCCCCTAAATTAATTGGTTGAGACCATCCATCTCCTTCTGCTTTAACACACCAAATATCCGTTCCGCCAAGTCCTCCAGGCATATCAGAAATAAAATACAACGTTTTTTCATCTGCAGATAATGCAGGATGCCCTGTTGAATAAAAATCACTATTAAATGATACCTCCTGAATGTTGACCCATTTATCTTTTATTAATTCGGCAGTGTATAGTTTTAAATTACTTTCTCCTTCACTTTTTTCATTAAGTTTTCTTCTTTTATAATTATTTCGAGTAAAATATACTTTTTTTCCATCCTTCGTAAAATCTGCAGGCCCTTCATGATACCTCCCATTAATATTTCCTTTGAGCACTTCTGGATCTAACCATTGCCCATTTTCATCTTTTTCTGTAAAATATAAATCAAGATATGTATTCCCTGTCCAGCTGCTTTTTCCATCTATCATTCCAGCCTCTTTATCCGCACTAAAAACTACTCCACCATTTAATTCGGTAGGACTAAAGATATTTTTAAATCCTTTAACTCTAAGCTGTTTAACTTCATACAATGTAGTATCTCTATAAAAATCATTAATAGAGTTACATGATGCCAACAATACTGTCGCTACAATATTATTTCCATCATTTGCCAATACTTTTCTTAGCCAAGTTTTAGCTTTAGCATACTCTTCTTCTTGCATTAAAATCCGAGCATAATTCAAATATTCTTCATTTCTACTTTCTAACATATGCACCGCATCTTTATAATATAGCTTTGCATTTACAATATCATTGGTATAGAAATAGCTATTAGCTATATTAATAACAGCTTGGTGTTCTCGCTTTTTTTCTAACACTTTATTGTAATGGACTATTGCTTTTTGATAATGTTTGTGCTCGTATTCTTTATTCGCTTTTTTTAATCGCTGATTTGTACAAGAGCTAATCACCAACATTAATAAAGCACTCCATAATATGTATGTTTTTGTTTTCATAATTAAAAGAATCTAGGTGTTTTAACATTTATAAGGTCTTTCCCAAAATCGTATCCTATCATAATTTCGTGAGATCCTGTTGAGTAATTTCCAATTTCTGTTAATGTAAAATCATACGAATACCCCACTCTAAAACGTTTATTGGCTTGATATTCAATAATAGCAATAATAGCATCGCTTGTTCGATAAGAGATACCGAACCATATTGTTTCATCATAAAATAAACTTAAATTAATATCTACCTCAACTGGAGCTTCTTTTACATATTTTATTAATGTTGAAGGCTTCAATTTTAACTTATCATTCAATTCAAAAACGTAACCTCCATTAATTAAAAAATGTTTTCTTAAAAAAGAACTTTGATCGATATTCACATTAAAGTCTTTATCATTTTGATAAGCTAATAATGTTGGAATAGAAACTCCTGCATACCAGCGATCACTATAATAATAAATACCCCCTCCAAATTTGGGCACAAATGAATTTTTCTGATCTGCTACCAACACCTCATCATTATCATCCCACACTTTTAATTCTTCCGTTTTATAACTATAATTCGATACGCCTCCTTTTAATCCAAAGGATAAATTACCATTGCCTAATTTTAAATGATAGGCATAATTGGCATTGATATCAGTTTGTGTAGTTACTCCAATTTGATCGTGAGCAACAATAAAACCTAAGCCCATTTTTTCGTTAGCAATTGGTCCATCCAAGGCAAATAAAAATGTTTTTGGAGCGCCATCAAAATCTACCCATTGGTTACGATGGAGCAGGGATGCACTAAAATATTTGTGTGAGCCAGCATAAGCGGGATTAATAAATAACCCATTAAACATATACTGACTAACCATTACCTCTTGTTGAGCAAACAACAACAAAGAGCTAAGAGCTAATACGGTAGTAAATATTATTTTTTTCATAACGTTTAATTTTATCTTCTAATGTCTAAGTATCCTTTCAATTCAATATTTTTTCCATTAATTGTGAGCACAACAAAGTAAGTCCCTTCTGGTAACTGGCCTCCATTATCACTAACTCCTTCCCAGTTATTTTGATAATTTGAAGTATTAAAAACTTTATTTCCCCAACGGTTAAAAATCATTACCTCATTATCAGGATAAGCTTCTATCCCTTTTATCACAAAATAATCGTTTTTACCATCTCTATTCGGGGTCATTCCTGTAGCCATTTCTAATGGAGAAGGCTCTGTTAAATTAATATTTGCATAACTTTCACAACCATTTGCATCAACCACAACAACGCTATAATTACCAGCTATCAAATTAAATATATCTTCTGTTGATTCGCCATTAGACCAAGTAACAAGGTAAGGAGAAGCTCCATCAATAATAGTCATATCAATAGACCCATCATTTCCTGCATTTTCGCTAATGTGATGACCGCTTAAAAAAGTGAAAGCAAATAAATCTAAGGTCATTTGATTCGATAAATCATCAATATTGTAATTTGCAGAGCCCGTACAGCCAAAACTATCTGTTACCATTACATTGTAAATTCCTCCTGATAAATTAGTGATGAAAGAAACGGTATCTCCATTAGACCATAAATAATTAAAAGGACCATCACCATCTACAAATAGATTAACTGAACCAATAGGGTTACCACAAATTGCAGGTGTAATCAAACTATTAATTATCATAGCGTCAGGTTGAACAATAGCAAACGTATCTCTAATTACACAATTATTGGTATCGGTTAATTCAATGTAATATTCACCAGGAGATAAGTTGTTTACATCTTCAGTAGAAGCATTAAATCCAACATTACTTGTCCAATTATAAATGTAAGATGGAGAACCTCCTGTAGGTGCTAAGCCGATAAAACCATCTGTTGCATTGTAACAACTAATGTTTAATCCATTTGGAAAAAGAGAAACGCTATCGTTTAACATTAAGAATGTATCTGGTTGCTCCATTGTATAAGTTAAACTTATGTTACAACTGTTGCTGTCGGTAATTACTAAATCAAGACCGTTGCACGGTAAATTATTTATAAATTGGTTTGTTTTAATTGTGTAATCATTTAATTATCAGCATTATAGTTATTATATTTGTATATGAAAATACAAAAACAACCCACTTTAGCTGACAGTA
>Ga0256845_1002709_pt1 | contig 12585 bp, 9 predicted proteins | sample RiftiametaG_FD_189101 | JGI IMG/M metagenome (GOLD analysis project Ga0256845, IMG submission 189101) | Tube worm associated microbial communities from hydrothermal vent at the East Pacific Rise, Pacific Ocean - Riftia | ecosystem: Host-associated > Annelida > Integument > Unclassified ... | reverse complement strand
CGTTTCCGCCACTAATAATAATGCCTACTTTCTTGGCCTTAAACACTTTGTTATTTTTTAACACTGCAGCCACCGCAACGGCACTAGACGGTTCAATAATAATTTTCATTCGCTCCCAAACGAGCTTCATAGCTGTTTTTATTTCCTCTTCAGTAACAGTGAAAATATCTGAAACATGTTCTTTAATTATTAAAAATGTTCTTTCACTTAAAGATGTTAACAAGCCATCAGCAATGGTATTAGGGTTAATCATAGGAATAAGCTCTCCTGCATCTAAAGACCGCTTTGCATCGTCTGCATTTTGAGGTTCGCCTCCATAAACTCGAATCTGCTCTCCAAAATAATGAGCCGAAAGTGCAGTGCCGCTCAACAAACCTCCACCACCTACTGGGGTAATAATGGCATCAAGGTCTTGCACTTCCTCTATTAATTCCATAGCCAATGTGGCTTGCCCTGCAATAATGTGGTCGTTATCAAAAGGGTGAATTTCGGTGTATCCATATTCTGTAATTAGCTCTGCTACCATTAATTGCCTAGCAGCCAATGTTGGCTCACAAAAACTAATTTTAGCCCCATACCCAGCCACAGCCTCTGATTTAACTTTTGGTGCATTGGAAGGCATTACAATATGGGCTATAATTCCTTGCGATTTGGCCGCTAAAGCCAATGCCTGTGCATGATTACCCGATGAGTGAGCAATTACTCCCTTTGCTTTTTTTTCTTCAGCTAATTGAAGTATTGCATTTGTAGCTCCCCGATATTTAAAAGCTCCCACTTTTTGAAAATTTTCGCATTTAAAAAATAATTCTGCCTCTGTAAGTAGATTAAAATAAGCAGAGGATAACACCGGAGTTTTATGAACAAAGGGTTCTATGCGATTTTGAGCATCTGTGATTTCAGTTATTAAAATTGCCATAGTAGAAATTTTCTAATGCAAAATACACAAAAAATATTTCTTCGCTATTTTGGCCATTTATGGGGGATATATGAGCCATTTTACCTAGCTATATTAGCATAAATTAATAGTATGAAATACCTGTTTTTGCTTGTTCCACTTTTATCTACTCATGTGCTTACAGCACAAAACCAAGTTGCCGTTTTTGACCTAGATGTAAACCCGGGGCAAGTTATTAGAGACATTAAGCTTCCGCCACCCAAAACTGAAGGCAATGTTTATTTAGATGACAATTGGCATTTTGGGAATTTTGCAATGAACGGAACTCCTTTATATGAAGGTTTCCAACTTAGATATGATTTGCAACATCAAAACTTAGAAATAAAAGTAGATGGCCAAATCAAAGTCTGTGTAGTTTCTATATTAGATGAATTCTATTTTATAGGCAAATCAACAACCCTTAACAGCCATTTTATATCACTAAATAACATTGAAAACTCATTTATAATAGGGCACAAAGGCATCGTTAAAATATTAGTTGATGACAAAGTGAAATTGTATAAAAATTATTTTTTAGAAACCCAAAAAGCAAATTATTCGCCCACCACAGATACGGGAAGTAGGAATAATAAAATAATTAAAAAGAGTAGTTATTACCTTGATGATAATAATACGATCGTGAAACTTTCAACTTCCTTAAAAAAGAGTAAAGCAGTTTTTGGAACCTATTTTTCTAAGGTTGAAAAGTACGCCAAAAAGAATAAACTAAAGCTTAAGAACGAACAAGAGATGATTGCATTAGTTAACTACTATAACACACTCTTATCTAAATAATAATAGTTTTTGAACCATAACCTCATTCACTTTTACTAGATATAACCCGTTAGGTAAATCATCTAAATAAACAACATTATTGGTTTTGTAATCAGTTATTTCAATTACCAAATTGCCTTGGGGTGAGTATACTTTTACACCATTATTATTACCCTCTAAGCCACTGATATTAATGTGGTTTAAAGCAGGATTTGGGTACACAAGTATAGCGTTCTTATCCATAGTTTTTAACCCAGCAATAACCTCAGGTTCTAACTCTAACACTCCTTGTGGATCTAAGTTTTTTCCTTCAAATGCTGCATAATTTGTAGAAAGTTTTTGTGCTCTAAAAGTAGAATTAATACCTAGAGGTGAGTCTCCTTGTGTAAGTGGCCCATTGGGAGAAACCGGGTTTATGTACTTCCAAACAATGTTATTATTATTATCAAGCTCAAAAAACTCTCCTTGCGGTCCTTTGCAAACCAATAGGTTGCCGTTACTTAATTGCTGCACACTCGAAAATTTAGCAGAAAAGAAGTCTTTTCTTGTGGGTGCAGTGTACGTGTATGTATAATCAGCAGGTTCAAATACACCGTCTGCATTTAAAGTATAACTACCATTCGCATCTTCAGGAGTTGATATAATATTAATGGCTGAAAAAATATCGCCTAGCCTATTGGTGCCGTTATTAAACAGCATAATGTCGCCTGCATTGGGCATTCCATCAGGAATACGATGTACATTATGCTGCTGAAATAGCTTTTTGTCTGTATCTACTCCTTTCTTATAAGTTGCAGGGTTTCCCCAACGGTAAAGAAGGTCTCCACCTTTACCCGACACACCGCCCGTATGGCCTTTTGCTTGCTCTGTTGTGGTGCTATGGTCAATAATCCAAAACTCATCAAACGCCCAAACGCCCAAACGCTTAAAATTATTTGATCTTTATCTACATCATAATCCATCGCATTAATGTGATTCCAATCTGCATTATCATGTTTAAAATAATTAACATCTACGAGATTCGGACTGTTTTCCACAACGCCAAAATTATCTTTAGTATTATCAAAATCTTGCACTAAATGATCCCATACATGCCATTCCCACACAATTTTTCCTCCAGTTGAGCCTTCTGGCTCCACCTCAATAACATGATCTGGCCAAAGCACAACCGATTCTAATTTACTAGGGTCTCTTCCTGCTTGTATCACTTCTTCATTCGTTTTTAGCTCCCAAGCTAAGATAAGGACATTACCATTGGGTAATACTTGAAGATCGTGGTGGTGTTTTACCGTTTGATTGGCATAGGTATATTCCCATATTAAGTTGCTGTCCCAATCGTACCGCTCCACTTTGCCTCCTCCACCAAGGCCTTCTACAAAATTATTATTGGTGTTTATCTCAATTTTTCCCGTTCTGTACAGCGTGCCATCAGAGTTTAAATAAACTGTGTGGCCAGGTTCCGATATGCTCGTCCATTCGTGTAATAATTCGCCATTATTATTAAGCAAGAATGTCTTTTTTTGCGACATTGGAGAAAACAACGTATAGCCATCATATACATTATTGCTTTGTTGTATTATCCCTATGGTGTTAATGTTTTGGGCATTAACATTAAAGAAACAAAACAGGAAAACCCCCAATAAGATGTTACGAACAATAAATTTTTTTGTGACCATATTTATGATTTTAAGATTTGGCTCGTGACAGATTAAACAAAAAATTTGGGCAAATAATTCCTTAGCACTTGTTTACACCAATAACAGAAAAGCTATTAATCGGTAGGCAAGACATCATTAAATAAAAGGCTACACCCATGTTGGGTATAGCCTTTTCACTAATCATTCTACAATCAAACTATTGCGGTGTCATTACCGTAACACCAGAATCACCAAATGTATTACTCCAAGTTATCGTAATTACACCATCGGCACTTATGGTGCCTGCATAACTATCTGCAAACTCTTCGTTTGCATTAACAACATTATCACCGCAAATTTCTACGTTAATAAAATTACCTCCGTAGCCTTGAGAGCCATATAGCCCAAAAGAACCATCAGAGAATCGGTATAATCCAGGATCGTTAAACGACAAGAAATACAGTTCTACTGTAGATTCTAATCCTGCAAATGAATCTCCAGTAAGGCCATCTATACCATCTGTAGTTGTGTTATAAAAACCAATTAGGTTTTGATTAGATAAACACGTACTAGTATCGGTGATTTTAATAGCAGGATAATCATAGGTCGTTGATTTAGATGGGTCTTGACCATCTGTTACAATAATTGAAATAGTTTCCTCTCCCACAACATCCTTTGCAGTATAAGTTACTGTTACTGTGCCAACTGATTGATTTTCGGCACTTCCTAAACTTACCTCTACCGTTCCCAAATCTTCTGGTTGTACGGTGTTCGACAAAACAACATCTACATCTTCAATTAAACCAGGTGCATCGGTTATTTCAATTACAAATGTAAGTTTCCCATTGACGGGCACCCAGGTAAACGTGTTTCCATCTCTCCCAGGGCCAGCAATTAAGCCATCTCCCACAGGGTCAGCTGCAATTCCTGCAGGGCTATCTAACGGCCTTGAGGGGTTAGCCTCTTCAAAATCGGTAACGCACGCACTTAGAATCAATCCTAAGAAAAGTGCTATATAAATAGATTTATAATTTTTCATATGTCGCATTATTTTCTAGTGAATTCAATTGTCCAAGAAAGGCCATTATTAGCTTCAAATACATTTAAAGTAAGAACCCCAGTTGCTGAATCCCATGTTCCTCCACCTGTATCAGTTGTTAAACCAAAAGTTTGCGTAGGCAACATTTGAGGCACACCACAAATATCATAGAAATCGCCAGGGTAAGCGGCACCACCAAATGGCACATAGGCTAAAGCACTAATGTCAGAAATTACATATCTAAAAGGTTCTGGACCCTTAAATGCAATAGTAACATTATCGTTAGTTTGTCCACCAAAGTAATTACCACCAGTAATAATACTTGTGTAATCACCCACAAAATTTAGTGGATCTGAAGGGCAACCAACAAAGTACACAAAAGCACTAAAGAAACTTGTTGTACCAGAAGCTCCTGAAATGTTTGGTGTAACATTTGAATTACCTTGAACAGTTGTGGCTGGGTACACTGTACCATTTGCCATTGTAGTTCTATTTATTAAGGTAAAGTTGTCTCCGCCCACTATATCACCTAAGTCAACTCCAAGGGCATCTACCATTTCTTGTACAGAAATTTCTTCTCCTAAAACTTGTCCTCCAGCAGCACTAATCTCAGACTGAGTGTAAGTTCTCATGGTAACGGTATCACTCATACCACTTGCCGATGTCATAAAAACTCTTAGCTCAACCATGTTTAGGTTGGTACTAACGGAATACAAATCATATTTCGCCTTTGAACCCGAAAGGTTTTCAAAATCGATAAACCCAAAACTTGGATCAATTACCACCCTAACATTAGGGCCTTTATCTCCTAAATCTGGTATTCGAATTGACTCTTCATCTCTACAAGAGTTTAACACGAACACAAACCCAAGAACTGCTATAAATTTGAATATATTTTTCATTTTTCTCTATTTATTAGTTGTCCCAAAATACTTTGTCTGTTGCTATCACGCGTTGCGCAGGCGCATTAGGGTTAGTTGTAATTTCACCATTGGTATATGGAAAAGAAACTGGAAACGAACGGCCCTGCACTGTATTAACTAAAGCATCTGTATTGCCATCGTGCAATCTTGGATAACCCGTTCTTCTATAATCATTATACACACTTAGTGCATTTCCAAAAGAGGCAATCCATTTTTGTGTCATAATAATTTCCATTCGCAAATCAGCAGACCCACCATCGTACATGGCTAACACAGCATCCTGATAAATAGTGATTGCTCCGCCATCTATTAGTGGTGCCCCAGCACTATTAGCTATATCGTTTACTTTGGCAAACGAAGCATCCATTGCATTTACTAACATGGTTCTAGCATTTTCTGATGTAACACCTGCCAAAGCAAGCTCTGCTCGCAGGTACATTAGCTCAAAACTTGGCAACATTCGTTGTGCAACCAACCCGTTGCCGTTTACTTGGCCTGCTAAAGAAGATGTTAACGAAGCAATACCTCCGGCACCATCATCATACTTTCCACCCACAGGGTAAAGGCCTATAACAGATTGTGATTGACCTTGCCCAAAACCCTCATTAGGATCTATGTTAAAGGAAAATGCGTAGATAGATAAAAATCCGGTACCCGTAGTAGATGGGCAATATGAACAAGGATTTTGCGCATCAGAATCTACCGCACCGTTTGGCAATTGATTAAAGAAATAATAAGGAATTCTTGGATCTGTAGGGCCAAATTGAATACCACCATGACCAAATGTATCAGAGCTTCTCATTACTTCGAAAAAGTAAGGACTAACATAATAGTTAGCACTGTTAGGAGCCCACTCTTGTACAAATCCAGGGTTTCTGTTTTCCGGCAATTGGCTTGTGCCATATGCAAACTCAAAATCTTGAGATGCACTAGCAATCATATCGCCTTCTGCCAATAAAGCATTTAACTCTGACGATACATTCGCAACCAACCTGGTTTGCGCATACAATTTGAATTTAAGCGATTTTGCTAATTTTCTCCATTTATCTAGATCACCACCATATACAAAATCATCTGTAGAAGGGCTTAAGCTAGATGATTTAGCCAAGTTGGCTATTCCTTCATCTAATAATAATTGAAGGTCGGCATAAATATTTGCCCCTCCATCATAGTTAGGAAACGGATTTTCTGCTCCTAAATTGGCCTCAAAATAAGGCACATCGCCCCAAACATCTACCATAATAGAATAGATATAGGCTTTATTAATTTGTGCAATACCTACATAATGCCAATCTTCACTCTCCGTTCCAAGAGCAATAATTTGTCTAATATCTGTGAGTGCACCGGAGTATAGAGAGTTCCAAGTTACACCAATATTAAAATCATTGGACTGTACATTATAATCGTTTAAACCACCTCTTTGCACTGTTTGGTGCATAACAGTAGCTACATGGCCATTTAGTCCACCTGCATTACCTGTAGAAAATGCTACATTGGTAAGCACAGCTGGTAACAGCTGATTGATGGATACAATTGATGGATTATTAGGATCTGTATTAATGTCCAAATAATCCTTACACCCAGTAAGCACTACAATTAATGCTAATAGGGTGAGGGTTTTGTTTATTGTTTTTTTCATTGTTTTCAATTTAAATTATCGGATTAAAATGTAAACCTTAGATTAACTCCATATCGCTTAACTGATGGAGCCGAAGTAAACTCAAAACCTTGCAGGTTAGAATTACCAAACTGACTGGTTTCAGGATCAAAATTGGAGCCTTCAGGAAAATTTGGTGCCTTATACCACAGGTTACGACCAGTGATTGAAATAGAAGCTGATCCAAATGGAGTTTTGCTCAATAAAGAAGCAGGAAGCGTATATGCTAAACTCACTTCTCTTAATCTGAATACAGTTGCATCCCAAATACTCCACTCATCTTGCCCGTTAATAGCAAAAGAATTACCGAAATAAGCACTATTAACTTCAATCGCTGTTTGATTTACAGTTTTATTGCCATTTTCATCTCTAATTGGTTCGGCCGTATTAGGATCGCCATAAACACCAGGAATAATTACGTTTACTTCTCTATCTTCGGTATCTGATGTTACTCCTCTACCTAATAATGACAGATTGGTTACTGAGTACATATCGCCTCCTTGTTTCCAATCGAACACAGCATTAAGCGAAATTCCTTTCCAAGAAAAAGTATTGGTTAAACCAACAATATAATCAGGGTTAGGATCTCCTATAAATCGAGGTGTGATATCACTTATTAATTGCCCATTAGACGGGTCAATAAGTAAATTTCCTTCATCATCTCTTGCAGATGCTGTTCCTTTAATTAAGCCATAAGGTTGACCTACTTTGTGAATTCCTTGAACTGAACCTGCAAAAGTGTTACCTAATACTAGTTCATCGGTTCCTTCAAGATTTAAGCTTTCAACAATGTTTCTATTTAAGGTAAACGTACCGTAGATATTCCACTTAAAGCCATTTTGCAATTCAATTGGAGTAACATCTAATCCTACTTCAATCCCTTTATTAGATACAACTCCTGCATTTGTAAAGAATGAGGTAAAACCTGATGAATTAGGAAGTGAAATTGGAATAATTTGATCTCTTGATTCTCTGGTATAAGCAGATACATCAAGCCCAATTTTATTATTTAAAAGCTTTAGGTCTAAGCCCACTTCTATTTCCTGCGTAATTTCTGGTCTAAGATTAGGGTCTCTTTCTGTGTTAGATAAAGTTGACCCTGGTATACCATTAAATGGCATTGATGTAGCATCTGGGCTCGCACTATTAATGCCATTTGCATTTACTACATAAACAGGAGATAATTGGTAAGGCGCTGTATCATTACCTACTTCAGAAAAACTAGCTCTTACTTTACCATACGATAATATCGATGGTGAAATATTTACTACATCTGTAAAAATAAATGACAAACTAGCAGATGGATAAAAGAAACTATTTGCCCCTTGTGGAAGCGTTGACGACCAATCGTTTCTACCTGTAAGGTTTAAGAAAAGATAATCGTTATACCCTAAAGTAACATCTCCAAAAACACCAATTAATCTTCGTTGGCTAAAGCCTCCACCGAAAGGAATTAAGAAGTTAGTATTATTGATATTATCATTATCAAATATTACATAATTAGACCCTTGAACAGACTCACTGTTAACTGTTCTTTGATTTAAGTTATGTCCTGCAATTGCTCTAAGGCTTAATGACTCGGATAGGTCTTTAGAAAAACTTACCAAGAAATTTGATTCAATTTCACCAAATGTTGTAAACGTATTGGTTATTTGACCTACGCCTGCAGCTGCCCTACCACCTGGTCTAAACCATTGTGATTGTGATTGAGAATACCCGTTAAAACCGAATTTGTAATTTACGGCAAACCACTCATTTATTTCATACCCTAAACCTAGGCTACCTACCCAACGATTAGTTGTAGATTCAACACCAGAATTTTCAACAGACCATAATGGATTATCTGCTTGACCTGTACCTACAAAGAAAGCATTGGAATTATTAAGCGGGTTAATGTAAGGAGTACCCTGCAAATCCCAGTTTCTACCTAAGTATAATGTTCTTGCAAATGCAGAAGCGTTGCCAATGGCATTATTTGCACCACCTGCAAATGTGTGCTGAAATGCATTACTGTACGTTAAGTTTGAATTAATAATTAAGCCATTATCTAACTCCGTTTTACCACCAACACTTACCGAAGTTCTATCAAATTTAGATCCCGGAATATAACTATCTTGTCGTAAATCAGACACAACTGCGGTTACAACAGACTTTTCATTTCCACCAGAAATACTAACCGAGTTATCCCAAATACTACCAGTATCAAAAAAGTCTTTCACATTATTTGGGTATGCTTGGTAAGGCACCGTTGTTCCCCATAAATCTTCAAACCCAATAACCCCATCATACCAATGTGGAATGTTAGTAACACTTGCATAAGGTTGTGTACCTACAAAAGGGGCTCCCCAAGAACCGTTTACCTGCTGGTATCCAAAGTTTGTACCTGTTCCATAAGTATTCTGATAATCTGGCAGATTAGCTACTTGCTCAACAGAGTATGAAGAACTAATGGTAACTTCTAAGCCTTTTTTAGACGCCACCCCACTACCCGATTTAGTAGTTATTAAGATAACACCATTTGCTGCCCTTGAACCATATAATGATGCAGCAGCAGCTCCTTTTAGAACCGTCATCGATTCAATATTATTAGGATCTAAATCCGATATTCTTGACCCATAAGCCCCACCACCAACTAATTGATTGGTGCCGTTGTTTACACTATTATTATAGGGTACGCCATCTACCACAAAAAGTGGTTGGTTATTGCCTAATAAAGAAGAGTTACCTCTAATAGTAATTCTAGTAGCAGAACCTGCAGCCCCACTTGAGCCTTGAATATTAACTCCTGCTACTTTGCCTTGCAGTGCTCGTAAAGGATCTGGTTCAGATTTTTGCTGGAGGTCATCTCCTCCTACTTTGACAACTGAGTAGCCAAGTGCTTTTGCTTCTCTTTCGATACCAACAGCAGTAACTATTACTTCGCTTAGCTCAGTTAAGTCTGTAGCCATTGAAACATCAATTACTGACCTGGTGCCAATTTCAACCTCCTGGGAGGTAAAACCAATAAAGCTGATTACTATAGTTGTAGCATCACCAGTAACAGTTAATTTATAGTTACCATCAACATCGGTAACCGTTCCGTCTGTTGTGCCCTTTATGAGCACATTTGCCCCCGGAATTGGACTCCCATCATCCGAGGAAGTAATATTTCCGGAAACAGTTCGATCTTGTGCTTGAAGCCACGTAGTTGATAACAACGCACCGACCAGCACAAATACTTGTAGAATTTTTTTCATACAATCTGTATTAAGTTGAACAATAGATTTAAGTGGAAACAAGACATAACTTGTCCACGTCTCAAAAGTGGTCAGCGTTCAACTCCTATACTCCCCCCCTTGTGCGCCAAATATTGCAGTGTTTAGGGTTTAAAAAGGTTGCGTTATCAGCATTAAAAGGCACAGATATTTTATAAATACCGATTTATGAGGGATAAATTTGGGATATATCTATACTATTCTTCCTTTCTCGCTAACTATAAAAGGGTGTAAATAATGGGGGAGCTAATTATGGGTATCAAAAAATGATAAACGGTAATACTACCATATATCGCTCAAATAAAAAGCCTCTAAAATTAGAGGCTAAAGGTAATTGGGGATAAATAAATAGGGTTATCGCCCTGCGATTAAATAAGGTTATCTCTACGAGCAATTTCTAGTGCTTCGGACTTAGTATTAGCATGTAGCTTTGAGTAAATATTTTTAACGTGAGATTTTACCGTTTCCATACCAATATGCAATTCATCAGCAGCAATTTTATATGTTTTTCCAGTAGATAATAAAGATAAAATTTCGGTTTCTCTATTTGATAATGGAGTATCGTTGCTACGCTGAAATGACCCCACCACCATTTTTGCAACATGTGGACTCATGGGAGCACCATCATTCATAATTTGCTCCACTGCTTGCAATAATTCAATATGGTTTGAGCTTTTGGTTATATAACCACTAGCACCTGCTACCAAGGCATCAAACACCATAGAGCTATCTTCATGCACCGTTATTACAATTATTTTTGTTTTAGGATCAAGCTTCTTAATTTTTTTAATGCCTGTAATACCATCCATTCCTGGTAAATCCAAATCTGTAAAAATAACATCAGGGTTATCTTTTCTAAGATTTTTAATAGCTGCTTCTGCTGTTGTATAGGTGCTAACTACATTGTATTCGCTGTTGCTTCCGAGTATTAAAGCATAGCCGTCTTTAACGGCTTCATTATCTTCTATTATGACAATTCAAGTTCTAAAGTCAAGCATGTTGTTGAGTTTTTTGTATTGACCGCCCAAAATTATGTTAGTTTAAGTATGTATTACAACCCTATCTTTTAGGGAATTCTACCTAACCTATTGGCAGGTCGGCTTCTATGCTTACGCCAAATCCCCCCTCAGGGTTATGGTAAAAAGCTAAATTATAATTAATCTTAGCAGCCCGAGTTCTCATATTATTTAATCCTCGACTCGAATTAAGCTGCTCTGAAGAAACTCCTTTTCCATTATCTTCTACCGTAATTAAGAACTTATTGGCAGACTTATCAACATCATAAATTAAGCTTATTTTTTTTGCATTAGAATGCATCAATGTATTTGTCATACATTCTTTTAAGATAAAGAAAAGCTGTCTGCTATACCCTACCGATAAACTAGCCTTTTTTTCCTTTTCTGAAAGCCGATCTATAACTGTAAACTCGATGGTTGTGTGCTCGAATAATTCAGATCCAAACTTGTTAATGTAACTTATAATCTCCTCTATTTGATCACTTTTAGGGTTTATCGACCAGATAAACGACTTGGTGCCATCAAATAATTGTTTGGAAGATAGTTCTATTCTTGCTAGGGCTTTTAGCACCTCTTTGTTTTTATCCTTAATAAGGATTTGGAGCGTACTAACCAACACAATAATGCTTGCTAACTTATTCCCCATTTCGTCATGAAAATCTTGCGCCATCATAACCCTAAGCGATTCACTTTCGGTCTTACGAATTTCAGCTATTTCTAGTACTTGATTTATGGCAGCATTTACCCTTACTTTATAAATAACACCAAGTAATAAAAATATGAATGCAATCAATAAAAACTGATACCACCAAACCGCCCAAAAAGGAGGGGTAACTACTACATTAATATGTTGAGTACTCTCCACCCAATGAAGGCCATCTTGGCTCACTTTTATTTTTAGTGGGTATCGACCAGGCCCCAAATTAGCATAACTAGCCCTGCGCTGATTGCCAGAGAAAATCCAACTAGAGTCAATACCAATTAATTTATGTTCGTATTGCAACTTATGTTGGTTGCTATAGGTGATAGAAATAAATTCTACTGTAAAAAAGTTTTTTCCATAAGGCAATGATATGCGAGAAATAGCCAACATTGCTGTATCGCATTGGTAGGGTTGGCCATTTAGCCAAACTCTATTTAGCTGAGGCGGGTTTACTTGTGTTGCTGAACTTTTATTGGCTTTCAATAAAAATACGGTAGTTACACAGGCAAAAAGTAAAATTTTTAAATTGTAGATCACATTAGGCAGTTAGCTTTTCAACTAACGACCATTTAACTCATAGGGTTTACTTTATACTTAATGTTCTAGAAGGTTCTCGCCCAACTCCGTCAATAGTTATCTCCTTTTCCC
>Ga0256845_1002708_pt1 | contig 12587 bp, 11 predicted proteins | sample RiftiametaG_FD_189101 | JGI IMG/M metagenome (GOLD analysis project Ga0256845, IMG submission 189101) | Tube worm associated microbial communities from hydrothermal vent at the East Pacific Rise, Pacific Ocean - Riftia | ecosystem: Host-associated > Annelida > Integument > Unclassified ... | reverse complement strand
GTTCCTGATTCCTTTGATATTCGGTTTTAACATTTAATTTAAAAGCAGTATCTGTTTTGCAATGATCCACCTGCACTGAATGGTCAATAACAAGATCAACATCAATCACAGGATTTATTTTTTCAGGATCAAATCCTTCTTTTTTAACTGCATCACGCATTGCTGCAAGGTCAACAACAGCTGGAACTCCAGTAAAATCCTGCATAAGAACCCTTGAAGGGAAAAACGGTATAAGGGAAGTTTTATTTAATTTTTTATATGAATAAAATTGAGCAGAGGTTTTAATGTTTTCTAAAGTAACATATGAAGTTTTAAAATTTCTCAACAGGTTTTCTAAAATTATTCTTGCACTGAATGGAAGAGATTTAATATCTATATTTTCCATCTCTTCAATTTTCTTAAAATCTACCACCTGATATTTTTTGTCTTTAAAAATCATCCTTTTAAAAAAATATGACTCATCCATGCTTATATCTCCTTTGACAAAGCTCTATAAAATAAAAATAATTTATTGACACTCTTTAAAAAGAACTTTAACATAAAATAAGAGTACAATCAGGTTAAATCTCTTAAAAAGGGTAAAAATTGACGAAAAATCTTATAAAAATTTTATTCTATCTATTTCTTGTTATTTTCTCTTTTTCCGGGGTCCATGCAAAAAATCAATCTGACAGCAGAGATAGCAGGGTAAAGAACCTGGGGTCACCAAACTGGGTTCACCCCTCTTTGAGAAAAAATTATAAGGGGTATGAAAAAAGAAAACTTCAAAAACAATCTTCTTCAGTATGGCAGCATTCCACCAATAGACCATCAGGCAATATTAAAGGAGGCGGAACAACACAATATAAAGATTATACACCTTTTTATACCCCATCTCAAAATTCAAAATAAATTATTTAATTTTCTTTCCTTAAATCCTTTCTTAAGATTTTACCTACATTTGATTTTGGAAGTTCATCACGGAACTCTACTTCCACAGGCAGTTTATATTTTGCAATATGTTCAGCACAAAATGAGATTATCTCTTCCTGGGTTATTGTTTCTCCAGCTTTTAGTACAACATATGCTTTTACAGCTTCTCCTCGTTTTTTATGGGGTATCCCAATACAACATGCCTCAAGAATTTTTGGATGGGTATATAAAACTTCATCTATATCTCTCGGGTATACATTGTATCCGCCGGATAAAATCATATCTTTTATTCTGTCTACAATATAAAAATAACCCTCTTCATCCATTTTTGCTACATCACCGGTACACAGCCAGCCATCAGCTGTAAGGGTTTTTTCAGTCTCTTCGGGTTTATTTAAATATCCTTTCATAATCTGGGGACCGCGTATTAAAAGCTCCCCTGATTCTCCTGTTTCCATTTCAATATCACTATTTTTCAAATCTACTATTTTACATTCAGTGTCAGATAAAGGTAATCCAATACTACCAACTTTTCTTTTACCTTTAAAAGGATTGATATGGGTTACAGGTGTTGATTCTGTCAATCCAAACCCTTCAACAATAATTGATCCGGTCATCTCCTGAAATTTATTGATCACCTCAATGGGTAGAGGAGCACTGCCTGAAAAACATCCCTTTAAGCTGGTTAAATCAACAGTTTTTATATCAGGATGTTCAAGCATTCCAACATACATGGTTGGAACAAGGGGAGCAAAAGTCACCTTGAATTTTGTAATTGATTCAAGAAGTGGATCTGGCTGCGGTTTTGGTACAAGTACATTTGTCCATCCCATGAATACTGCAAAATTCATGGAGACTGACATTCCAAATACATGGAAAAAAGGGAGTGCGCCCAACATGATTTCACCACCTTTATCAAAGGCTGGAAACCATGCTTCTATCTGTTGAACCTGGCAGCTGATATTTTTGTGTGTGAGCATAACACCCTTTGATACACCTGTTGTTCCTCCGGTGTATTGATACATTGCAATATCTTCAAATGATACGTTTTCCTGGGTATAATCCGGGGAATATTTGGCAATCAAATCTTTAAATTTATATAAATCTGAAGCTGGAGTAACATCAGCTGCAAGCCCTCTCTTTTTGGCAACAAGAGGAAATAATAAGCTTTTTATAAATGGAAGGTACTCCCCAATAGATGTATATATTATTTTCTTTATGTTGGTTTTTTCCCTTAATTTAACCATTCGGTTTGCCAGAAGATCAAGGGTAATCAATAATTTAGAATCAGAATCATTAAACTGGTGTTCAAGTTCAACATCTGTATATAAAGGGTTGTTCATAACCACAATTGCACCGATTCGTAAAATTGCAAAATATGAGATTACGCACGGAATGACATTGGGAAGTAAAATTGCAACACTGTCTCCTTTTTTAATTCCAAAGTCTTTTAAGGCAGCAGAAAATTGAGCAACTTTTTCATTTAATTCTTTAAATGAGAGTGAATATCCCTGGAAAATCAAGGCTGCTCTATCAGGAAATTTCTTTGCAGTCAGCTCAAGGTATTGAGGTACTAATGTTTCCTCAAAATTAATATTCTCTAAAATTCCTTCCTCATAAAAATTAAGCCATGCTTTGTTTGCATACTCACTGCTTGTTGCCATGTGTTATTATCCTTTAATTAAAAGTCTAAAAAAAATTTAAAACTATATTTACTCTGTTTTGATAATTATAAATCACTTAACTTGTCAAGACAAAATTTAAAATCAGTTTGATTTTTCAGCACTTCTCTAATGGTTTAAGATGCTGTTTCAGTGTCTATTAACTAAGCAAACCGCCATGTCTTGTCTTTTTGGATGAAACGGAACGACCTATTATCCAGCCTAAAAATATCACTCCTGCACCAGATAAAAACCATTTGATCATACCTGTTTTTAAAAGAGTTTTATTTCTATTTTCAAGATTCTCAATTTTTTCTAAAAATTCATTGTTTTTTAGTTTCAGCTTTTTATTTTCCCTAGTGATTATCACAACATTTTTTGATTTTTCTAAAAGCTTTTCATAATTATCATTAACAGAAGAGTATTGATTCAGATAACTTTTTTGTTCAAGTATAGATTTAGACAGCTCAGATTTTAAATTCTTTTTTTCCTGCATATATTGATCCTGTTTTAGATTATTTTCTTTTTTTAATGATTGAATTTTTTGTATTAACTGGCTGTTTTTAGCTGTGGCTTTCTCAAGTTTTTTATTTAATCTGTAAATTATTATGGGGTCCGGGGTTTTAAATGTCAAATACTGAGTTTGAACCCAGCCAATCTCTCCATTTAATAGTTCAACCTTTGAATACCCATTTTTCTCTTCCAGCACAACTAATTTCTCATCACTTTCCACGGTGTTGAAAACTTCAAAGTTTCTTCCAGGTCCTTTTCTAACAGTAAGAACCAAAACATCAGAAACATATGCGGTTTTCTTTTCCTGGGCAGGTAATAATAATGGAATATTTAATATATAAAAAATGACCATAAAACATAAAATTTTTTTATTCATCTTGTATAACCTCTATCTTTTATCATATATTTCTGTTTTACTTTTCAACATTTCAATATCAGTTAAATTTCATTTTTACAATAGGTAAACCCTGAAACCACAAAACTCTTGCAATAAATAAAGTCAAAGTGTATTTATCTATTATGCTGCTAAATAAAGAAAAAAATTTAAAGTTGCAAGCTTAACAGATATAAATGACAGCTATACAACTGACCTTTTTCAATACAAAATATTTTAGGGGAGTTAACAGATGAATCATCATGTCCATAGTCATAATCATAATCAAAAAAACAATGATCTTAGCTTAAAAGAAAAACTTTCATCACTGTTGCAACACTGGATAGATCACAATGTCAGCCATAAAGAAAGCTATCTATCCTGGGCAGCAAAAGCTGAAAAAGAAAATTTTTCAGATATAGTTTCATGCCTTGAACAGGCAGGACAACTTACTGATAAAATAAATATAGAGTTTGAAAAGGCTTTAAAAAAAATATCTTAGTTTAAAACTTTTGCTACTCTTTTGATTGCCCAGTCAATCTCCTCTTTTGTAATAACTAAAGGTGGTGCAAACCTTATGACATGTTCATGGGTCTCCTTGCAAAGGATGCCAAGATCCATTAATTTTTCACAAAAAGGTCTTGCTCCACCAGTTTCATGCTTTAACTCAACACCAATGAGAAGACCTTTCCCACGAACCTCTTTAACATGGGGGCTGTCTATTTTTAAAAGCTCTGCTTTAAAATAATCACCAAGGATTTGAGAATTTTCAATCAAATTCTCCTGGACAAGGACCTTGAGGGCTTCTCTTGCAACAGCACAGGCAAGCGGGTTGCCGCCAAACGTACTGCCATGTTCCCCCGGCATAAAAACTCCCAGAACTTCTTTATTTGAAAGAACTGCTGATACAGGATAACATCCTCCTGAAAGAGCTTTCCCAATAAGAGTCACATCAGATTCAACCTCTTCATGCTCTTCGGCAAGCATTTTTCCTGTTCTGCCAAGACCTGTTTGTATTTCATCAAATATAAGAGGAACATTGTTTATAGTACATATTTCCCTTATCTTTTTTAAATAACCGTTGGGTGGAACTATCACGCCGGCTTCTCCCTGAATAGGTTCAACCATGAACCCAACTGTGTTTTCATTAATTGCAGCATTTAGAGCATCTGCATCACCAAATGGTATTGCTTTAAATCCAGGCGTAAAAGGTCCAAATCCATCCTTATACTGATCTTCTGTGCTGAAACCTATAATGGTTAAAGTTCTGCCGTGAAAATTATTATTACATACAATGATCTCAGCTCTGTTTTCTTTTACACCTTTTACTTTATATCCCCATTTTCTGACTGCTTTTATCACAGTTTCAACAGCTTCTGCACCACTGTTCATTGGCAATACTGAGTGGGAATTTGTAAGCTCACAAATCTCTTTATAAAAATAAGCAAGTTGTTCATTCCTGAATGCCCTGGAAGTGATACAAAGTTTTTCAGCCTGCTCTTTAAGTTTATTCACAATTCTTTTGTGACAATGTCCTTGATTCACTGCTGAATAAGATGCAAGGCAATCTAAATATTTATTTCCTTCAACATCCCATACCCAGACACCTTCACCCTTTGAAAGTACAACATCTAAGGGTTTATAATTTTTTGCACCATATCTGTTTTCTATCTCTATAAATTCTTGAGTCTTCATAATATCTCCGAACTAAACACTATTAATTTTTATTATTCAATCTAAAAAGTTGTGATATAAGCATACCAATTAAAATCAATATGCAGCCCAACACTGCTCTGCCTGAAAAAACTTCATTTAAAATAATCCATCCTGCAAGAGCTGCAAAAACAGATTCAAAACTCATAATTATTGAAGCATGAGCAGGATGGCTTTTCTTTTGTGCATAAATCTGCAATGAATAAGCAATTGCCGAAGAGAATACACCACCATAGAATATTGGTACACTCGCGTCTATAATCCCCTCCATATTAACATTTTCAATGGCAAATGCAATGATCAAACTAACCAGCGAACATATTAAGCTTTGAACAAAAGATAGCTGAATTGCAGGGAATTTTTTTGAAAAATTGGCAATCACAATTACATGTCCTGCAAAACAAAAAGCGCACAATAGAACCAGAAAATCTCCAAAGCCAATGGTAAAATCACTTGTAACACTTAAGAAATACATCCCCACTGTTGCAAGCAATGCTCCTGCCCAGGTATTGAAATTAGTTCTATGAAGTTTTAAAACAAGTCCAATAATTGGGACAATCACAACATATAGACCTGTTATAAAGCCAGCTTTTCCAGCAGTTGTGTAAACAAGTCCTACCTGCTGCAGTGAAATACCGGAAAAAAGAAAAATACTGGAGATAAAACCATATTTAATAAGTTCACTTTTACTGTATTGTTTTAATTTTACTCTTTTTTCTTTTACGCCATTGTTAAAGAAAAACATGAATGGTACAAGGGAAACACTTGCGAGCAGGAATCTTAAACCATTAAATGTAAAAGGTCCTACATGCTCCATGCCTGATCTTTGTGCAACAAATGCTACTCCCCAGATAAAAGCAACTAAAAATAAAATTAAATCTGATTTTAAAGTATCAATTTTCATGGTAAAACTCATTTAATATATTCAGTAAGAAAGAGTTGTTGTATATTCACATCCAACATAAGTCAAGAAAATATTAATATTATGAAAAAGATGAAGAAAAAGAATGCATTGAAAAACAATACTGATTTCAAGTTGCTTGCAGGTCAGAAATTGATTATTGGATTTGATGGATATGAACTGAATGATGACTTAAAGTTTTTAATTTCAGAGCTTAAAATTGGAGGAATTGTTCTTTTTTCAAGGAATATCAAGTCTCCTTCCCAGCTTAGGACCCTTATAAATCATATTATTGAATTTGCAGCAATATCCAATACCCCGAAACTCTTTATTTCCATTGATCAGGAAGGGGGAGTTGTTGCAAGGCTAAAAAAACCTTTTAAAGTTTTTAAAGGAAACCCATATATAAAAAATACAAAAGAGGCTGAAAATTTTGCTAAAGCTCAGGCCCTGGAGCTGAATAAGCTGAAAATAAATATGAATTTTGCTCCTGTTTTAGATGTAATCCCCCACAATTATAAAAGCATTATGGAAAAAAGAGCATTTGCCGGCAGTGCAGAGGTTGTTTCAGAACTTGGTTCTAAAGTAATTACAACAATGCAGAAGTTTAATATCATGGCAGTTGCAAAGCATTTCCCAGGTATTGGAAGAACCAAGCTTGATTCACATTTTGAACTGCCAATGGTTAACCGAAATATTAACAAGCTTTTTTCAGAGGAACTTATCCCCTTTGAAAACGCTGTTAACATTGATGTTACAGGTATTATGCTTTCTCATATTTTATACCCTGAAATAGATTCTGCATGGCAGGCAAGCCTCTCTTTTAAAATTGCAAAAGAGCTTTTAAGGGAAAAAATGGGTTTTAAGGGTCTGATCATGACTGATGACCTCGACATGAAAGCCATCAAACATACTATTAAAACATCAGCAGAACAAATCTTAAAATCAGATATTGATATTGCCCTTATATGTCATAAAGGTCCTGATATGGAAAATATGTTTAATGAATTTAAGAATTTAATGGAAAATAATAAAAAATTGCTTGGGTCAGCACAAAAATCATTGAAACGAATACAAGATACCAAGAAAAAATATCTTACAAAGAAATATCTTATTTGATACCAGCTGAATTAATTTTATTTTTAGAAAAAACATCATGGTCAAATTCGGTATAATCTTTATTACAAAGCAGTCTATAACCTCGCGCTGCAATCATGGCAGCATTATCACCACAGAGTTCTTTTTTTGGTGCAAACACTTTTATTCCATGTTGAGCTGCATCTTTTAAAAGCAGCTTAAAAAATGTCTGGTTAGCTGAAACACCTCCTGTTATAGCAATGTTTTTACAATTTTTAATTAAACTTGCTTTTATAAGTTTTGTTTTTAATACATCTATTACTGCTGCCTGAAAACCTGCAGCAATATCAGCTTTTTTTGAATCAATATTTTCCTTATGCTCTGTAATATAACGCAACACTGAGGACTTTATCCCGCTGAAACTAAAATCAAAACTCTCTTTTTCAAGGTATGTTCTTGGAAATTTAATTTTGTCTGGATTACCCTTTTTAGCAAGCTTTTCAATAACTGCACCGCCGGGATATCCTAGACCTATCATTTTAGAGACTTTATCAAAGGCCTCACCAACAGCATCATCACGGGTTTGCCCCATAAGTTCAAAACTGTCCAGAGAGTCAACATAGTAGATATTTGTATGTCCGCCCGAGGCAACAAGGCAGATAAAAGGGAACTTAAGGGTGGGATCTGATAAAAAGCTGGAATAGATATGACCCTCTAAATGATTAACACCTGCAAACTTAATGTGCCTTGCATAGGCAAAGGCTTTTGCAAAGGAAAAACCGATGAGAAGTGCGCCTATGAGTCCTGGACCCCTGGTGGCTGCCACACCGTCTATATCATTAATGGAGAGTTCAGCTCTGGTCAATGCTTTATCTATAACAGGTACTATTGCTTCTATATGCATACGGGATGCTATCTCAGGTACAACGCCACCATATTGATGATGTATGTCAGTCTGGGATGCAACTACAGATGAGAGAATAACATTGCCATCTTTAACAAGAGCTGCAGCAGTTTCATCACAGGACGATTCAATTCCAAGAACTATCATTGTAATATAAGATCAGGTCCACTGGATTTGAGGTTCTGAATCATTCCGTGAAACAACATCTCCAATAAGAAAGGCTTTTTCTTTCATTACTGCAAGCCTGTCAAGGATATCCTCAACAGAATCAGAAGGAACCACAAGAATCATTCCAATGCCGTTATTAAAAGTTCTATACATCTCTTTATCAGATATGGAACCCTCTTTTTTTAAAATATCAAAAATGGGTAAAATATCCCAGGAACCCTTTTTAATCACTGCTTTACATGCATTGGGAATCGATCTGATTATATTTTCTTCAATGCCGCCGCCTGTTATATGTGCCATGCCATGAATTGGAAGGTTTCGTAATAGGCTTATTATTGACTTAACATATATTTTAGTTGGTTTTAACAACTCTTCACCAAGGGTACACCCCAATTCTTCTATTTTAGTATTTACATCAAAACCGCACTTTTCAAAAAAAACTTTTCGCACCAGAGAAAAGCCGTTACTGTGTATACCGCTTGATGCCAGTCCAACAAGTTTATGACCATTGCGGGTATTTGAGCCATCAATCATTTTTTCATTGTCAACAAGTCCCACGGAGAATCCTGAAAGATCATATTCATCTTTTTTATACATACCCGGCATTTCAGCAGTTTCTCCGCCGATAAGAGCACATTCTGCCTGGATACAACCTTCAGCAATACCATCAATAACAATTTCTGCTGTCTTATTATTCAGTGCTCCCATTGCAAGATAATCAAGGAAAAAAAGAGGTTTTGCACCCTGCACCAGGATGTCATTAACACACATTGCAACAAGATCAATGCCTATGGTATCATGCTTATCCATTTTAAAAGCAATTTTTAATTTTGTTCCCACACCATCTGTAGCACTTACAAGTACAGGGTTTGCAATATTGGAAAGGTTGGGAGAAAAGAGTCCTCCAAATCCGCCAATACCACCAATGACTCCTGATCTTGGCGTTTTTTCCACTATAGTTTTAATCTTCTCAATAAGTTTATTGGCCTTATCAATATCAACACCTGAATCTGCATATGTCAGAGAACCATCAGCGCCACTAGAATCATTCATATTTTAACCTTTTTATAATCATATTAGATAAATTAATATACAATAATACCCTTTTGACTTCAAGTTCGTTATAATGTATTTATACAATTAAAAAAATATAGAACTGATCTGGAGCTTTTTAAAATGAAACAAATAGATATTGGTATTCTTGGGTGTGGTCTTATAGGTACTGGTGTTGCTAAAATCTTAATTGAAAAAAACAATTTATTAATGCAGCGCCTTGGAACAAGATTAAATTTAAAATATATCTCTGATCTTGATATAACGCGCAAACGCGATATAAAATTTGATAAAGGTGTTTTAATCTGTGACTCAGAAAAAATAATTAATGACCCTGAGATAAGCATTATTGTTGAGCTTATCGGAGGTGAAACAATTGCCAGAGATTTTATTATAAGAGCTTTAAAAAATAAAAAACATGTTGTAACTGCCAATAAAGCTCTTTTATCAAATCATGGGAATGAACTTGTTAAAATTGCAAGGCAAAACCAGGTTGACCTTGCTTTTGAAGCTAGCACAGCAGGTTGTATACCAATAATTAAAACACTTAAGGAATCACATATTGGCAATCACATTAAATCCATATCAGCTATCTTGAATGGAACCTGCAATTATATCCTGACAAAAATTTCAAAACAGGGGGTCTCCTTTGATGATGCTCTTAAAACAGCCCAGGAAAAAGGTTTTGCCGAAGCTGACCCGACACTTGATATTGATGGTATTGATACTGCCCATAAACTTACAATTTTAAATTCCATTGCCCATGGTTTTGATTTTAATTTAAAGGATATTCATGTTGAGGGAATCCGCCGTATAACTCCTCTGGACATACAATTTGCCTTTAAATTTGGTTATTGTATAAAGCTGCTTGCCATAAGTAAATTCAATGGAGAGGTTATTGAGGCAAGGGTTCATCCAACAATGATCCCCATCTCAAACCCCCTTTCCAATGTAGATGGATCCATGAATGCTATTGTGATTGATGGAGATATCACTGAAGAGACCATGCTTTATGGACATGGAGCTGGCATGATGCCCACGGCAAGTGCTGTTGTGAATGACATTGCTGATATTTCAAGAACTTTTTTAGCTGGATCAAAGAGAAGAACACCGATCCTTGGGTTTCCTGAAGAAAACATAAAAAAAGCTGTTATACTGCCCATGAAGAACCTTAAAACCCGTTACTATTTAAGATGCTTTGCCAAGGATCATCCAGGTGTATTATCAAAGGTTTCAGGTATTCTTGGTGATGAAGGTATCAGTATTGAATCTGTGGATCAAAAAGGCAAAAAATCAAATGGGGTTGTTCCTGTTGTCATGGTTACACACCATGCAAGGGAAGAAAACATGTTAAATGCAATAAATAAAATAGCTGAACTTGATTCTATACCTGAAGAACCTTACTTGATACGTATTGAAGATAACAACTGAAAAGAGAAAAAAATGAAATTATTTTGTGCTGACCTTGAAGGAGTATTCTTACCGGAAGTCTGGATTGAAGTTGCATTAAAAGTTGGTATTGAAGAATTAAAACTAACCACCAGAGATATTTCTGATTATGATATTTTAATGAAAAAACGGCTCTCAATTTTAAAAAAAAATAATCTTAAAATACAGGATATTCAAAATGTTATATCAAAGATTGACCCCCTTGAAGGGGCTCGCGAAACACTTGACTGGATACGAGAAAGAACACAAATCATAGTTCTTTCTGATACTTTTGAAGAGTTTGCAATGCCAATGATGGAAAAATTAAATTTTCCTTCATTATTGTGCCACAACCTGTCCATTGCAGATGATGGAACCATCAAAGATTACAATATCAGAATCAAAAGCCAGAAAAAAGAAGCTGTAAAAGCATTTAAAAAAATGAATTATACTGTAACAGCATTTGGCGACTCTTATAATGACACTGAAATGATACTGGAAGCTGATAATGGATTTCTTTTTAATCCTCCCAAGAGTGTTTTACAAGATTTCCCAGAAATACCTGTTACAAAAAATTACAATGAAGTTAAAACAATGATTGAATCTTTTCTATAATTATGACGCTTGATATTACAAAATTTAAACAACTCAAGGTTTTAGTACTTGGGGACTTGATGATTGATGAGTATGTATGGGGCAGCGTTCATAGAATCTCTCCTGAAGCACCTGTTCCTGTTGTATCTGTTAATAATACCAGCTTTACACTGGGAGGTGCAGGAAACGTTGTTAATAATCTTATTTCCATGAATGCACAAGTTTCTGTAGCTGGCACTGTGGGAACTGGTAAAACCGGTAAAATTCTCATTGAAAAATTACAGGAAGTTAATGTTGACACTCAGGGTCTAATTGAAGAGCATTACAGACCAACCACAAGAAAAACAAGGATAATTGCATCCAATCAACAGATGCTTCGAATTGACCATGAGAGTGTTAAAGAGATTAGATCCATAACATTTGATAAATTAAAAAAAGTATTATCAAAAAAAATACCGTTGGTTGACCTTATAATCATCTCTGATTATGCCAAGGGTCTTATAACCCATAAAATTGTAGAATTTGTTGTTGATTTTGCCAGAAAATATAAAACAATTACTATTGCTGACCCAAAGGGCTTAGATTACTCAAAATATAAAGGGGTTTCGATCTTAACTCCAAATCAAAACGAAGCTGCATCAGCATTAAATATGGAAATTTTCAATACTGATGACCTTATTGCTGCAGGAAAAAAATTATTGGATCAAATAAACATTGATAAGCTTTTAATTACTTGTGGAAAAGATGGTATGGTTTTATTTGAAAATGATAAACAACCTTATACAATCAAGTCAGAAGCAAGACAGGTATTTGATGTATCTGGTGCAGGAGACACTGTTATTGCAATTCTTGGTCTTGCCCTGGCTTCAGGTGCAAGTTTCATGCAAAGTGCAGCTGCTGCAAATAGTGCTGCCGGAATAGTTGTTGGCAAAATTGGCACAGCAACGCTTTCTATTCAAGAGCTTGCCAATGTTTTAAAGTAAAAAAATATTTCATAAATTTCTTGACAATTTAACAAATTAAATATATATTCAGTATCTCTTGATGCGGGGTGGAGCAGTCTGGTAGCTCGTCGGGCTCATAACCCGAAGGTCGTTGGTTCAAATCCTTCCCCCGCTACCAATTCTAAATACCAATTCAAAAAAAAATAAATTACTATACCTTAACGCTCTGTATTTATACATTATATTTTTTGATCGAGCATTATTAGTGTAAATGTATTGGAATAGTGCAGGATAATTTTTAAAAAAAAATGAACTTGAATTAGTTTTAATAACACATATAGAACAA
>Ga0256845_1002707_pt1 | contig 12588 bp, 8 predicted proteins | sample RiftiametaG_FD_189101 | JGI IMG/M metagenome (GOLD analysis project Ga0256845, IMG submission 189101) | Tube worm associated microbial communities from hydrothermal vent at the East Pacific Rise, Pacific Ocean - Riftia | ecosystem: Host-associated > Annelida > Integument > Unclassified ... | reverse complement strand
ATTTAACATCTTGTTCTAAGTTTAGCAACAAAAAGGTTTTTTTGCTAAACTAATATTAACTAAAAATAAAAAATATGAATTATATTGTCTTTGATATTGAAACTAAAAATACTTTCAGCGAAGTTATGTCTACAAATCCAGTAGATTTAGATATTTCTATTGTTTCGTTATATGAGAAAAAAACTGATAAATATAAAAGTTTCACCGAAGAAGAATTCCCGAAAATGTGGCCAATTTTAGAGGGTTCTGATTCTCTTGTTGGTTATAACTCAGAACATTTTGATATTCCACTTTTGAATAAATACTACCACGGTGATTTGAATAATCTGAAAAGTATTGATTTGATGGCTTACATAAAAAATTCCTTTGGCAAAAGACCGAAACTAGATAATGTTGCAGCTGGAACTCTTGGAAGAAAAAAGATTGCAAACGGATTAGAAGCTGTTGAATGGTGGAAACAGGGTAAGATTGAAAAAATTAAAAAATATTGCGAAGAAGATGTTGCAATAACAAAAGATATTTTTGAGTATATACTTAAAAATCAAAGTGTTAAGATAAAAGACAGAATGTCAGATAAAATATTTGAAGTTAGGATCGATACAACAAATTGGTTAGATGTTGATGACGGTGCTAAAATTACAAAAAGTTTGTTTTAATTAAACTATATATAAAGTAAGAGCGCTTTCGGAAGAAAACGCTCTTTAAAATATCTATATTATCCATATAAGAATTCCCAATACAAAATTGCTCCAAAACCACAAAGAAAACCTGCAATGATGCCACCTACAAAACCTACAGTAATGCAGGCCGTTAAGGAACCTCCTCCAACAAGATTCGCAATCATCAGTATCAGGCCCAAAACAGTGCCCACAACAACGCCTGCGATAAGGCCCTTAGTGAGGTTCTTAAGGAGTTCCCTGCCGAAATAACCTACCTTTGTTGTTCTTCTTTCCTTCTTGAAAATATTTACTGTACAAACGACAAATAAAGATATCAAGTAGTAAGCCACAACGGGAACCCATACTAATCCGATGTCTGATATACTCAATCTTTTTTCCCCCAGTTGAATTATTTCTCTGAAATTAGGTATTAAATACCCAATCAACTGAAAATATGTAAACCCACCCAGGGCAATCGCGCAGATAAGAAACCGAATACTTCTTTTGGAAATTGAAATCTCAATTCTATCACTCATGACTATTCTCCATTATGATTTTGATGAACAATAATAACCGAACCTTAGTGTTTGATTATCTTTTAATTTCTGTTACAAAGTATAACAAATCTAGGGATTTTGTCAATTGCCGACTACCCACCCTAAACTAAAATTGCAATCAAAATAATCGCCAAAACAATCCTATACCAAACAAAAACTTTTAAGGTGTGCTTTTTTAAATATGTTATCAAAAAATGAATTGCTAAAAGGCCAACAAAAAAGGAAACTATAGACCCAATAAATAATTCAACCCCAATTGAACCTAATACCCCTTCCGAATTCAAATCAAATAATTTTTTTAAGCCAGAGCCAAATAAAATAGGTAGGGCTAACAAAAAAGAAAATTTTATAGCCTCTTCCCTTTTTATACTGTTAAATAACCCACCAGAAATAGTCATACCTGAACGAGACATGCCAGGCAAAAGAGCAAGGGCTTGAAAAACGCCAACCCAAAAACCTTTTAGGGTAGAAATATTATTTTTATTAGTAGACTTCTTGTAGTGTCTTTCCGCCAAAAACATCAGCAAAGAACCTAACAGTAATGTGCTCACAACTACCCATGGGCTTCTAAAATTTGTTTGCATCTGCCTCTCTAAAATAACCCCAAAAAAAGCTGCTGGAATAGTTCCGATAATAATAGCAAAAATTAGAGTTTTTTCTGCTATATTTTTTAACTTACCAGCTAACAATAAGAAAAAACTTTTTATTAAAGATGATATTTTTTTTCTAAAATAGAATAGGATGGCTAAAGTTGTCGCTAATTGTAATACAGCATCAAAAGAAAGAGCATAAATTGTTTTCTCTCCCAACAAGCTTCTAGCCAAAATTAAATGCCCTGACGATGAGATTGGCAAAAACTCAGTAATACCTTGAACAATTCCTAAGATAATAGCGTTAAAGATTTCCATAGCATGTTATAATTATTTTATAATAACATAAAAAATCTAATGAAAGAAAATAAAATAGTTGTGTTCATATTGGTATTGGTGATTACGATTCTTTTGGTTGCGGGAATGTTTTATCAAAAAATGTTTACCAGCCGAAAAGAAGAAGTCAAAAATGATACCCCCACTGAAATAGCTCAGATTGCAATAACCCCGGTTACCAAAAAAGATCATATAATGGGAAACCCAGATGCAGATATTGTGTTAGTTGAGTATGTTGATTTTCGATGTATATACTGCAAAGAGTTTAACAACACACTAAATAGACTTATGGAAGAATATGGCAAGAAAGGAAATATTGCTATTGTATTCCGCCACTTTCCAACCATCGACGCCCTAGATGAGGAAGCAAACTCTATTTCAATCAAGTCCGCAATTGCATCTGAATGCGTTGGGTTATTAGGCGGCGAATCAGCATTTTGGGTTTTTGTATCTGAAGTTTTCAATGCTTTACAAGAAAACCTTAACGAAAAAAGCTTGAAAGATATAGCATTAAATCTCAACATAGAGGAAGAAGATTATAATAAGTGTTTAGAGAGTGGTCAATTTGATTCAAAAATTCAACAATACATAAATGACGGATTAAATATCTATGAAATAGACCCTAATTTTGGGACTCCATACAGTATTATTATTCCAAAAGGAGGAAAACAAATCACGCTTACTGGTTCACAACCGTTTTCAATAATTAAGCAAATAATTGAAGTTTATGCTTTCCCAAGCTCAAATTAGTACTTAATAAACAACTTCTGTGAAAAAAAATAATACACAATTAAGCAAAACAGATTTTATCCAATATTGTAATTGTCCAAAATCACTTTGGCTTCTTAAACATAAACCAGAACAGTATCCTAAAAAAGAATTCTCACTTTTTTTAGAAAAGTTAGTAAAACAAGGTTATGAAGTTGAAAAATACACTCAAAAACTCTTCCCTGGTGGGGTTTCACTTTTTGAATATGGACCCTTAAAAGCAACTGAAAAAGCCCTAAAAGATGGTAAACGATTTTATTTTCAAGCAGCATTTAAAAGTGTTAATGGTGCTTTTGCTCGTATTGATATTTTGGAAAGATTAGAAAATAATAAATGGCATATTTATGAGGTTAAGTCTTCAAGTGCGATAAAAAAAGACCAGAAACATAACCACCTGAAAGATGCTGCTTTTCAAAAATATGTATTAGAAGAATCTGGTCTAAAAGTAGCGAAAGTTTCTATAATTCATTTAAATAAAGAGTACATCCGCGATGGAGAGATAAATCCATACAGTCTTTTAGTTAAGGATGATGTAACGGAGCAAATAGATAAAATATACGAACAAGTTTCGTTGCAAATTCTTGAAGCTCTAACCTTTTTAAAGAGAGAAAAAATAGATGAATCAATGTGTTCGTGTCGGGAAAATACGAAATCAAACCACTGTGATAGTTTTAATTATTTTAACCCAGATATACCTGATTGGTCTATTTATGAAATTGGAAATATTAGAAAAAATAAAATTCAGCTTCTGTTGGATGAAAAGATTCTCAAAATAACAGATGTCGGTAGGGATATTGAGTTTAACACCAGACAAGAGATGCAGATTGAATCAGCTCAAAGAAACGAGGCAATTTTTAACAAGAGGGACATAAAAAAGAAGCTTTCTCAGTTAGAATTCCCACTTTATTTTATTGACTACGAGACTTTTTCAAATGCTATTCCTAAGATTGATACAACTAAACCATTTCAACAAATTCCCTTTCAGGTCTCCATACACACATTATCTGAAGATGGTAAATTAACTCATTTTGAATATCTGGGTGATAATATTGAGTTACCATATAAAATGTTAAAAGAGATGGAAAAAGAAACAGGTGCGGACAAAAAAGGATCATATATATCATGGCATAAGAGTTTTGAAATTGGTCGTAACCGAGAGATGGCTAAAATGTTCCCAGAATTCGCCAACTATTTAAATACAATGAACGAAAAGATGTTTGATTTGGAAGATATCTTTAAACAAGACTACTTTGATTACAAATTTCACGGCTCTACTTCAATAAAATATGTTTTACCAGTGATGTTACCAAAACTTTCATATCAAGACTTGGATATACAGAACGGAACAATGGCTAGTGATACGTGGGAGCGTTTAGCTCTTGGCGATAAAGATATTACAGAGGAAGATAGAAAACGAACTAGAAAAAACCTTTTGGAATATTGTGAATTAGACACAATGGCGATGGTGGAAATTTATAATAAGTTATTAGAAGTTATTAAATAATTAATTTGCAATGTTTTTTAAAGACTCCATTAATAATTTCTAAGTTTGCCAGCAGAACTATGTTGGCGAATCTTCTCATGAGCCTTTGATTCAATTTGGCGAATTCTTTCTCTTGTAACCCCAAATTTTTTGCCAACCTCTTCAAGAGTGTGTTGAATACCATCATTTAATCCATGTCGCAATTCTAAAATTTTGCGTTCCTTGCTTGATAAATCATCAAGAATTTTGTTAACCTGATCTTTTAGAATTCTGTGCGAAGAATCCTGATCAGGAGACGAAATTCCATCATCTGCTAGAAAATCTCCGAGGGTTGACTTATCATCCCCCTCGTCACCAACAGGGGTTTCAAGAGATACGGTACTTTTATCAATTTTTTCAATTACATAAACCTTTTCTAAATCAAGCCCCATTTCGATTGAAATTTCTTCTGGCATTGGTTCCCTACCAAGATCTTGAGATAAACGACGATAAACTTGTTTATATTTAGCAATTGTCTCAACCATATGAACTGGCACACGAATAGTCCTAGATTGATCTGCCAAAGCACGCGTAATTGCCTGCCTAATCCACCAAGTGGCATAGGTTGAGAACTTATAGCCCTTTGTCCAATCAAACTTATCGACCGCCTTAAAAAGTCCGATATTCCCCTCTTGTATAAGATCTAGAAGCGTTAAATCTGGGCTTCTCCCAACATATTTTTTAGCAATAGAAACAACAAGCCTCAGATTGGCTCGTGCTAATAAAGTTTTAGCTTCTTCTTCACCAACCTCAATCCGCTTTGCCAGCTCTTTCTCATCATGAGCCGTAATGAGAGAAAATTGCCCAATCTCCTTTAGGTACATTTGAATTGAATCATATTGAGAAGGTGTCTTTCCGGATATATATTTATTTGTACCAGTATTTGATTCTTCTTCCACCTCTAACAAACCGCCACCTTCTAAAATATCAACCCCAGAGCCTTCTAATTTTTCATAAAGTGCTGTTAGTACAGGTAATGTAGATTCTATATTTGGAAATTCTTTTAAAATTTCAGAATATGTAATAAAACCTCGATTACGCCCCTTCTCCAAAATTTTTTTTGTCTTAACTTCGACTTCTTTTGCTACCTTACCTTTTTTTACTGGCTTCTTAGATGTTTTCTTAGTTATTTTTTTAGTAACTACTTTTTTAGCTTTTTGTTTCTTATTTGTATTATTTTTTTTAATGGGCTTTTTGGGAGCCTTTTTGTTTTTAGGTGTATTCTTTTTTGAAACTTTTGTTTTAATTTTAGACATATCTAAACCTTAATTATACCAATTATTTTATTTTTTGGATTGTTTTTGCAATTTGGAAATTTTTTTCAATAAATCATTTCCTAATTCGTCATTTCCGTTTTTTTCCGCTACCCGCAATTCGTTATTTAATCCTGCTATTTTTATTTTTATATATTTATCTTTGAGATTTACAAGAAGCTCCTCGATATCTTTTCCTAGTAAATTCTCATCTGCATAGTCGTCCTCTAGATGAAAAACGGTTTCCTCAATAGACTCGCTAATGTTACTAATAATTTTTTCATAATAATCTCCAACAATTTCTTTAAACTTGCTCTCTAAATTTTCCACATCAATTTGTTTATTTTCTTCACACTTCTGCCAAGAAATAATTCCAAATATTCTCTTTTCTATTGTTAATTTATCTTGTCTCCTTTCTAAAGTCTGAACAGTATTGGTTACTCTTTTTGACTCCATTTTTTGTGTAAATTCTAACAAATTAGAATAAATTGCTTCTTCAGAAATAGAAAATTCTTGCGCCACCAACTTAACAAAGTGAGCCTGATCAATCTTGCTCTGAATCATTCCTAAATACGGAATTATTTCTACGTTAATCGCATTACCAATTTTTCTAGGATCATTTGTTTCCGCTTTAATCTTTTCAATTAAGACCTCAATAATGTGCTTTGATTTCTTAATTATTTTTTTCCACCCCTCCTTACCACCCTGAAGGATGTCTGCGGGGTCCTTACCTTCTGGAATTGGGGCAATTTTAACATCCATTCCAAGACCCAGTGCCATTTGCCAAGCCTTTTGAGAAGCCTTAAACCCTGCGCTATCCGAATCATAAGCAATCACTAACTGAGGTGAGATGCGTTTTATCATTCCTAACTGATGTTCTGTTAAGGCTGTCCCAGAAGATGCTACTGTATTCTTATATCCAGATTGGTGGCACATCAATACATCAATCTGCCCCTCAACAAGAATAGTGAAATTATTTTTACGAATTATAGATTTGGCATCACTAAACCCATATAATACTTCCGACTTCTTGAAAAGCTCTGTTTCTGGAGTATTTAGATATTTTGCTGGTTCATCTTTTGAAGCAAAAATCCTCCCGGAAAATGCAACCACCTGCCCTACGGAGTTAGAAATTGGAAACATTATACGATCCCTAAAGGTATCATAATAATTACCTCGGTCACTCTTCTTGATCATTCCTGTACTGCGGATTTCTTCTTTTGAATACTTTTTAGAAAGTAGAAAATCTAAAACTTTATGCCACTCCTCATCAGCAAAACCAATATTCCAATCTTTAATAGTTTTTTTATCTAGCCCACGAGCACAAAGATAGTCTAAAACTTTTTGATTTTTTAAAAGATTATTCTTAAAGAAAACAGCGGAAAGATTAAGTATTTCTTTCATTCTTTTTAGTCGAGATTCTTCTTTTCCTGAATGTTTCTGAAGCTGAACTCCCGCTCTATCTGCTAACAAATGTAATGATGTTAGAAAATCAACATTTTCAAATTTTTGAACAAAAGAAAAAATGTCGCCCTTCTCACCACAACCAAAACAAAAGTAACTATCTCTGTCTGGAGACACAACAAAAGAAGGAGTTTTTTCATTGTGGAAAGGACACTTACCTTTATAGTTTTTTCCCGCTTTCTCTAACTTAATATATCCCCCAACAACTTCTTTAATTCCTAGTCGCGATTTTATTTTTTCTATATCATCATGCGACATTTTATGTTTTAGTTATCTTCTGATTCTTCTATAAGAGTTTTATATCGTTTGTCCGACTCTGTTTTAACTTTTTCAGCTGCCTCATATTTTTTACTCCCCTTAAATCCTGTCCCAGCTGGAATTAAACGACCAAGAATAACATTTTCTTTTAAGCCAATTAGGTTGTCCTCCGCACCCCTAATTGAAGCATTGATCAGTACTTTCGTTGAATGTTGGAAAGATGCTGCCGACAAGAAGCTTTTTCGTGAAAGAGATGCTTCTGTAATCCCCAATACAACCGCCTCCATTTTTGCTGGTATTTTTCCAGCCGCCTCTACCTTCTCATTTTCTTTGTAAAAATCTATCTTAGAAACTACATCCCCCGCAGTTAATTTTGTATCACCAACATCAGTAACTCTTACCATGGCAAACATTTGACGAATAATAACCTCAATGTGTTTTCTTGATACTGGTTCTCCTTGGAGTTCGTAAACTCTGTTAATTTGAACAATAATATATTCATGGGTGATATGCTCACCAGCATATTTAAACAAATCATTTAGATCTGCAGAACCATCAGATAAAAGCTGTCCCATTTTTACCTCATCCCCTTCCCTAACTAGTGCGGACCTCATTGGCGTCAAAACATATTCAGTATTTTTCTTTGATTTGGATTTAGCCGCTTCTTTTGGTGAAATCATAATAATTTTATTATGACCTTCCTCCTTTATTGATGAAACAATTCCGTCAATTCTACAAATCAAAGCAGGGCTTTTAGGTTTTCTTCTTTCAAAAATTTCCTCAACACGCGGTAATCCCGCAGTAATATCACCACCGACAGAAGCGGTACCACCAGCGTGAAAAGTTTTCATTGTTAGCTGAGTTCCTGGTTCTCCAATAGCTTGTGCAGCAATTGTACCAACGGCTTCACCAACATCAACTAGCTCATTATTACCTAAATCAACCCCATAACAAAGACTACAAACACCATGCTCGGAAGCACAAGTTATTGGTGATCGTGTTTTAATTTCTGTGATATCAGATGCTTCAATTACAACCGCTTCATCTTTTGTAATCATGTGACCTTTTTTAAGGTTAATTTTTTCTTTTGGTAAAGAAATTGTTTCTGCAAGAATTCGACCAGTAATTTTTCTAAAGAACGGAATTTCAACACCTGAGTCATTGGAATCACGCTTAATGACAATTGATTTCTTTGTGCCACAATCATGTTCGCTAATCACAACATCTTGAGCGACATCAAATAGGCGACGTGTTAGATAACCAGCACGAGCAGTATTTAGAGCTGTATCAGTTAAACCTTTTCTAGAACCATGGGTTGACGTGAAATATTCAATTGGACTAAATCCCTCCTTACTGTTTGAAAGTATTGGGGTTTCAATCTCTTCTCCACGAGAGTTAATAATCAAACCCTTTATTCCAACCATGTTTGTAATTTGATTAAGAGAACCTCTAGCTCCAGATTTCCACATATCATAAACTGAGCCATTTTTATCAAGAGTATCGGGTATCATTTTTTCAATCGTGGTCTTTGTTTCGTGCCACAAGAGTGTGACCTTTCTCTTTCTTTCTGGCTCTGAAAGAAGCCCTTCTTCGTATTGGTTTTTGATTTTCTTAACTTCCTGAATTGCAGCATCAACAACTTTCTGCCTTCCTTCTGGAATTGAAAGATCATCAATCGCCCAAGTTATTCCAGACCTGGTTGCATATTGGAAACCAAAATCTTTTACCTTATCTAAAATAGCAGGTAGTCCTTCTAGTCCATACAAATTAATAAAATCATCAACAATTGAGTTCATTTTCTTTTTATCAACCTCTTCATTAACAAATGGATAATCTTCTGGTAATGCAGAGTTAAATAAAATTCTTCCAACCGTTGTTTCTATAGCTTCTCCCTCTGGACAACTATATTTTGTTCCGTCCTTACCTTTAATTAAAATTTTAGATCTTAATCCGACCAGTCCAAAATCGTTTGCTGTTATAGCCATATTTGGACCAGGAAACTTCATCCCCTCACCTTTTTCTCCAGCAACTTGTTTAGTCATCCAGAAACACCCTAAAAGAATATCCAATTTAGCGGCAACAACAGGTTCTCCAGAACCTGGCTTTAATATATTTTTATCAGCAGCCATAATTTCTTTAGCCTCATGTTGAGCTAAAACAGAAAGTGGGACATGGACAGCCATCTGGTCACCATCAAAGTCAGCATTAAAAGCTGTACATACAAGTGGGTGAACCTGAACAGCATTTCCCTCAATAAGAACTGGTTGAAAAGCTTGAATACCAAGTCTATGCAAAGTAGGTGCTCGGTTTAAAAGAACATATTTATCCTTAATAACATCTGACAAAAGTTCCCATACTTCATTGGCTTCATCATCAATTAAACGGCCAGCACCGCGAATATTGAAAGCCAATTCTTTTTTAAGCAATTCAGAAATAACAAACGGTCGGAAAAGCTCAAGTGCCATATGTTTTGGCAATCCACATTGATTAAGATGTAATTTTGGTCCAATAACGATAACAGAACGACCAGAATAATCTACTCGTTTTCCTAGTAGATTACCTCGAAAAAATCCTCTTTTACCTTTTAGATTATCCGCCAGAGATTTAAGAGGTCTTTTCTGCCCTTGACTAGAAAAACTAGAACCAGAACCGCGTCTCTTGCTATTATCAAGCAACGCATCAACGGCTTCTTGTAGAATTCTTTTTTCATTTCGTAAAATAACATCTGGAGCACCAATATCTTGCAATTTTTTAAGCCGATTATTTCGGTTTATAACTCTACGATAAAGATCGTTGACATCTGAAGTGGCTTGTCTACCACCATCCAAAGAAACCATAGGTCTTAAGGCGGGTGGAATAACTGGAATATGCGTCATAAACATCCATTCTGGGCGAATTTTTGAGTTAACCATTGAGCGAATTAAACTTATCCTCTTGTTAAGTTTAACTCTTTGCAATGATGTTGATGTTTCTAAGACCGCCTCTAATTTTGTTAAAAGAACACTCAAATCAAGTTTTTGAAATAATCTATAGACTGCTTCTGCTCCAATTTCTGCTTCAAAGATAGGACCATATTTCATTGAAAACTTATGATAGGCAACCTCATCAAGTACTTTACTTTTTTGAATACTATCAATTTCAGATTTGGCCTGAAGGTATAACTCCTTTAATTTTTCTTTTGTTTTAATATCTTGAGCTGCTTTTACTTTATTTTTATATTCAGATTCAAGTTCAGATAAAACTCTTTTCTTTTCTGCTTCATTAACTTCGGTAATTAGATAACCTGCAAAGTAAATTACTTTTTCTACATCTGTTGTGGACATCCCCAAAATCATACTTATCCTAGATGGGATATCCCTTAAAAACCAAATATGAACAACGGGGCTAGCCAGTGTGATATGCCCCATTCTCTCCCTCCTAACAATCGCGCGTGTTATTTCAACTCCACATTTTTCACAGATAATACCCTTATAGCGAATCCCGCGATATTTTCCACAATAACATTCGTAATCTTTTTCTGGACCAAAAATTCTCTCATCAAACAAACCATTTTTTTCTGATCTTTGAGTTCGATAATTAACTGTTTCTGGTTTTGTTACTTCACCATGAGACCATTCAAGTATCTTTTCTGGCGAAGCTAAACGCAACGATACGGTGTCTATTGATGATTTTGTGTTTTTTCTTTGTCGCATAATATACTTTTAAACTAACAGATTATAATAATTTACCATTCTATCTTTTTACATCTGACTCATTCACATTAATATCCAAACCTAACCCCCTCATATATTTAACCAACACATTAAATGAGGCCGGAATATTAGCCACATCAATTGGATATCCCTTAACAATAGAATCAAAAGCGGAAGATCTTCCAACAATATCATCTGATTTATAAGTTAAAATTTCACGCAATGTGTGAGCGGCACCATGTCCAAGAAGTGCCCAAACTTCCATCTCCCCAAATCTTTGCCCACCATTTTGGGCCTTACCACCCAACGGTTGTTGCGTAATAAGAGAATAAGGGCCGATTGAACGCATGCTGATCTTATCCTCAACCATGTGATGAAGTTTAAGCATATACATATATCCAACAGCAATATCACTAGCAAACTTTTCTCCAGTTCTTCCATCATATAGAGGAATCTTACCATTAGAATTAAAACCAGCCGTTACAAGTTCCTTTCTGATCTCGTCAACATTCGCCCCTTGAAATGCAGGACAAATGGCTTGATAATCAAGCGCATTAGCGGCCAAGCCAAGATGAAGTTCAAGAATCTGCCCAAGGTTCATACGACTTGGGACTCCAAGCGGTGTTAGAATAATATCTACTGGAGTTCCATTTTTTGTATAAGGCATGTCTTCAACAGGTAAAACCTTGGAGATAACACCTTTATTTCCATGACGACCAGCAAGCTTATCACCAATTCCAACAGGTCTTAATTGGGCAATTTCTACATGAATTCTTTTAATAATCCCAGAATCTAATTTGTCACCATTTTTTCTTGAAAAGATCCTAATACCAACAACACGACCTCGCAAACCACCATCTGCTCTCTTAGAAGAATCCTTTATGTCACGCGATTTCTCTCCAAAAATAGAACGGAGAAGTCTTTCTTCTGGTGTTAGCTGTGTCTCTCCTTTTGGTGTAATTTTCCCAACCAAAATATCACCTGGACGAACTTCAGCGCCAATTCGGATAATTCCTTCTTCGTCTAGATTTCTAAGTTTTAAATCTCCAACATTTGGAATATCAGAAGTTGTTACCTCTGGGCCAAGTCGAGTATCCCGAACATTAATAACAATTTCTTTTAGATGAATTGATGTCAAAGTGTCGTCCTTAACCAATCTCTCAGAAATAATAATGGCATCCTCGTAATTTGAACCATACCAAGACATAAATCCTACAAGTAGGTTTTTACCAATCGCAATTTGCCCATTATCACTTGTTGATATATCTGCTAATAAATCTCCCTTTTTCACCTTATCTCCAACATTTACAACGGGGCGATGACTAAAACTTGTAAAGTTATTTGTTCTACGTAAGTTTTCCAGAACATATTCCTCTTTTTTGTTTCGTCCTAAATCAATCACGATCTTTTCTCCGTCAACAAACTTAACTACCCCGTCTGCCTTCGCACGGAATAGTCTGTTTGAGAATTTCAATGCACTTTCTTCTGC
>Ga0256845_1002706_pt1 | contig 12590 bp, 11 predicted proteins | sample RiftiametaG_FD_189101 | JGI IMG/M metagenome (GOLD analysis project Ga0256845, IMG submission 189101) | Tube worm associated microbial communities from hydrothermal vent at the East Pacific Rise, Pacific Ocean - Riftia | ecosystem: Host-associated > Annelida > Integument > Unclassified ... | reverse complement strand
GTTTTTTGGATTATCAAAAAACTGGCTTGGGGTTCCGGTTTCAATGATTTTACCTTCATCCATGAACAGCACACGGTCTGCCACTTTTTTGGCAAATCCCATTTCATGGGTGACCACACACATGGTCATACCCTCGGATACCAGATTAACCATCACATCCAGGACTTCCCCGATCATTTCCGGATCCAATGCAGAGGTGGGTTCATCAAAGAGCATGATTTCAGGCGACATGGCAAGTCCCCGGGCAATGGCCACCCGTTGCTGCTGACCACCTGAGAGCTGGGCAGGATAAGCACCTGATTTTTCCGGCATGCCTACCTGGGTAAGTTTTTCCATGGCAATTATTTCTGCCTCATTTTTGACCATATGTTTGACGTTTACAGGTGCCAGCATTATATTCTGAAGCACTGTCATATGGGGATACAGATGGAACTGCTGGAACACAAACCCGATCTGCGCCCTCAGCCTGGTAAGTTTTGTAGATCTCTTATGAACAGGAGTCTGGTTAACAATGATCTGCCCCTCCTGAATATTCTCAAGGCGGTTGATGCAGCGAATCAGGGTGGATTTACCAGAACCGCTGGGACCACATATGACCAGCACTTCTCCTTTCTCTATCCTTATATTGATATTGTTTAACACATGGAGCTTGCCATACCATTTATTTACATTTTTAAATTCTATCATCTATTTTTCCCAAATTTTTTTGTTTGTAATCCTCTGTTACCCTGCATTGCCTTAACAACTTTTGCTAAACTGCCATTTTTTGCTCCAGGTAGTTGGACAAAAGTATCAGGGGGTATGAAATCGAAAAATACAAAATTCCTACCAGGGAAAAGACCATGAGCCCTTCTGGAATCCTGACCACGGTCACCCACCCCACACGGGTTAACTCCATGACTCCGATGACCGATACCACAGATGTGTCCTTTATCAACAGTACATACTGCCCCACCAAAGGAGGCAGGATTACTTTCATTGCCTGGGGAACAATCACCAGGCGAAGCTGCTGGATCAGGCTTAAGCCCGAGGAGCTAGCAGCCTCCCATTGACCTTTTGGAATAGCGTTGATACCACCGGCTACAATCTCGCAGATAAATGCAGATCCCATGATTAACATGGCTAAAAGAGCTGCTGGAAAGGCTTCTAACTGAATCCCCCACTCGGGCAAAATAAAAAAGATAATAAAAATTTGAACCACAAAGGGGGTACCCCGGACAAAGGAGACATATATCCCTATAATAAATTTTATGATCTTGTTATTTCCTGATCTGAAAATTCCCATGATAAACCCGAGAATGGTACAGGTAAGCAGGCTTATAAAGGCAATCTTGCTGGTCATCAACAACCCCTTGAGAAAAAATGGATAAATCTCCACAAGTCGGTTAAAATAAAAAGCCATCATATTCAGTATGCCTCCCTGAAAATCAATTTTTTCTGGGACCAGTCTGCCAGAGCCTTGAGAACAAAGTAGATGCACATGTAAAAGAATGCCACTGTAAAAAAGGCTTCAGAAGGCATGAACCGCTCCGATGTCATGGTCTGACCACACCGGGTCAGCTCCATCACTGAGATTAAGGAAAGCAGGGCAGAGTCTTTAACAAGAACAATTGCCTGACCCAGCAAAGGCGGTACCGTGACCCCCAGGGCCTGGGGCAGGATGATAAACCGCATCTGCTGAAGGTAGTTTAAGCCTGAAGACACTCCAGCCTCAAGCTGACCCCCATCCACGGAATTAATCCCTGCCCGTATGATTTCTGCAATGTAGGCGCCGGAATTGAGCATCAGGGCAATGATTCCCGTCTGGATCTCCGGTATTCTCACACCAAGGGTGGGCAGACCGAAATAGAGGAAATAAATTTGAACCAGCAAAGGGGTAGATCGTATGATTTCAATATAGGCAATGGCTGAATATTTTATAAATTTTATGCCTGATATCCTGCAGGCACAGGCAATGATTCCTGTGGCAAGTGCCAGCACAAGAGAGACAATGGATATGAGAAAGGTGGATTTGAGACCCGTTAGAAACAGGGGGAGGTACTCCATTATGATTCTAAAATTAAAATCTGTCAGCATGGTGTCGTCCGTTTAGGTTTAAAGGGTGTGCGCTCCAAGAGAGCAGCGCACACCATTAACTTAAATACAATCATCTGTCTTAAAATTCACGATCTAATGATCTTTTTTCCACTCAATGCCTTTTAGCCAGTAGGCAATATTAGCATCATAGTCGCCATTGGAGCGAACAGTTTTGAAATAGAGGTTAATCCACTGCCACAGGTTTACAGATTCCTGGCGCACGGCAAATGATAGAGGATCTTTGCCTAATCCCAAACGTTTGTCCAGCAGTCGGATGGAGTTTGGCGGAAAATCAGGAAGCACGGTGAGGACAGCAAGGTCATCATTTACACCAGCATCTATATGACCTGCAATCAGGGCCTGGACAATCATTCTACCACCGCCTTTATAGGATTTAATTTTGGCTTTGGGCAGATATTTTTTAGCAATGGTTTCACCGGTAGACCCTAGAAGAACACCCACTGTAACACCAGATTTATTCACATCTTTAATGGTTTGGAACTTGGCTTTTGTGGTGGTAAAAATACAGGGTTGTACCTCAATCCAGGGATCGGTAAAGGAAATTTTAAGGGCTCGTTTCAGAGTAGGGGTCATATCAGCAGCCAGAATATCTGCTTTGCCGGAAAGCAGTGCTGGAATTAAACCGTCCCAGTCAAAGTCAAGAACTTTGAGCTTAACGCCCATGGCATCAGCCATTCCCTTGGTAAAATCAATCATGGAGCCAGCGTGTTTCCCATTTTTGTCAAAAAATGCATAGGGTGCTGCCCCGGACTGAACTGCCACCCTGAGCTCTCCTCTTTTAATAATCTCGTTCAGAGTTCCTGCAAAACAGATTCCTGTAAAAAGAATTGTCATGGCAAAGGCCAAAATAGTTGCAACTAATTTTTTTCGATTCATGTTTTTCTCCTTTTTTTTTGTTGCGGTTATAAAATCAACGGTAGTACCGTGATATTCCTGCATTTTTGCTGAATTTTATATACTTATATCTCCTCCATTGTCTCTTTGATAATAATTCCTCTTTTCTTAAGGCGTTCCATAAAAGGTGCCACTGGTACATGGGTCAGGGGTGACAGCATCCCTTTTTGGTAAATTTCTCCCCTTGCAATCATTTTTGCCACAATACAGGCAGTATATCCGACTCCCTTACTCATTGCCAAAATCCCGGTGTCTAAATCACGCTCAATGAGCATTGAGCTGGTAAGTCGCATGGGCTTGTTATCTTTGATGCCCTCAAAGATGTTGACCATGGCAATCAAATCCTTTTCATCTGCCTGGTATTCCATTATGGGGGCTAAGTGCTTATCCAGAAAATCCATGGGAGATATATTATTGCCAAGCCCTGGCACAGCATCTTCACTTAAAAAATTCAACTCCTTTAATGGTCGCCAGAAATCACTCCATCCCGGCCAACGCAAAGAATATCGACCAGTATGAATAATATCCTTTGTAATACCCATGCGGTTAGTGAAAAAAACAGCATCTCCATTGGGAATAGCCTCAAGGGTGCCAAGTTTTGAGAATTCAATGGGGTGTACAAAGGCAGGATCATGTTGATTTTTCCTAGGAATATCAATGGTTTTTCCATCTCTTATAATCCGGGCATCCCGCATAATGGAGCTTAATACTCCCCGCCAAATCCAGGAAACTTTATAATTCATGGGATTGGTACAGGCAGCTCGTTCTGGGAATCCTCCGCAGTAAGAATTGATCACTGACAGGGAATCAAACCGTTGTTTTGCATCCCCATAGATAACAAGATCTATTCCTGGGTCTAACCCACACTCAGGCATAATGGTGATCCCGGCTTGTTTAGCTTTTTTGTCAAGGGCTTCCGGGGAATAGGCATAATTGGTATTGACCACACTTACTCTGGCTTCTACGGCAGCTTCATATACAAAGGTTTTAAATTCCTTGGGCAGAAGATCAATGACAACATCCACCTTTTTATACAAGCCCAGTAGGTCTGTCTTGTTTTCAGCATCAACCTGTACCTGGGTAATTTTTTCCATGTTGGTGAAACCAGCAATTTTTGACAATTCATCAAATTGAATATCAGCACAGATAATCTCTTCCACATCATCATCAGAAGCAAGGTCATGGAGCGCGGTTCTTCCCTGAATACCGCACCCGCCAAGAACTAAAATTTTCATATATACCTCATTTAAATTTGTTTTCTATTTGTATATTCTATCTGATCCATGTAATTTAATGTATACATTAAAACCATTCTTTTGAAAATCCAACTACCGCAATATTCTCAGCACTGGTGCTATAACCCGGGCTACAACTTGACAAACAATTGTTCAAAGGTGGTACGCACATGCTGCTTCATCAGATTACCTGCCTTTTCCTCATTTCGGTTTTCAATGGCCTGTACAATCTGTAAGTGCTGTCTGGGACCTGTCTCCTGGTTTCCTGAAATCACTTTTCCAGTGTAATATTTATCAAAAAAGAAAATGTATGTGTGGGAACGCCAAAACGCATGGCGGGAGTATTGCACCAAATATTTGTTCCTGCTAATCTTTGCAATACCCAGATGAAACGCCTCATTGATACGGACATAGGCCATTTTTGAAGGGTTTTGCGTTAATGCTGTCTCCTTTTCAAGCAGATCATAGAGAAATGCCACATCCTCATCCATCACGTACCGGGCAGCAGAAGCTGCTGCAAGACCCTCGATATTCTCCCTTGCAAAAAAAACATGGCGTGCATCTTCCGGGCTGACCCCTGGAATAAAGCACCCTTTTTTCTTTTTTTTATCTAAAAATCCTTCTGCAACTAATTGTCCTAGAGCATGGCGAACCGGTGTACGGCTTAGTTCTAGAGAGTCTGATAATTCAGTTTCAAGCAAAAAATCTCCGGGCTTGAAATGGTTATCCAGAATCAACTGGAGAATGGATTTGTATGCAAACTCTTCCAGATTTTTTTTTGCCATTTAAGATGCCCTTGAAAGTGTTGATGTATACATTAAATCAATAAATATCCCAATGTCAAGTTATTTTTTAACAGTTTGAACATTTAAAAAACAGCTCTTTTGACTCTCCAATATTCCGGTGAAAACAAATATTTTGCCTGCCACATCAAGCCAAACACAATGATAACAGTCATTAAAGACAATCCAATTGTGGTTCCATACAGTCATATTTTCTATAGAGAATTACTATTTTACCGGATATTACTGATTCTATTATGAACTTTGGCACCCTGGGCTTGTTTTGTTGTAGTTTTTTCTGGAAGAGTGGGAAAAAGTCTTGTATAAAAGAGATGCTTATCCATGAACAAAGTGGGTAAGTTTGTGGTCAATAAACAGTAAGTAAAAAAAATCAATTGATGTATTACTTATGTATTGAGGACTAAATAATAATGTATGATAATAAAAGCAAATTTAAAAAGAGAAAGTCTATTTTTAAAAATATTTTAAAGAAAATAATTATTAATGCTGTAAACCGTTTTAGTTTTGTTGATTTTGTTAAAAAAATAGCCCATTTAGAAAAAAATCGACCCATCTATAATTATCTGAAGCAAGTTCCTGAAGAGTGGCAAAACAGTGAAAAAATAAAAGAAATTGCAATCAAACAGACAATAGCGCAATTTAAAAAAAACAATGAGAAGGTAAACTCCAATGAAATAAAAGAGCTTATTAATAAGATGGGTATACAATATAACAGAGATATCCATATAGATACTGTCACCACAATAGATATAGTATTCAGACACATATTTGATTATCCAGATAAAAACAGCCCTTTTACATCACCTGACCACAGAGACATTAAACATATTGATAAACTGAAACAATTAAAAAATAAAGGTCATGGAGTTGTTTACCTGATAAACCATTCATCGCACTTAGATGAATTTATTTTTAATTTGTTTTGTCAAAGATTGAATTTAGGCTTGCCTGTTTTTGCTGCTGGTCAAAACATGATGACCATTAAAAGTATTGCACGCCTTTTAATGGTTGGTTCGTATGTTGTTCTTCGCAAGGGAGCAAGCAAATTTCAGATGGCTGCTCTGTACCATTATTGCAGTGCTTTGAGCAGGACAGGCTCACAGCAGGGAATATTCCTTGAAGCATGGCGTGGTGGTGCCAGAACCCGGGATGGCAGCTTAAGATACCCAAAAAGACTGGTAACTTTAAGAGGTGCAATTGATGTTGATGATGATGTCATAATTCAACCTGTTGCCCTTTCATACTCAGCTGTTCCAGAAGACCTGGTGATGTGTTCAAGAAAAAGTGCCATCAGCTGGGTCAGGGGTATGGGTTTTTTTAAGACAATTCTAAAAATTCCTTTTTATCCTAAAACATTCTTGTGGAAGTCACTTGAAAGTATATATGGAAGAGCGTTTATTACAATGCCTGAGCCAATTTTGTTAAGTGATCTCAGGAAATTACACAGCAAAGATAAAACCGGTATTTCCCTGGATGAGTTTGTTGCACTATTCTCAATTAAAGAGATTGCAAAAAATAAAAAAATTATGTCAAGCCAGCTTGTTGCAAGAGCTATCAACCATGCAAGAAAAGTAAAATCAGGGAAATTAAGCTCCAGCGTTAATTCCCAACTGGAAGATATAAATAAATATCATAAACATACATTTAATCAGGATGCAGACCTGGAAGATTTTATTATTAAAAACAATACAGCTGATATTATCAAAGATGGTTTGAAAAAATTAAAAAATCGAGGTGTTGTAAGTAAGTGGCATAAAGATATTCATGGGCTTCCTTTTGTTAAAGATGAAAACGCGCTCTCTTACTATGCAACCCATGGAGATAGAAGACTCTATTCTCCAACCGCAGATCAGAATATTGTTGTTGTTGGTGCAGGACATTGGGGGTTTGCCCTTGCTTCATATATCGGCTTGAGACTTCTGGATGATAAAAAGTATAATAATGCAAGTTTGACTATTTATGATCCAAGAGTCGGAATAGCTCATCAAATGGGGGTGACCCGCCATGGAATAGACCGTTTCTCTGAAAAAATGCTCCCTAAAAATGTTTTTGTCACAAGTGATCTTCCCGGGGCATTCAGAAAAGCAAGTGAGATCATTATAGCATCAAGGCCGGAAGATTTTGAAAGCCATGCAAGAAATATTATCAAGGTGTCAGAACAACCAATAAAAATTATCATTGCAACCCGCGGTTTTATTCCCTGGGCAGATAAACTCCCATATCATTTTCTTAGACAACTTGTTTCTGAGTACAAACGAAATGATATTGAGATTTTTATTCTTGCAGGATCTGTAAACCCGGAAGCCCTTGTTAATAATAAAAGAGTGGCTGGAATTTTTGCAGGCACTTCCAGCTCTGTAAACCAGCTGGCTGAATTGTTTGGACAGCATCTGGACCAGGTGTTTATATCACAAGATCCCATTGGTGTTCATGCAGCAGATACTCTTGCAAGAATTTATGCGGTATGGCTGAATTTTATGATAAGTTCAAAAAAACTAAAGAATTCATCGGATATTGGTAATTTAACAGCATCAATTGGAAGTGAAGCTCGGCAATTTGCCCTGGCATCAGGTGCATCTCCGGAAACTTTTAATATAGGCAGTATACCTTGGACAGCAACATTTACAGCAGTTTGCATGGAAGGTCCCTGGCATGAGTTCGGGAAAAAAGTGGGACAATATATCAGGAAAAAAGATAATAAAGTCTATCAATATATAAAACAATTAAATACCCAAGCGAGTAGTGAAGGAAACAAGCTGCGGGTTATAGAAGATATGAAAGAGTGCCTTAAGTGTGCTGAAGTCATGAATATTGATTTGGCGATAATGGAAAAAGCCCATGGAGTTTTTACATCTGATAACCAATAAAGACATCTAAATACATCGCAGACATGTAAACGAGATCATGTTGGAATAGTATTTTTTATCCCCGGGCATTTTTCGTAATATATGATGTTGCACATTTGCATACTGTGTAAAACAGGAAAAATTTTCTTATCTTATCTATTGCTTTTGTCGACTGAATCGTGGGGATCTCCTCCATTGCATGTTCTTAGCTGTTTCGTCAAGTTTGGCATTTATATTGCTTATATATGAGATATTAATAAATCAAAAAAATAAATAAGAGGTTATGTTTAATGATTCTTGAAATGACACGGCCTGTTCAGGGTGGTTTAAGGCAGGAGAGAAAACTTGAAGCAGTTTCCAATCATCTTGCCAATGCAGATACAGCAGGCTTTAAAAGAGATGTAATTAGTTTTGATAAGGAGTTCAGGGCAAGGATGAATACTGATCTGACCCAGGGTGCTTTGGAAAAAACTAACAATAAATTTGATTTAGCATTAAAGGACGAAGGTTTTTTTAAAATTGATACCATTGCAGGAATAAGGTATACGCGAAATGGTAATTTTACACTTAACAACAATGGAGTGCTTGTTGATCAAGCTGGAAATTTCGTATTGGGGCAGGGTGGTGCCATTGTTGTTAATGGAACAGATGTCAATATAAACAGAGCCGGTGAAATTCGTAGTGACGGCACCTTGCAGGACAAACTTGATATCGTAACCTTTGATAACTTGACCATGCTTCAAAAAGAGGGAGCCAACAATTATGTGTACAAGGGCGATACAAGGGATGAAATACAACCTCTGCAGATCGCGGTTGAACAGGGAGCTGTTGAAGGATCTAATGTTCAGGTAGTAGACGAGATGGTCAGCATGATTGACCATCACAGAATGTATCAGACCTATCAAAAAATGATGATGACATTTGATGAAATTGACGGGAAAGCTATTAATGATGTAGGCAAGTTACAATAAACCAGGGAGGGTGAAATGATTAGAGCGCTATGGACAGCAGCAACAGGAATGACAGCCCAGCAGATGAAAACAGATGTTGTGGCAAATAATCTCGCAAATTCAAATACCACAGGATTTAAAAAGTCAAAGGCTAATTTTGAGGATTTAATGTATCAAACCACACTTGTGGCAGGACAAACCACACCTGGTGGCGGGCAGGTCCCCACAGGAATACAGGTGGGTATGGGTGTTAAACCTGCAGGAGTACAGAAGATTTATACCCAGGGAGATTATGTTGAGACAGGTAATGATCTTGATATAGCAATCCAGGGGGATGGTTTTTTTAAGGTTCTCCATGGTGATGAAGAACTCTATACAAGGGCAGGCAATTTTTCTTTGGATAGCGAGGGTTTTGTTACAACTCCTGCCGGAGACCGCCTTCAGCCTGAGATTGCAATACCTGCTGAAGCTGTAACAATAACACTGCAGGACAATGGAACATTTACAACCCATGGTTCCGACGGAACAATTTTAACCACAGATCAGATTTATGTGTCTACCTTTATTAATCAGGGGGGGCTGTTTGCCGTGGGCAATAATCTTTTAAGACCCACTGAAGGTTCCGGAACAGCTGTTGAGAAAACACCAGGGGAAGATGGGTCTGGTACTGTGGTGAATAACTATCTTGAAATGTCCAATGTGAATCTGGTAGAGGAGATGGTTGCCATGATTTCAGGGCAGCGAACCTATGATGCAAATTCAAAATCAATCCAGACAGCAGATGCAATGCTGAGCACAGCAACAGGATTAAAGAGGTAGATTAATGGGATATATAAAAAATAAAATTCTTTTAGCCATTTTTTTGAGTTTTAATATATTTCTTATCTGTTTTAACTCAGTGGGGCTTGCCAATGCCAAGGAAGAATTTTCCATAGTTGTGAATAAAACCAGCAAGGTAAATTGTGAGAATATCTATCTAGAGGATATCGCCCAGGTAGAAGCACCCTCTTTTTTAAAGGAAGAGATTGGAGCAATACCAATAGGATTATCACCAGATCCCGGAGAGATTAAAATAATTTCAAAAGAGCGCTTAATTTCAAAAATATATTCAAACCATTTGATAGATAAAAATGTTTTAGTTCAAATCCCTGATAAAATTTTTGTTAAACGCCTTACCCAGAAACTTGAACAAGAGTATTTGCGATCAAGTTTTTTAAAATTTGCTGAAACATTTCAGGAGAACAAGAGCTTTACATTGCATGATTTCAGTGTCAGGGGACTTGAACCCTATCCTGATGGTAAATTAACTCTATTGTTTGATAAGGATAACAGGTTTGATAAAAAGGGAAGATTTTCCATCAAGGTTGATGTCCTGGTTAATGGTTATGTTGTTGATACACTCTCTGTTAAAGGCTGGATAGATGTATATGAAAGATTTGTATGTGCAATGATTCCTTTAAAAAGAAATAAGCAGATAGAGGCACAACATCTTTATTATAAAAGTGTAAACACATCCAGATTGCACAATACCTATGCCACAAAAATTGAAGATGTTGCAGGAAAAATTCCGCGCAATACCATCAAAAAAGGGGATTTAATAAAAACAAAATTGCTGGAACTTGCTCCTTTGGTACATAGGGGCGAGGCAATAAAACTTGTGGCAAAAAGATCCGGCCTGGAAATTGTCACAGCAGGAATTTCCAAGGAAGATGGAAAGGTTGATGAGTTGATCAGAGTTGAAAATTTACGGTCAGGCAAGATTGTCAGGGGATTTGTAAAAGGCAGATGCATGGTTGAAGTATATTATTAGGAGAAAATAGATTATGGGAAAAAAATACATACATTTACTGTTGTTACCATTTTTTTTAACTATTGTTTCAGGTTGTATCTTTGGGTCAGGGCACCAGAGCAAAACAGGGCTTGCAGTGCCCCAAGGGTTGTCTGACAAACCTGCAATTTTACCTCAGTTTGCAGAACTGCATTCCAGTGAAGGCTCCCTTTTTTCAGGAGAAAGCAGGTTCTTTTTTGAGGATACAAAAGCCTCAATGGTCGGAGATACAGTGGTGGTGGATATTGTAGAGAATTCATCTTCAAACATGAAGGTGAAGACTGAAACCTCAAGAAAGAGTGGGATAAATATCGGTATCCCGAATCTATTTGGCAAGATGGCATCAATTGCTGAGAAATATAATCTGACAGATACCAGCAAACTGCTTAAAACTACATATGACAGTGATCTCCAGGGAGAAGCAAAAAGTGACAGAGCAGGTCAGATAACAGCATCAATAGCTGCACGAATCACCGAAGTTCTGCCCAACGGGCATTTTAGTTTGTTTGGCAGAAGATCAATAAGAACCAATAATGAAACCCAGTATATTCTAGTGTCAGGGATTGTGAGACCTGGGGATATCAGTGCTGATAACAGAGTGAAATCTATCTCTCTTGCTGATTCAAGGATAGAGTATTATGGCAAAGGAGTGCTTTCTGACAGGCAAAAGCCTGGTTGGGGAACAAGATTGTTTGATAATCTCTGGCCATTTTAAAAAAGGATAATAAGATGAGTAATAAAAATCTGATTGTGTTCAGCCTGTTGTTTGCCCTGTTTATGATTGTTGGGGGCAGCATAGGAGCAGATGCTGCAAGAATAAAAGATCTTGCAGCCATAAAAGGTGTTCGTGTAAACCAGTTGACCGGATATGGACTTATTGTGGGGCTGGACGGGACAGGTGATAAGTCCGGAGTGAGTTTTACAAAACAGTCTCTTGGAAACATGATGGAAAAAATGAATATCCACATTGATGTAAGCAGACTCAACGTAAAGAATGTTGCAGCTGTCATTGTAACAGCAGATATTCCGCCTTTTGCAAGGATAGGAGATGTGATTGATATAGTTGCATCATCCCTGGGGGATGCAAAAAGTCTTAAGGGCGGCACACTTTTAGTAACTCCTTTAAAAGGGATAAATGGTAAGATTTATGCGGTTGCCCAGGGAGCGGTAACTGTGGGACCTGGTGAGAGTGGACATCTTCAGGTCGCAAGAATATCAAACGGTGCCACTGTGGAGAGGGAGATACCATTCAAACTTGATGGGAAAAAAAAGCTTATTCTCTCTCTGTTCCAATCAGATTTTACAACTGCCATCAGGATGGCCCAGACAATAAATACCTCTCTTGGACAGAGTGTTGCAGAGGCAATTGATGCAAGTGCGATAAAGTTAAGAATTCCTGATAGCATGTGGAAAACAGGTGTGGCAGAATTTATTGCAGATATTGAGAGCCTTTCAGTTATTCCTGATACCAGGGCAAGGGTTATAATAAATGAAAAAACAGGAACAGTTGTCATTGGAGATGAAGTTACTATTTCTCCTGTAGCCATTGCCCATGGCAGTCTTTCAGTAATCGTGAATAAAGGTAAAATAAACGAGGGTGCAGAAAACACTATGGAATTACCGGGCAGCTCAACAATTGGGGAGCTTGTGAACGGGCTTAATTCCATTGGTGCATCATCAAGTGATCTCATCAGTATTCTTCAGAGTATAAAAGCTGCAGGAGCGCTCCAGGCAGAACTTGAAATAATATAGCTTGATTGGAGGTTTGATATCAGTATGGATGTAAGTATTGTAAATCATAAAATTGTGAACCCGGAGAGAGTTGAAAGTTCAGAAAACAGGGAACTTAAAAAAGCCTGCCAGGGATTTGAAGCAATATTTTTAAAAAATATGCTGAAAAACATGCGCGGTTCTGTTGCGGGCGATAACCTGTTTGC
>Ga0256845_1002705_pt1 | contig 12596 bp, 8 predicted proteins | sample RiftiametaG_FD_189101 | JGI IMG/M metagenome (GOLD analysis project Ga0256845, IMG submission 189101) | Tube worm associated microbial communities from hydrothermal vent at the East Pacific Rise, Pacific Ocean - Riftia | ecosystem: Host-associated > Annelida > Integument > Unclassified ... | reverse complement strand
GGGCATTTTGGAAATATGATAAGAACCATTAATGAAAAAGGTTATTTTGAGCCCCTTAAGAGTTATCTTGATGAAAACCGACCATTTCTTGGTATTTGCCTTGGCTTTCATGCCCTTTTTGAAACAAGTGAAGAGTTTGCAGCGCACAAAGGACTTGGTATTCTTCCAGGGCATGTTAAACTCTTTGATATTAAGCTTGCAGTACCACACATAGGATGGAACAGTGTTAATATAAGAAAAGAGTTGCCTCTTTTTAACAATATTTCTAAAGACAGCCGATTTTACTTTGTACACTCTTTCCATGTAGTACCTGATAACAAATCTGATATCTTGACAACTACACCCTATGAGTATGAATTTGTGAGTGGAGTTAATAGAGGGAATGTCACAGGCATCCAATTCCATCCAGAAAAAAGCGGAAAACCTGGTTTACAATTGTTAAATAACTTTGTTTCTGGAAAGGATCAAAAGATTAAAAAAAACTCTGGCTCAAATAATCCAGGCAGCAGCCTTCCTGCCAACATTGGACTTGCAAAAAGAATAGTTGCCTGCCTTGATGTAAGGACAAACAATGATGGAGATCTTGTGGTTACAAAGGGTGATCAGTATGATGTCAGGGAGAAAGGTGATGTCAGAAATCTTGGGAAACCCGTGGAGTTGGCAAGGGACTATTATGAGCAGGGTGCCGATGAAATTACTTTTCTTAACATAACAGGTTTTAGAGATTTTCCTTTAAAAGATATGCCCATGATAGATGTTTTGAAAAAAACTTCTAAAAATGTCTTTGTACCCCTGACAATTGGAGGGGGAATAAGAGATTATACTGACAATAATAATAAAACATATAAAGCCATTGAAGTTGCAGAAGCCTATTTCAGAGCAGGAGCAGACAAAATTTCCATTGGAAGTGATGCTGTTTATGCTGCTGAAAAATATTTAAAAACCAATGAAAAAACCGGTGAAAGCTCCATTGAAGAAATCTCCAGCATATTTGGAAGTCAGGCAGTTGTTATCTCCATTGATCCTGTAAAGGTTTGGGTTAAATCCAAAGACACCCCTTTACCACATACCATTATTGCCCCACATGAACCTGGTCCTTCAGGAGAAAAATACTGCTGGTATCAATGCACTGTAAAAGGCGGACGTGAACACCGCAATATTGATGTTGTAGCCTTTGCAAAAGCGTGCGAGAGCCTTGGTGCAGGGGAGCTTCTTATAAATTCCATTGACAGGGACGGTACGAATTCAGGATTTGACCTTGATCTTATTAATTTAATAAAAAATGCTGTTTCAATCCCGGTTATTGCATCAAGTGGAGCTGGCAGTGAAGCACATTTTTATGAAGTTTTCACAGAAACAGAGAGTGAAGCTGCTCTGGCAGCAGGAATTTTTCATAGAAAGGAGATTCCCATCTCTAAAGTAAAAACCTTTCTTTCAGATAAACAGCTTAAAATCAGAAATAACTGACTACAGGATTTTAACCTATGAAAACCATAACTCTCAAGGAACCTGGACAAACAATAGAACTTGACAAAGGTCCCTTTATGCCGGCTGTTCTGGCAAAAGGACTTATGCTTTCACTAATACGTCCCTCCATTGACCATAAAAAAGAGATTGTTTTTGACAAGTTTTCCTCCTCCATTGACAATATCCAGCCTGATTTAAAAAAAATTAATCAATTTAAGAAAATTTGCGGATATCCGCAGGACAATAACACTGTTCCCATGCTTTATCTGCAATCTCTTTTTATTGGACTTTTTGGAAACTATATAACATCACCTTTTTTCCCTCTTCTTCCCCTGGGATTAATTCACACAAAACAATCAATTTCCCAGAAAAGACCCATTGAACAGACAGAAATTTTAAAAACCAAATTTACTCTTAATACAGTTAATAATGACCCAAAAGGGCTTGAAATTACCTTTTTGCTTGAAGTTATAAGCGAAGAAGATGTCGTCTGGGAAGGCATTACAACCACTCTTTGCAAAAGCAGGAGATATGAGAAAAAGGGCAAACCTGTTAAAGCTATAACACCCATTGATCCTTTTACCACCATTGATGTCCCAAAAAATATTGGCAGACTCTATGCTAAAGTCTCAGGAGACTTTAACCCACACCACCTCTCAACCTTTTTAGCCAGACTTTTTGGTTTTAAACATGCCATTGCCCATGGTATGTGGAGTTTGGCAAGGTGTGTTGCGGCAATGGAGGATCAATATCCAGATAAAAATCTTTTTTCCCTTGATGTCTCATTTAAACGTCCCTTGTTTTTACCGGGAACAGTTGCCCTCGGTGCAACACAGGAGAATGAAAATATCATTTTTGAACTTAGGGATAATGTAACAAACATACCACATATTACAGGCACCATCGGAACTTGCTAGGAGAATATTGCCATTATGAAATTTGATTTTGATCAGATAATTGACCGAACCAGTAGCTGTTCTTTAAAATGGGAAAAGTATAAAGGTAAAGATATTCTTCCCATGTGGGTGGCAGACATGGATTTTAAATGCCCCCCTGCAATTATGGAAGAACTCCACAAACAGATTGATCATGCAATTTTTGGTTATTCAGTCATTCCTGACCAGCTTTATGAAATAACCATTAAAAATTTAAAGAGATTGTATGGATGGGAAGTCAAAAAAGAGTGGATTGTGTGGTTCCCCGGCATTGTAAGTGGAATAAATGCATGCTGTCATGCCTTTGGCGCATTGGGAAGCAGCTCTTCAAAAATCGCTACAACCACACCAGCCTATCCACCATTTCTATCAGCACCTGATAACTCAGGCAATGAACTTGTAACCACTCCTTTAATTGAAAAAAACTCAAGAATGACCTTTGACTTTCCTGCCCTTGAACAACTCTTTTCAAAAAACAACATCTCTCTGTTTATTCTCTGCAGCCCCTATAACCCGTGTGGCACTGTTTTCACCAGAGAGGAACTTTCAACCCTTGCAGATCTATGTTTTAAACATAGTGTAATTATCTGCTCCGATGAAATCCATAGTGATTTTGTTCTGGATATTGATAAACAACACATCCCAACAGCCTCTATTTCTGAAAAAGCCGCTCAAAACACGCTGACATTTATGGCACCAAGCAAAACATATAATATCCCAGGCCTTGGTTGCTCCTTTGCTGTTGTTAAAAACAAAAACTTAATAAAAAAAATTAAAAACGCTGCTGCCGGCATTGTTCCCGACGTGAACACACTCGGCCTTATGGCAGCTAAAACAGCCTATGAAAAATGTGATGAGTGGCTTTCTCAATTGATTGTGTATCTCAGAGACAACCGTGATCTTCTTGAAAAAGAGATTAACCTGATTCCCGGTCTAAAACTCAACCACATTGAAGCCACATATCTTGCCTGGATTGATGTCCGTAATGCAAATATAAAAAACCCGGCTCTGTTTTTTGAAGATGCCGGGGTTGGGCTTTCCTGTTCAAGCTATTTTGGTCAAAAAGGCTTTGTCCGCCTCAATTTTGGATGCCCTAAATCAATGGTTGAACAAGCAATTCATCGAATAAGCACTGCTATTACCAAAAAATAATATTATTAAACTTATTTTCTAATCCCCTTGACTTTCTGTTTTTATTTGGTTAGGAAAGTAATCTGATTCAGGTGCTTTTTTAAGGCACAATAGGGAACCCGGTTTAATTCCGGGACGGACCCGCCGCTGTTATTGGGTACGAAAACCTAAACAATGCCACTGTCAGAACAATCTGATGGGAAGGCTTAGGTGAGTAGAATGATCCAAAAGTCAGAAGACCTGCCTGGATTATATATAAGTTTTCCTTCTGGATAAAGGAATTCTTAAAAGATCTTGAGGAAAGAAAAGGGATACCCCTGATCGATATGTTTTATATCGGCCAGGGGTTTTTTTATTGGTTTACTAGAGAATAAGGAAGATACTTTATGGAAAAAAGATTTGTTTTAATTTTATTGTCAGTTTTACTGGTTGTTTCTAATGGTTTTGCCTTGGATAATGAGCCAAAACCTTTTGAAATGGATGAGGTGGTTGTCACTTCCACCAACAAGGCTAAAGCCTTTGATACACCTTCCAGCATTGCTATTATTACAGCAAAAGATCTGGAGGATTCCGGAGCCAAAAATATTATAGAAGTTTTGGAAAACATTCCGGGTATTATTAATAAAACATATAACAATGAAGGTATTGCCATTCGGGGCACTCAAAGCTCCATGGCAGGTGGACCTGTTATACTTATTGATGGTGTACCCCAAAAAATTGGAGACACGCAATATGACTCTTTTGGTTTTATTCCTGTCTCCCAGGTTGAACGCATTGAGGTATTAAAATCCCCGGGGATAGTTTATGGACCTGGTTCTGCCAGGGGTGTTATTAATATTATTACTAAAAAAGGAGAAAAAGAAAACTTTAGTGGTAATATCAAACTTTCCTATGGATCATGGGACACAATTGACACCAATGCCACCATATCCGGCAATAAACACAAATTTGATTATTTGATTAATGCAGGAATTTTTAAAACAGACGGGTATGAAGATGAAGGAGTGAATAAAACCTCCTCTTTAATAAAGTTTGGATATAAGCCAAATGATTATACCCGCATTGGATTGAGGGGCAATTTAATTTTAAATGATGCCGAAGTTGCCAGGGGTCGTGAAAAAAACCGATGGCACATAAAGCATTTTCGAAGAAAGAAGCAGTTTCCCAGAAGCGCAACAGACCCGCGACTTGTATGGTATAATAAAAAAGATCACACCGAATCAGTGCTGGGTCTTGAATTTTCCCACGATAAAGATGCTCTTTTTCTCAACTCCAATGTTTCTTATACAAAATATGAAGCAAATTATAAAAGTCAGTATTCCATTAACTACAAACCAAAAACCGTATTCCATGAGGATGAAAACCAGAGCACCTATGCTTTTAACTTTTCCGGTGGCTACAACTTAAGCCTTGACAACTTCATCTATACGCCCTCTTTTGGTGTTAATATGGAACAGATTAATTTTGACCAGCAGAGAAACTATCCCTTTAACCCCAAAAAGAAAACAGGTAAATATATTTTTGATGTAAATGAGACAATGTATGGTTTATTCTGGGATAACGATTTTTTATTTAAAGAGAAGTATGGTTTAAAAATTGGTGCGAGGATTGATCAAGTAAATGTAGAATTTGAAGATAAAGCTGCAACTGAAATTGATCAATCAGAAACTTTTATTGGATGGTCAATTGCCCCCTCTTACTACTTCACTACAGATGCAAACATCTATTTCCAAATAAGTAAAAACTTCTGGATGCCAACACCTGCATATTATGCCTGGGCAGCATCCCGTGGGAAAAAAGGCGGTATCACCATAAACACTGCTGACAGCCTCAAGCCCGAAGAATCCCTAACATATGAAATTGGTTATAAACATATGGTTAATAAAAATATACGATTTATTCTGACAGGTTTCTTCATTGATTATAAGGACAAATTTGCAAGTGTCTACCATAGCAATGCAGCCATGACCTGGGGTGGAATGAAAAATATAGGCTCGGCTGAAATGAAAGGTATTGAACTTGAAGCCGATGGACGACCATGCAATTTTTTTGGTTATCGACTCTCTGGAACATATCTTGATGCCAAGTGGAAAAGCGGTCAAATGAAAGTCTATGAAAGACCTGGCAACACAAAAGTACTTTGCGACCTTGATGGGTATCAAATCTATGGAATCCCAAAGTATACAGCCACAGCGGGTTTTGATTTTTATCCCATGGAAAAATTAAAAATCTCAGCAGATATCAACTATTTTGGTCCCCATTATGCAGATTACACCAACAAGGTAAAATACAGTGCAAAGACAACCTTTGATACTAAAGTTACCTATACAATCAATAACAGCTGGGAGGTATGGCTGTTGGGAAAAAATATTTTTGATCAAAACATTGAAAGAGTAAGCAATACAACTGCTCGAATCAATACTGCCACCGGAGCATATGCCAACACCTATTATGTTCAGGATGGAGCATATTTTGAAGCTGGATTGAATTATAGTTTTTAAAGCTGAAAAAGATGCTGAAACAACTTTGGATTACTGGAATTTTTACCGGCTTTTTGATTTTTGGAATCAAGGCAGGGCTTGGCTTAAGCAGCTATTTATATAATAGGTCTGGGGAAAAAACTCAAAAACTTATTTTTCTGTTTTTCTGTTTTTTTGTATATCTTGCTCTCTTTTTCATGCTTTATTATGTGATTAATAGCTTTAGCCTGCTTGATTATCTGGATCAATTTCTAAATTTGTTGAAATATGGCATGCTTATACATATACTTATTGCTGTCGGGCTTTTTTTCTGGGGAGCAAAGCTTTTATTGCAGACCCAGAAGGGCCCGACAAAATATGCTTCAAAATATGCGCTTATTCTTCTGCTGCCATGTCCTGTATGTGCCACAGTTATCTTATTGAATCTAACCCTTGCTTTTTCCATTTTTTCATTTTCCCCTGCATTGGTTACTCTGGTTTTGTTTTCCATATTTTCAACCATTATCCTTGTCTCTCTGGGGCTTGTATTTCCTTTCCGCCATAAAATCCTGTCGGACAACTCCTTTTTAGGAGTATCCATGACTCTTGTTTCTCTCTATTTCCTTTTTACTATTATTATTGCTCCAATATACCCTAAAATAAAAGCAAGCTATTTTATGGCTCTTTCAAATAACCCTTTTACCAATATAGATATGTTTCATACAATCCTTCTCCTTGTAGTTGTCGTGGTGTTAGCCGGATATGGATTTATTAAAATTTATTTTTTGCAAAGGCAGTGAACCAATGAACATTTTTCCAATTTTTCAAACAATACTTTATACCATCTCAACAGCTCTTCTTTATCCTGTTGTTCTTTTATTAATTGGACTCAGCATCTGGATTGTCATATATACAGGTGGGTTTATAGCAGAGTTTGTGCAACGTAAAAAATTTATCTCCACTGAAAACCTTGCAGATTCACTTGAACAAATCAGCAGCAAAATAGATCTTCCCCTATCAATAAGAAACTGCCTCCCTCGGCATATCATTGAATTTTCTGAAAATCTTAAGGTCATAATCAGTGCAAATAAATCCTTTAAAAATGAAAAAATTGAAAACCTTTTGCAACAGAGTGAATCCTTTCTGGAAAAAGAGTTAAACAAAATAAAAATGATTGTGAGAGTCGGACCCAGTATTGGCCTTATGGGAACTTTGATCCCCATGGGTACAGGTCTGGCAGGATTAACCCAAGGAGATATGACACAACTTTCATCAAGCCTTATCCTTGCGTTTACCACCACAGTAGTGGGTATTGCCCTGGGAGTTACAGCATATTTTTTTTCCATGGTTAAGCAGACATGGCTTAATTGGGATTATAGGTGTCTTGCACTTATCACAGAAGCCATGACAAAAAACCCAATGACAAAAGAGTAAACTATATGAAATATCTTACAAGACAAAAACAATCCAAGTTGCAAAATGTTGCAATGGAAGATCCCATGAATGGAGTTGCCAATCTTTTTGATGTTGCTCTGGTGTTTATTGTAGCTCTGCTGCTATCGCTGATGTCTGCCTACCAGATCCTTGATTTTTTCAATCCTGAAAGCGAGATTACAATTATGAAAAAAACCGATGAACAGTGGCGGATAATAACAAAAAAGGGCAGAAAGATAAAAGTAAAAAAGGTTACGAACCGCAAAGTTGGTGGGAAAGAAGGGCTTAAGCTTGGCACTGCTTATCAGCTTCAAAACGGGCAGGTGATTTATATTCCGGAAGAGGAGATAAATGAGATTGAATAGACTCTTTTCCATCTTTATTTTCTTCTTGGTTATATTTGCCCTGGAAATTCCATCACTATTGCAGGCAGGTATTCAGAAAAAAGAAGTTCTCATGATAATTGGTGCCGGAGACTCCCTCGGTGTTGCCAGGGTTTTTAAGGAGCTTAAAAAAAACAAACTATCAAAACAATATTCATTCACCTTTATTACAGACTATGAAGTGAGAAGTAATAAAGCTGATGGCAGCAAAATAGACAAAGCTGACATAATTATTGCTGATTTTATGAAAAGAGAGTTTGATGCATTTATTGCTGAAAACAATGTAAAACAGAATGCTGCCATATATAGCCTTCGCTGTGGCTATCTTGCTGAAAAAACTAAAAAAAAGGGGTTAAAGGTTAATATTGAGACAGAGCAATATTTTTCTCCTTCAACCCATGAAAACATTAAAAATCTACTTTTTCTAACCATTGCAAATTCTGGCTGCGACCTGGAGTATAAGAGACCATTCAAACTACCAGAAGCTGGAATTTTTCACCCTGAAGCTGAAACAGTTTTTTCATCCTTTGATACATATTTAAGCTGGTATAAAAAAAGGGTTGGTTTCAACAAGACAGGCTTCTGGGTCGGAGTTTCAACCTTTTCCACCTCTGCCAGCAGCTTGCAATATCCCAATGCAGGTAAGATTGAACAATTTTTGATCTTAGCCCTTGAAAAGCAAGGCATTAATATTTTACCAATATTTGGAAGACCTCCATACCATGACTCATTAAAAAAATTTTTTTTAGATGACCACCAAAACCCAAGAATTGATGCTTTGGTTGGATTTTCTTTCCGTTTTTTACGCGGATTCCCGGTTAAAACAAGGCTTATTCTAAAAACAATAAATGCACCCATCTTTATGCCTTTGGAAGCCCATTCAATTACCATTAAACAGTGGAAAAAATCATGCACTGGAATATCTCCCATCAGAACTGCCTGGCAAGTATGTATTCCAGAACAGAATGGAGCAATTGAACCTACTATTGTTGGTGGTAAAGCTCCTGCAAGACTCAAAGGCATGACCAGTATCATATATGAAAAACGCCCCCTTCCAGATAATATTGATTTTTTAATCAAAAGGATTAAAGCTTTTCATAAACTTAGAGTCACACCCAACAAAGATAAAAAAGTTGCTCTTTTTTATTGGAACCACCCTCCGGGCAAACAGGGTGTTGGTGCAAGTTATATGAACTGTTTCAGCTCCATTGCCCATATTCTGAAAAAATTAAAAGCCCAGGGATATATTGTTGATATCAATGACATCTCAAAGGATAAAATAAAAAAACGAATAATGCAGAGCGGACGAAATATCGGCTCCTGGGCACCAGGGGAGCTGCAAGGGCTGATGGCAAGCAAAGATGTTGTCCAGATTCCAGTCTCAAAATATAAAAAATGGTTTAAAGAGCTTCCCCCTATCTTTCAAAAAGCTGTTGAGGAACAATGGGGCAAGGTTGAAGAGTCAAATATAATGATAAAATCTTCCAAAATTATTATTCCATTGGTAGATCTTGGCAATGTGATTCTTTTGCCCCAACCATCCAGGGGATTTGGTGAAGACCCTGCAAAACTGTACCACGATCCAAAGGTTTTCCCCCATCACCAATACATTGCCTTTTACCTCTGGCTGAAAAAAGAATTTAATGTTAATGCAATAATATCCCTTGGCAAACATGGTACCCATGAGTGGCTGCCTGGCAAGCAGGTGGGCTTATCCCTCAACTGCCCCCCTGAAATCTTAATTCAGGATATTCCCAATATTTACCCATATATTGTAGATAACATCGGTGAAGGTATCCAGGCAAAAAGGCGGGGGCGCGGCATAATTATTGACCATCTTATCCCACCTTTAAAAAAAGGCGGGATTTATATGGAATATAGAGAACTTACAGCGAAAATTGATTCCTATCATACTGCCCTTGTAACAAACCCCAAACTTGCAGATGAAAAATTGAAAACTGTCCGCACCCTTATTTTAAAACTTGGTATTGATAAAGATCTTGGTTTAAGTGTGATTGATCATGAATCTGTTGAAGAGGTTGAACACTACATTCTGGAGTTGCAGGAAAGGTTGATCCCCTATGGTAATCACACGTTTGGTATCTCACCTGCAGGTGAGTCACTTGTCCACCTCACCAATGCAGTTTGTGATAAAAGCCCAGAAATTGACAAAAAAGAGGTTAAAACAAAAATAGAGGTTTGCGGTGAAAAGGAAATCTTCTCCCTCATAAAAGCTTTAAATGGTGAATTTATTGCACCGGGTGAGGGTAATGACCCTGTGAGAAATCCCGATGCAATTCCCACGGGAAATAATTTTTATGGGTTTAATATTGATAAAGTTCCTTCCAGAGAGGCATTTGTCATGGGTAAAAACCTTGCTGAAAAAATGATTCAGGAGTACAAACAAAAACACAATCATTTTCCTGACAAACTTGGAATTATTCTCTGGAGCACAGAATTACAGCGCAATGAAGGTGCAGGTATTGCTGCAATATTTCATCTTATGGGAGTTGAACCAATTTGGGACAGAAAAGAGCAGGTAACAGGTGTAAAAGCTATTCCCGGTACCCTTCTTAACCGACCCAGAATTGATGTATTAATTCAAATGTCTGGTCTGTTTCGGGACAGTTATGCTAAATTAATTACACTTATGGATGAAGCTGTTAAAATAGCAGGTGCTTTAAAAGATGTTGAAAACTTTATTGCCATAAATAATAAAAAAATTGAAAGTACTCTTATCTCCAAAGGATATTCTAAAGAGAAAGCGCGCCAATTAAGCAAAGCAAGAATATTTGGACCAATGCCTGGTGCGTACTCCCATGCTCTGCAGGAGTTAATTCCCAACAGTGCTGTATGGGAAACCCAAGATGAAATAGCAGATGTATTTATACACCACTCATCCTTTGCCTATGGAAAATCTTTCTGGGGCAGGCCTTTAAAGAGTGCATACAAGGAAAATCTAAAAGATGTGAAAATAACAATGCACACACGATCTTCCAATCTTTACTATATGCTGGATAATGATGACATGTTTGCTTTTTTGGGAGGCTTGTCCCTTGCAGTAAAAAGTGTTGCCGGTAAACAGCCTGAAGCCATTGTTGCAAATATGCAGGATGGCAAAACCGTAACATTGGATAGTTTATCTAAATCAATTGGTAAAGCAATGCGAAGCCGCTATCTTAACCCGGAATGGATTAAAGGAATGCAAAAAGAGGAATACTCTGGTGCAAAAGAGATGGATCAATTTGTTGAACATCTGTGGGGGTTTCAGGTAACAACTCCCTATGCAGTGGATAAAAGCCTCTGGCAGGAGATCCACGATGTCTATGTAAAAGATAAATACAAACTTGATATGAAAAAATTTTTTGATGAAAATAACCCCTGGGCATTGCAATCAATCACAGCAAGAATGCTTGAGGCAGACCGGAAAAAATATTGGGATGCACCGGAAAAAATGAAAAAAAGCCTTGCGAAAACCTATGCACTCAGTATGATTGAAAAAGGGGTTGCCTGTTGTGAGCACACCTGTAACAATCCCATGTTACAGCAATTTGTCACCAATATTATCTCCCTGTATGGACTAATGTCACAACAACAATTGGAACTGTTTAAAATGACTCTAGCCCAGGCAACATCAATGAGCCAAAAGGAGAGTGAAGCCAAAATAAAAAAAATGCAGGAGGGTTTAACAAAAACAATTAAAGAGATAAAAAAAGATGAAGAGATAAATACAAAAACCAAAGGCAAGGCAATAGAAGGTTTTGAGTTGGTCGATGAAAAGCAGAGTGAGACAAAAGTTACTTCATCAGGTTCCTCCTGGGTAATCATACTAATTATTTGTGCTGTCCTTATGCTTTTAGTTGCTGGCTGGAAACAAAAAATAACAGCCTGATATTGCTTGACTTTTTGCTTTTGTTTTTATAGATTGAAAGTTCAGGTGTTGCATTGAGCAGATAATAGGGAATCTCGTTAAAATCGAGAGCGGACCCGCCGCTGTAATCGGGGATGAAAACTTTAACAATCACTGCAAAGTTAATAAAAGACTTGTGGGAAGATAAAGTAATAATTTGATCCGTAAGCCAGAAAACCTGCCTGAAAATAATTTCAGTAAGCTGACGAGGAAATAAGCTAGGGCTAAAAATATGGAAAAATACGGTTCCCATATCGACCATATCGATATGGGTTTTTTTATGCCCATTTAAATTTAATTAATTTAAAATATAGGAGTCAAGATGATCAGAAAACGTAATTTTTATTTTATTTTAGTACTATCTTTTTTATTGGTGGCATCCAGCAACTTATTTGCAAAAAGTGCTATAATTTTGTCAAGTTTTGGCACAACAGAGCCGAAAGCTGTCTCTTCAATCTTGAATATTAAAGCCGAAATTGAAAAGGCTTTTCCTGGAACCAGAGTTGAACTGACCTTTACTTCAAATATTATCAGATCAATCTGGCAAAAGAGAAGGCAAAATGCTGCTAAATGGAAAGCAATGGGAATTGCTCCTGAAGTCCTTAATATCAAAGGAATCCTCGAAACTTTTGGAAAACTTCAAAGTGCAGGATTCAAAGATATAGTGGTGCAACCGACTCATATGTTTCACATGGAACAATACTCTGATCTGGTATCATATGTTGATGGTATTGCATCCATTAAAACCATAAGAAAAAAGTGGATGCCCTTTAATAACATTGTTATTGGCAGACCTGCCCTGGGGACATGTGGTGTAAAATATCCATACCATGATGATATGAAAAGAGTTGTTAAAATTTTCCATGCCGATGCTAAA
>Ga0256845_1002704_pt1 | contig 12597 bp, 6 predicted proteins | sample RiftiametaG_FD_189101 | JGI IMG/M metagenome (GOLD analysis project Ga0256845, IMG submission 189101) | Tube worm associated microbial communities from hydrothermal vent at the East Pacific Rise, Pacific Ocean - Riftia | ecosystem: Host-associated > Annelida > Integument > Unclassified ... | reverse complement strand
ACTTTCCGAAGAAGACGTCTTTGCAGGGGTATTCGCAGGCGGACCTGAACCGTGTGGCTCGGCAACTCAACGCACGCCCGAGGCGTGTACTCGGCTATCAGAGCCCTTCAGAGGTCTTTCGGAGTGTATTGCGATGACTGCTTGAAACCAAGGGCAACTTTCTTAAAATTCACCACGACGCTGGACCGGCCCCTCGCGGGATGTCGAACGAAGCACAGGGAACGAGATCGTATCGCGCCTTACCGGTATTCCTCCGAGATGTCCCCTTATGGAACTCAATGATTCTCCGTCAATGGTTTTGCGATGTCCATCGGCTTCATTTCACGATGGATCTTGTCCAGCCCAGTCGTTATCTCGACAAGATCGTCGTTACTTCTGAACTGTCGTTTTCGTTGTTTTTTTTTCCGGTAGCATTCATATTCTAGACTCCCCCCCAAAAAAGCCCGAAGCGCAATGAATCCCCGGCCTTGGCACGGAGGCCCCCCGTGGTCCGATCCCGCCCGTTGCGATTCGGAATGCGGTTTCCTAGGTGTATTGTCGTTCAAAACTCGGCCCAGGTTTCGGTGCAAGACACCAAGACCTGAAGCGCCAGCATCATCCATCAACTACGAACCACACGGTGGCACGGTGATGATTGAATTTTGAGCGGAGATCGAGAAACGACATGGTGCAACTATCCAACCCCCGGAAACTAACTCAACAAGCATCGGCGAATCACACAAAGCGACGGCCCTCTCCAAGGCTGGCCGAGGTGCTGGCGAAGCTGAGCATAGCTGAGAAGTTCTCGGAGGGCATGATCCGTCATGCCGAACGACTGTCAGAGGTAGCGGATGACTCAAATCTTCCTCTCAATGACGCATCGTTGGCCGCAATTGCGACGGAGTTTCTTGAAGGAGATGTCGCCAGTGTACGATCGTCTATCCAGGCCATCACGATGCACAAGGAAGCTTCAGTGTTTCCATTCGCCGCGGTCGCGCATGATCAGTGGCACAAAAAAAATCTCGGTGCGGCTCGTCTGTTTGCGTTAGCCGGATGCCGACACCCGCACGAACGGGGCGAGTCATTGTTTCAACTGAGCGTGTTGTCACAATATGGCGGCCGTTGGAATGAAACTCACGAGTTTTGTCGAGTGGCGATGGACGCCGGAAAGATCGACATCTACACGGCCTGTCAACTTGCAATTTCGCATGTTCTTGGCGGAGATGGCGGGCAGATTGAGGAGACTATTCGCAAGCTCGACCGTTACGTTCACCACCCTCGCGGTCGTGCATCGAGTCTCGTGCTGGGTTCGCATCCTACGATGCTTCCGAACACCATGCCCGTCACCCAAGACGTCGTGTCGAGTCTTGTGGCCGAACTTCCTCTGTTTTTCGTGGAACTTCTAAGTAGCTGTATGAAACGTATACTCGTGGACGCACTCAAGGAAGATCACGGGCCGACTATCGTTCGAACTGCCGATCTTATCGACAATGGATGGCCACTCGATCTCGACGCAAGTCTATGGCTGCGTGCAGCAAAGATCTGCCCGTCATCCACGGTCGTCGTACGCCAGTTGTCGAATTGCTACCGCTCAGATTCTTCTGAAGAGACAGATTTTTCAGACGCATTGTCGCGCCTCAGCAAGACCGATTCTCTTGACGCTCAAGATTTCGGAATTTTGCTTGATGGCTATCTCAGTCTTAACCGGGAATCTGATGCGATCAGAACCATCCGTGACCTCTCTCCAACGGGACCCAGCCGGGCCGAGGTAGGCACCGTTGTCGCCAATATCGTCGGCAATGGATCAAGGAGGGTTCCGACGGAGCTTCTCGAGGCATGCCTCGCCCGTTTTCCAGACACTCCTAAACTTCGGCTGATGCTCGCTCGCGCTCATTCCTCCGCGGGGAGACTCGAATTTGCGAGGCAACAGCTTGGGCGACTTAAAGATGGTATCGAAGCAAACACCGAGGCGCAAATTTTGCTCGCATGTCTCGATATTGTCGCGGGAGATATTACATCCGCACGTAAAACACTACGTACTTTTCTTGAGATCGAGCCGAAAAGGGACGATGCTCGACTTCACCTTGCGGAGATTGAATTTGACGGCGGAAACTTTAAGGCTGCGCTCACCCATTGGGGACAATGTTCCCAACGAAGCTACTGTGTTGAATTCTACAAATCAGTAGCCCAGCGTTCTCTGGGCCATCACTCCGAATCAACCAAAAGTGCTCTCCGTGCAATGACGCTCGCATCCGGAAATGCGGACAAATTGGAACGAGCTCGATTTATAGCGATGAGCGAGTCGCTGCTTTCCGGAAACCAAGACGTTTCCGCCAGAGTCGCACGAACATTGGAGACCAGTATTCAAGCCGGTCTATCCTGGAATTCACGGCTAACGATCGCAATTTGGTACACACTAAAAGGCGGATATCGCGATGCCCAACGTGTCCTGAGCGGGCTCAACAATTCAGCCAAGCCAAGTGCACTTGCGTGCCTTTGGTCGACCTATGTCGCAAGCCTCGACGGGGATGCCGATGAGGCCAACCGGACAGCGGGACTCTGTGTCGAGTGCGGACCACAGTTCAAGAATGATATAAATCATCTCCTGAAAGCCTCACTGGGTCCGATGGAGCTATCCCCAGTTGTCACGATCGTAGTTCCAGCATTGAACGAAGCGAGATTTCTCTCGGACTGCCTCAACTCCATTCGGTTTCAATCATATCCATTCTGGGAGTGTATTATTGTCAATGATGGTTCGACTGATGAGACGCTGTCGATTGCCGAGGCATTCGCGCAATCTGATTCGAGATTTCGGATCATATCTCACCATACGCCGCGAGGGCTCGCCGCTGGGCGGAACACCGGCTTGACAAATGCCCGTGGGGCATTCGTCACGTTTGTCGACGGCGATGACTATCTTACACTGAACTCAATCCTTCAGCGAGTCACACAACTGCGCCGTGAAGATGGAGATTATATCGCAGGAACATACTGTGGTATCCAACATGCACCCGAGAGGACATTTGGCCAACTCGTCTTAGAGAATCGAAAATTCAATGGTCGAAGAATTGACCTCCCAAGTCTTGGGTTTGAAGCTCCTTTCAACGCTCACGCACCTCTACTCAAGCGGGACGTCCTTGTCAGTGTGGGGGGATTTGATGAATCCCTTCGACATGGCGCCGAAGATTGGGATTGCTGGCTCAAGATTCTTCGAGCGGGCTACTTCTTCAACGCCACACCATTCCAGGGAGGTATCTATCGGCAAAAAAGGGGCAGTATGGTCCGATCTCTGTCCACAAAACACGTAGCCACAGCACTTTCGCTCTATCGCCAACAAATCGACCTCAGTCATCTTGATGTGGAAAATGAAGCCACACGCCTTCCACCGACAGCTTACACGGCGGCTGTGAAATTCTCGAAGCGCGCTATCGGTTTTGGAGCGATGGCATACCTCGACGGTGACCGATCTGGGTTTAGAAGTATCGTGAAGAGCATCCCGCTGACGGAACACGAACTTGAATCCTACGGTGTTGTAATCCTCTCCGATATCGTGGGTGGCGTACGGAGGTTCTACGCGGGCGAGTCCTTTGAGCGTTTTGGAATCAACTCAAAACAGATGTGCGATGTGTATGCTTCTGAGATCCAGGAAGCGATGAGAGACGAACTGAGGGAAGAGCCATCTTCCAAGGCAATCACGTTACTCTTTTCATCGTCGCCTCAGGAGTTGACAGAGCGAAAGGTCGTTCGAGCCGCTGCCTCGAAAGTTGATGTGAGATGTCGGAAGGAGGCAACCTATCACTCGATAGAAGAACCGGCAGCAAGATTAGCAGATTGTCAGCGCATCAAGAGTCTGCAGAATACACATGTTGGGGAACGATGTTTTATCGTCGGAAATGGTCCGTCCCTCAACAAGATCGATCTTGGCAAGTTGGCGAATGAGATTTCAATTGGCGTCAATGGGATATTCTACAAGACAAAGGAGACCGGCTATTCACCCACATACTACGTGGTGGAAGACACCTCCGTCATGCGAGAAAACATTGAGAGCATAAAAAATGTCGAGGCGCGCGCGAAGATATTCCCATCAATTTACAAGGATATTCACCCCGAAGCAGACAACGTTTACTTTTTTGCCATGAATCGTGGCTTCTACGAGCCAAGAAGCCCCAACTATTGTCTCCCGCGGTTTTCTGCAGATTTTTCAGAACGAGCGTACTGTGGCCAGTCGGTAACATTCATAAATCTTCAGCTCGCACACTACATGGGCTTTTCAGAAGTCTATCTTCTCGGGATGGATTTCAGCTACGAGATTCCTGATTCTTTTACACGAAATGGTGATGTAATCACGTCAACTGGAGACGACCCAAATCACTTTCATCCCGACTACTTCGGCAAGGGAAAAACCTGGAAGGATCCGAAGCTAGATAGAGTCCTGGCGAACTATCAAATGGCAAAACTCGCATACGAGACCACAGGGCGGAAAATCTATAATGCAACTTATGGCGGAGCGTTGGAGCTGTTCGAGCGGGTTGATTTTGAAGACCTCTTCTAGGTCGAAGAGTGAAAAAAGTCGATTGAAAACAATGCTCGTCGTCCTTCCCCTCCTCGTCTCCTTTTCGCTAGAATAGATAGGTCTATCAATGCCACTCGAAATTATCCCAGCAAAAGATGCTCTCGCCACTCGCCGTACAAATAAGTTCAATCGCTGGCCCCGACCCAATGTTGATCAAGAACGGCTTAGTCCGATCGCACGCCCAACGGCGAAGCCTAGTTTTTCGTTGGTACCTGGAGAAAAGGTTTTCACAATCGGTTCGTGCTTTGCCCGAAACATCGAACGACACCTCGATGCCCTCGGTTTTGACATCCCGACGAAAAAGTGGAAAACATATCGGCAACTCGATCACGATGTGCCGAGTGAATTTTTGAATAAATATGTTACACACTCGATCCACAATGAATTGTTGTGGTCTCTCGATCCCGCGACGCCCTTTCCTGGAACAGATGCGCTCGTAGAGGTCTCTTCAGAGAAGTGGTTTGATCCGCACTCAACCCCTACCGTTCCACTCGCGCCACTTGAAATCATCAATCGACGTCGGAGGAAGGTTCAGGAGATTACCGCTGATGTGGTAAATTGCCGAGTGGTCGTGATTACACTTGGTCTCGTGGAGGCTTGGTACGATCGTGAACTTGACATATATCTCAATGCTCCGCCGCCGTGGTCGTTTCTGAGTCGAAATGCAGATAGATATGAGCTGCACGTTTTAGAGTACAACGAGATACTTGAGAGCCTTAGGAATATTCACGATGTTTTGACAAAATTCGGCCATCCAGATTTCAAGATATTGATCACAGTTTCGCCGGTCCCGTTAGTGTTGACATTTACAAATCAAGATGTTCTGCAAGCGAACATGTATTCGAAGTCGGTGCTTCGTGCCGCGGCGGAAGCCTTCGTTGGAACTTTTGAGAATGTTGACTATTTTCCAAGTTACGAGAGTATTAGTCTCTCGGAACGGAGTGCGGCATGGGAAGCTGACAATCGTCATGTTCAGTCTGATATCGTGGGGGTGAACATTGCTTCGATGGCAAATACCTATCTTCCCGAGGACGATCAATCAAATTTTCACTTTCTACTCAACATCGGGAAAGCGTACGCACATCTAGGGAGACGGACGGAGGCTGCTGACTACTTTCTGAAGGCAAAATTGATTAATTCTCTCGATCCAACTCTAAATCATGAAATGGGTGTGTTGTATTTTCAGATGGGTGACTATGATGCTGCCAACGATTTTTTGCAACGCAGTGAGACCGTCGTGGGGAGTTCTAGGTTTTGGCGGGGGCTGTCATTGCATCGACTCGGGCGCTTTAAAGAAGCAGTAATCTGCCTCGATCTAAGCATCAAAAAAAATAGTGGTTGGGCGCCTGCTTACTATCATAAGGCGAAAGCACAGAAAGAACTTGGAGACTTGATCGGTGCACGAGCGTCATTAGAGAGGTCCATAGAGATAAAGAGTGATTTCGAGGAGGCCACTACATTCTTGGCCCAGATTTTGTAATCGTGAACTGAAAGTTGGTTAACCAAATATAATTGGCAGGCCGAACGGTTTGAATTAAATACGATGTACACGATGAGTCTGGTAGAATGTCACTATAGGAAGATGATATCTAAATCCTGTGTAATCCTGCTCATGTCGTTCGCCGTTTCGGGGTCATGGTCCACAAACTCGTAAGCGATCAGGCGAGGACCACCGGCGGCTGCGAAGAATTCAGAGAGCCTCCGCGCAGATCGCTCTATTCGGGCAGCGGGGCCCAGTTCCAAGGCATCAGTTCATCGAGTCGATGAATGGCAGGGGAATCGCATCTATTTGAGGGAGGCGCAAAGTACTCTCTCGCGCACACTGTCGTCCCATCCCGCGGCGTTTCGGCGTGAGCGGATGCCTCCATCGACGTTCTTCACCGAGCGCAGGAAATTCAGTGCCATGTGTCGGATGACGACAAGATTCTCCGCGGCGTTGGCCGCATAAACGCGGGATTCGTCTTCCCGAAATGCGACATCGAGGAGCCAGTGTAGTTTGTTCTCCACGCCCCAGTACTTCCGCGTGATGGCGAGAGCCTTCGCCGCATCGAGCCTGTCGAGCGAGCTGATGTATCGCCTCGTGTGAGCCTCGACTTGGGTCGACGCACCTCGACGCTCCGTCGTAACGCGGATCAGCGTTTTGACAGCCGTCCACTTCTCCGGATGACTCCGCACGTTGCTCACGTCGTAATAGCCTTATCGACCGCCTCCCCCACAACACGCCCGACTTGATGCAAGCTCAGGCAGATGTCGACGTCAACACGGCTGCTCGCCAGCTTGGTCGGGCGAAGCAATGAGCCCGCGCTCCCTCGTCCAACGCTCAGGGACGAGGGAGCAGATGCGCTTCATCGGCCAACCTCCTCCAAGCTTGTCGATCACATCGATGAAGTAGTCTCGCACGCTGATTCCGAGCGAAGTACACGACTGGACCAAATTGAGTACGGTGTTCAGTGATGATCTCCACCCTAAACGTGCTTAGTGTCTAAACACGACGAATCGAAAATGCGGCCATTTCGCGCCCCGTTCTACGAACTATGAACCCGATATCCAGGCCAGGCCGAGCGACAATCTCGAAGGTTGAGAACTTCGGTATCGGCCAGCTACGGAACCGTACGCAACAAAGGCCAGCCACAACCTCAAGATCACGTCGTGGCTCCCTGCGCCTCACCCGGTCTTCCTCTTAACAAGGCCTTACACATGCGAGACAATCAGGGTGATGTCAACGCCTCAGATGTTTCTCGATTGGGCCAAAGATCTCCCCGACTGGCTGAGCGACGCCCTTCGCAGGCTGTGCCAGGCATCCTCGCTTTCCGACGCGGACCGGGAAGAGATCCTGCTCATGGGCCTCGCGCAGCATGGCCTCCTCGCGGAAGGCGAAGAGACACCGCCGCAGCCCGCTCCGCTTCACGAAGCGCATCTCAACACCTCCCTCGCTAGCAGCGACACGTTCGTGCTTCACCGTCTGAAGGACGTCGCGCACGTCAACGCGCTCGCGCCCGGGCAGGAGCTCGAGTTCGCAACAAAGGGCATAACCACAATCTTCGGAGAGAACGGCAGCGGGAAGTCGGGCTACGCGAGACTGTTCAAGAACGCGTGCCGGTCACGACACACCGAGTCAATTCTGGGGAATATGCACTCAGACGAGACCGGCACGCCATCCGCCAAATTCGAGGTTTCTCAGGCGGCCGACTTGACGGCCGTGCACTCCGAGCTGTGGTCGCCCACCAACCCGATGCCCGCCTTGTCGACACTGGCGATGTACGACGGACGTTGCGGTCGAGCCCTACTCGACGAAGAAAACGACATCGCGTTTTCTTCGGACCTACAGGACGCGGCATCGGCTTTCGCCGAATTGTGGAACTGGCTGACTGACGAATTCGAACAACGAGCAATCGCGGCAGCGCCGGTGTCAGCGCAACTCTCACTCCTCGAACAAGGCTCCACTCCTGTTGCTCGCGCAATAGCCCTCGCCCGCAAAGTGGGAAGCGGACTGGACATCGCTGCCCTCGAGGCGATCAGAGGCTTATCCGAGGACGAGAAGGAAGCCCTCTCTCAGGCCCAAGAAGCGCAGGGTCAGCTTCGAGGTCGGGATCACACAAAGACTCAGAAGGTGGAAAGGTTACACGCCACTACTCACGCGGAGCGATTCAAAGAGTTGACTTCCATCGCTACCAGTCTCGGCGGCGAAAAGGCGACCGAACTGCGCACCGCAATTCAACATTCCCGCGCAACCGCGGAAGTGGCATCCAAGCTCTTGGAGAGCCAGGCCGCCGCGAGTTGGCCGCTCCCAGGGGTCGGTAGCGACCCCTGGCGGGTACTCTACTCCGCCGCTCGCACGTTCAGTTCCAGCCACGCATACCCCGAGAGGGAATTTCCTCAGACCGAAGAGGGAGACCGCTGCCCCTACTGCATGCAAGAACTCGACGACGCCGCGCAGAATCGGCTACGCCAGTTCGACCAGTTCATGACGGCCACCGTTAAGGAAATCGCGGAGCAGGCCGCAGCCGAGACCCTCGCTAAGATCGCGGCACTCTCAAACCTTCCGGCCAGTGATAGTTTCGATCCCTGGCTCAACGAGCTGGCCATCGGCAACGAAAAACTCGCTAAAGAAATCCACGCTTGGCTCAGCGAGGCAAAGGATGCGCGTCGTACTTTCGAGAAAGCGGCCAAAAACTCGACGGCCCCTTTACCAGAGTCGATTTCTCTACCACCTGGCAAGGAAGCGGTCGACAGCATCATCTCATGTCACACGTCAAGGGCCGACGCAGCCGCCAAACTTCATGACCCCGATGCGTTTGCACAGCGCGATCGGGAGCTCACCAAATTGATTGAATCCTCGTCGGCCCGAGAGCAACTGGAGGTGCTATGGGAAGAGATTGAAGCCCTCTATACTGGGCTCCAGCTCTCGACCAAACTCAGGACACTCGCCACCGCAACAACGAAGCGAAGCATCAGTACTTTCGCAAAGAACCTCGCAGCGGAGTCGCTGACGAAGCCAATACAGCAAGCTCTCACCAAAGAACTCGATGCCCTGGGTTTTACCGGCACCCGACCGATACTGCGATCAAAGGGCAAGGCTGGCTCAGCCAAGCAGGTACTTGCGCTCGCCGCCAAACAGAAGCCGACGCGGATTTCGGACGTCCTGAGTGAAGGAGAGCAACGTGTCATTTCACTCGCGCTGTTTCTTGCGGAGGTGCAGCAAGCCCCAGGCCACCCAGGCATCATACTCGACGACCCTGTGTCCTCGCTCGATGACGAGTGGCTCAATAAGATAGCCCGACGACTCGTGCTTGCAGCCAAGGAACGCCAGGTCATCGTGTTCACTCACAACATCGCGTTCTTGTTGGCGATTGAGGAGCAGCGGAAAAGACTCCAGATAGCAGGCACTGAACACACCCTGCTGCGCGATGGGCAGGTCGCCGGGTACGTCACGAAGAACCAGGTGTGGGGCGCCATGAGTCTGAACGTGCGGATCCGGTGGCTGGCCAATCAGCAACAGAAGGCGGCGGCGCTACACAGGAGGTCTCCTGGCTCCGACGAATATATTCTTCTCGTGTCACTGATCGCCGATCGCACTCGGGCGACCTGGGAGCGGTTCGTTGAAGAGGGCCTGTTCGCAAACACCGTGATGCGATATCGGTCAAGCATCGAAACAAACAAGCTCAAGAGCGTCGTTCTTACCGATGGCCTCTTCAAGGCCGTCTACTGGGGTATGACCAATTTGTCGGCCGTGACGGAAGCGCACGACTCAGCTGCTCACGGTGCGCACGCTGCCACAACGCCCGATGACATTCAGAGCTGGATTGACTCGCTGAGGAAGGCGGAGAAGGAGATGCGCACGGAGGCGACAACTGTCAGGAAGGCACGCGATGCGTTGCTCAAGGTTCCGAGGTAAACACGGAGGGTTGAGGCACACACCTTCCTGGCACGTCAGGGCTCCATCGCAGGCGGTCTCGTTAAAGCACTCACATCCTAGGAACCCGGCCTGACAATCCTCGGTTGGTTGCTCCTTGCTCCCTGACCGTACGCACTCGCCGTGGCCCCAAATTGAGGAGAACCGCCCTCTCGCAGGCCCTCGACGATCGAGAAGCGGACTACTCGGCGAAATCGTGCGGCAGCAGGACAGCACCCGGCGTCTTGATCGCCAGGTGAGCCAAGCGGCGTAGATACGCGTCCGGATTCACGCCGCACATCTTCGCGCTCTCGATCAGCGTGTAGAAAATTGCGACAGCCTCGGTGCCCTTCTCGGACTTTGAGCCTTCGTGATTCTTGCGGCCGAGGACGATCGACCATCCATTCTGCCCGTGTCGACGCCTTCGTCACGGACCATTGCCCCTGGCACCCCGCTCACGGCACAGAGATCCCCGCTGTGAAGTGGGAGCATCGACGGGGCGAACGCGTCGTGATCTCGATTCTCGCGGACGGTACTCGTGTAGTCGTCCCCGCTTGGATGCTGAATCAGAGCCAGTGTCGCGGAATGGTCCTTGGTGAGCCGATCTTCTGTGCTTTGGCGCTGCAGGACCTTCGTCGGCTTCTCGATGAGTTTCGGCAACCCTCGGACCCGCCCGAGATCCAGGATGATAGAGGGTATGAACACGAGCCGACTGAAGCGCAACCCGACACTCAATCAGATGCCCTTGCTGCGGACCGATCACATGCGTTCGTGCGTGCAAGCGCAGGTCCTCGGCAAGGCCCGCATTGCACTGGCGACCCTGCTCCTGGAGGCAGCGAGGGGTCTAGTCGCGACAAGCGCGGCGGATGTGAGCTATGAAACTTCATGAACTCCCCGGGTCGGTTCGGCAGCGCCGCGCCCTTGTCTACGTCCGTCAATCCTCAAGCTAGCAGGTGCAGGAGAACCTCGAGAGTCAACGGCGCCAGTACGAGCTTGCCGACCTAGCGAAGACCTAGGGAGGCATGGCGGACCGCCCTGGATTCGACCGACTCGTCGCGCAACTGTGTGGAGGATCGGTGGGTGCCGTCTTCTGTTTGGAGGCGTCACGCTTGGCGCGAAACGGGCGGGAGTGGCACCATCTGCTTGAGCTGTGCGGATGGTAGGCGCCCGAGTCATCGACAGCGAAGGCGTTCACGACCCCGGAATCCCAAACGACCGGCTCGTGCTCGGCCTTAAGGGGACGATGAGCGAGTTCGATCTCACGACCATATTGAGCCCTGACTTGAGCCTTCGCTGATGATGACTCTGCTGCAGGCGACCACCTCGCCCCGTATTCGGGCGGTGTAGACGTGATTTCCCCTGGAGTTCTTGGGAAGGTGTTCGATTCGTCCGCGTAGCTCTTCGGGGTCGGTGGTCATCCCTGAAGCGTTGCAGCTTGCCGCCTCGGAATCACGACGGGGAGCAGCGAGGTGTTACAGTGTTGCAGCTTGTCGCATCGGCACTACGACGGGGAGAACGAAGTGTTACCGCTCGACCGCTCCGGGGCGTCTACCCAAGAAACGACGGCTCAGAGACGCCGTTAACGCCTGGCCTAAACGCCAGGACATTTCCAGCATTGGGTTGCCCGCGAAGCTGTTCCGGGTTCAATCCGACACGCGCGGTGCTGATGAACAGTGTATCGAGTGCGGCACCGCCGAAGGTACAGGTCGTCGGACGTGTCACCGGAAGTTGAACAATGCGGGAAATCGAGCCATCGGGCGCATAACGAACCACTCGCCCACCGTCCCATTGACAGTTCCAGAGGTGGCCTTCTGCGTCGATCGTTGAACCGTCGGGACATGCAAGCTCGTCACGTGTGCTGACAAACTCGACACGACTCGACGCCACGATCTCCCCCCGCGCCGCGTGGTAGTCATATCGATAGATCACACTGTCCATGGAGTCGCCAGAATAGAGAGAACGACCGTCATGACTCCAGACCAACGTGTTGGGAATCCCCATACCGTCGACAACTCGTTGGACCGCGAGATCGTGACCCACACGGTACAGCGCGCCGGACTTTGTTTTGGCTCGTGCGTCCATCGTCCCCACCCAAAAGCGACCGTCGCTATCACACTTCGCCTCATTGCTCCGATTGTCGGGCCTCTGAGGCTCAAGAACCACAAGAAGCTCCGCAATGCCGGTTTTGAGATCAAACGAACAAACCCCAACATCGGTAGCGAGTACGAGACCACCCCCTGATCTCGTCGCCAACCCGCTCGCCCGAAAGGGTAGCTCCCAAACCTGGTGCTCACTGCCCACAAGACGATATCGATGGAGACGTCGTGCTTCAATATCGACCCAGAAGAGTGCCTCGTATTCACCACTCCAGATGATCCCTTCACCCAGACTATCTTGCGAATCAACGACCACAGAGATCACACTAGGCGCGCCCGACGAAAGAACGATCGTCACTGTGCCGGTATCCGTATGGAAGACTCCGAATTTATCACCAAATCCATCCTCATGCTGATGCACTAACCGATCTTCCACGGAGCACAAAAAAAGCCCCCAACACTTGTTTCCAAGTGTTGGGGGCATAAATCTGGCAATGACCTACTCTCCCACAGAGTGACCCCTGCAGTACCATCGGCGCTGGAAGGCTTAACTACCG
>Ga0256845_1002703_pt1 | contig 12598 bp, 10 predicted proteins | sample RiftiametaG_FD_189101 | JGI IMG/M metagenome (GOLD analysis project Ga0256845, IMG submission 189101) | Tube worm associated microbial communities from hydrothermal vent at the East Pacific Rise, Pacific Ocean - Riftia | ecosystem: Host-associated > Annelida > Integument > Unclassified ... | reverse complement strand
AGACACGGGCTATGGAATGGTTGAAAATGGTGCGGTGGCGGTGGAGGCTGGGCGCATTGCATGGGTCGGGCCGATGGCGGATGTACCTGCGCAATTTCTCAGCTTTATGCCCCATGATCTTGGCGGACGGCTGCTGACGCCCGCGCTGATTGATTGCCACACGCATTTGGTTTCTGCGGGCAACCGTGCGGCTGAATTTGAGATGCGCCTGAACGGGGCCAGCTATGAGGAGGTGGCGCGGGCAGGTGGCGGTATTCTTTCAACCGTGCGCGCCACGCGGGCGGCTTCTGAAGGCCAATTGCTGGTTGATGCTTTGCCCCGCGTGGATGCGCTAATTGCTGAGGGGGTGGCGCTGGTTGAGATAAAATCTGGCTATGGGCTGGACGAGGAAACTGAGCTGCGGATGCTGCGGGTGGCCCGCCAAATTGCCGATCTGCGCCCAATTGAGGTTCGCACCAGCTTTTTGGGTGCCCATGCTATTCCGCCCGAATATACGGGCTGCGCTGATGATTATATTGACGATGTATGCCTGCCTACCCTGCGCGCCGCCCATGCTGAAGGGCTGGTGGATGCGGTTGATGGGTTTTGCGAAGGCATTGCCTTTCAGCCCGCCCAAATCGAGCGGGTGTTTGCGGCGGCCAAGGCGCTTGGCCTGCCCGTGAAGCTCCATGCTGAGCAGCTTTCCAACCTTGGTGGCACGCTGCTGGCGGCAAGGTATAACGCGCTTTCCTCGGACCATATCGAGTATCTTGATGAAGCGGGCGTGGTGGCAATGGCGGCGGCCAAAACCACGGCTGTGCTGCTGCCCGGCGCGTTTTATACCCTGCGGGAAAGCCAGACGCCGCCGGTGGCGCTGCTGCGGCAACACGGCGTGCCAATGGCCGTGGCCACGGATGCCAACCCCGGTTCCTCGCCGCTGACCTCTATTTTGCTGGCGATGAACATGGCTTGCACGCTGTTTGGCCTTACGCCCGCCGAGGCTTTGGCGGGGGCCACCCGCAACGCCGCCCGCGCCCTTGGGCTGCAAAACCGTGGCAGTTTGGCCGTTGGCCAGCGCGCAGATCTGGCTGTGTGGGCGGTGAGCCACCCCGCCGAGCTGGCTTACCGCATCGGCTTTAACCCGCTTTATGCCCGCATTATTGGAGGGGTTTTATGACCCTGATTACGCTAAATTCTGGCGCTGTATCGCTGGCTGATTTGGAGCAGGTTTTTCGGGCGCAATGCGCCGTAAAGCTGGACCGCGCCTGCAAGCCCGCAGTTGAGGCCGCCGCTGCCCAAATTGCCGCCGCCGCTGCTGGTGAGGAGCCGGTTTACGGTGTTAATACGGGCTTTGGCAAATTGGCGAGCCATAAAATAAAGCATGAAGACACGGCTATTTTGCAGCGAAACCTGATTGTTAGCCATTGCTGCGGGGTGGGGGAGCCTGTGCCGCGTGCCCATGTGCGGCTGATTATGGTGCTCAAGCTGCTGTCGCTCGGGCGCGGGGCTTCAGGGGTGCGGTGGTCGCTGATTGAGCTGCTAGAGGCGATGCTGGATAAGGGCGTAACGCCGATTATTCCGGTGCAAGGCTCGGTGGGGGCGTCAGGGGATTTGGCCCCGCTGGCGCATATGGCGGCGGTGCTTATTGGCGCGGGCGAGGCTGAGTTTGAAGGCGAGGTTTTGGCGGGTGATGCGGCCTTGGCCAAGGCGGGGCTTAGCCCGATTCCGCTTGGCCCCAAGGAGGGCTTGGCCTTTATAAATGGCACCCAGTTTTCCACCGCTTATGCTTTGGCGGGCCTGTTTGGGGCGTGGCGGGCGGCCCAATCTGCGCTTATCACCTCGGCGCTTTCAACCGATGCGATTATGGGCTCCACGGCGCCGCTTCAGCCTGAAATTCATGCGCTGCGTGGGTATCAAGGCCAGATAGAGGCAGCGGCGAGCATGCGCGCGCTGCTGGAAAGCTCGGAAATCCGCGAGAGCCATCGCAGCGGGGATACGCGCGTGCAGGACCCGTATTGCATTCGCTGCCAGCCGCAAGTGACCGGCGCGGCGATGGATATTTTGCAGCAAGCGGCGCGCACGTTGGAGATTGAGGCCAATGCTGCCACCGATAACCCGCTGGTGCTTACTAAGGCGGGCAAAATCGTGTCTGGCGGTAATTTTCATGCTGAGCCGGTTGGCTTTGCGGCTGATATGATTGCGCTGGCAATTTCTGAAATCGGGGCCATTGCCCAGCGGCGGGTGGCGTTGATGGTGGACCCGACCCTGTCGTTTGATCTGCCGCCGTTTTTAACGCCTAATCCGGGGCTAAACTCGGGATATATGATCGCCGAGGTGACCACGGCGGCGTTGATGAGCGAAAACAAGCACCTCGCCAACCCTTGTGTTACTGATTCTACGCCGACTTCGGCCAACCAAGAAGACCATGTGAGCATGGCGGCCCACGGGGCGCGGCGCTTGCAACGTATGGGTGAAAACCTCGACCAGATTTTGGGTATAGAGCTGCTTTGCGCGGCGCAGGGGGTTGAGTTTCGGGCGCCGCTTTGCACCAGCGCGCCCTTGCGGCGGGCGATAAGCGCTCTGCGAAAACATGTGCCCACGCTTAAAGAAGACCGTTTTTTAGCGCCAGAGCTGGCACAGGCGCATGGCCTGATCAGCACTGGCAAAATTATCAGCGCTGTGGGGGTAAAAATGCCCGTGCTTGGCGCGTAAGGAGCCGCGATGCTAAACCGTAAAAACACCCGTGATATTTACCCGCCAACTGGCCCTGAGCTGACGGCTAAAAGCTGGCAGACCGAGGCACCGCTGCGGATGCTGATGAACAACTTACACCCCGATGTGGCCGAAAACCCGCATGAACTGGTGGTGTATGGGGGCATTGGCCGCGCCGCCCGAAGCTGGCAGGATTTTGATACTATGGTGGCGACGCTGAAAGACCTTGAAGCGGATGAGACCCTTATTGTGCAATCTGGCCGCCCTGTGGCTGTTATTAAAACCCATGCCGATGCGCCGCGTGTGCTGATCGCCAATTCCAACCTTGTGCCACGTTGGGCGACATGGGACCATTTTAACGAGCTCGATAAAAAGGGCTTGATGATGTATGGCCAAATGACGGCGGGATCGTGGATATATATCGGCTCGCAGGGCATTGTGCAGGGGACTTATGAAACTTTTGTCGAGGCGGGGCGGCAGCATTATGGCGGCAGCCTGAAGGGCAAATGGATATTGACCGGCGGGCTTGGTGGCATGGGCGGGGCGCAGCCGCTGGCGGCTGTTATGGCGGGGGCGTGCTGCCTTGCGGTGGAGTGCAATTCGGACAGCATAGACTTTCGCTTGCGCACAAAATACCTTGATGAGCGCGCTGAAACGTTGGAGGAAGCCTTGGAGATGATCGCGCGCTGGACAGCGGCTGGCGAGGCCAAATCGGTGGGGCTGCTGGGCAATGCGGCTGATATTTTCCCCGAAATTCTGAAGCGCGGCGTGCGGCCTGATTTGGTGACCGACCAAACCTCGGCGCATGACCCGATTAATGGCTACCTGCCGCAGGGTTGGCGCATGGGCCAGTGGATTGAGCAGCGTGAAAGCAACCCGAAAGCGGTTGAAGCGGCGGCGCGGGCTTCGATGAAGGTGCAGGTTGCCGCCATGTGTGGCTTTCATGCCAAGGGGATTCCTACCGTTGATTACGGCAATAACATTCGCCAGATGGCGCTGGAGGAAGGGCTGGAGAACGCCTTTGATTTCCCCGGTTTTGTGCCGGCTTACATTCGCCCGCTGTTTTGCAAAGGCATCGGCCCGTTTCGCTGGGTGGCGCTTTCAGGCGACCCTGAGGATATTTACAAAACCGACCAAAAGGTGAAAGAGCTGATGCCGGAGGACACTCACCTGCATAATTGGCTGGATATGGCCCGCGCCCGCATCAGCTTTCAGGGCTTGCCCGCGCGCATTTGCTGGGTGGGGCTGGGGGACCGCCACCGCCTTGGGCTGGCCTTTAATGAAATGGTTAGAACCGGCGAGCTAAAAGCGCCGGTGGTGATTGGGCGGGATCACTTGGATGCGGGCTCTGTGGCCTCGCCCAACCGTGAAACCGAAGCGATGATGGATGGCTCTGACGCGGTGTCAGACTGGCCGCTGCTGAATGCGCTGATTAACACCGCCTCGGGGGCGACATGGGTTTCGCTGCATCATGGTGGCGGGGTTGGCATGGGCTTTAGCCAGCATGCGGGCGTGGTTATTTGCGCCGATGGCACTGAGGCCGCCGCCAAGCGCATAGAGCGCGTATTGTGGAATGACCCGGCCTCGGGCGTGTGGCGCCATGCCGATGCGGGCTATGAAAGCGCCGTTGCCTGCGCCCGCGAAAAAGGCCTGCGGTTACCTGTGATTTTGGGCAATTAGCGGGGCGCTATTGGCCTGCCGCCGCTTCGTGCAACAAAATTTTTTGCGCGACCATTATGGTTTTGCGGATAAGGATTCAGAAAGGGGGCCGAGCAGGGGCAGGACCAAATTAAACAGCTCTGCTTGGGAAGATATTGCGCATTTTTGATACAGCTGTTTGCGAAAAACTTTAACCGTCTGATAGCTTATTTCCAGTTTTAACCCGATAGAAACCGACGAATGGCCTTGTAGGATAAGAATTGCGACCTCGGCTTGCCTTGGCGTTAATTGAATTTCAAGCGCTTGATTTACGGCGTTAATTAGCGCGGCCACAAAGCCGCCCTTGGCCGCACTGCTGCTTGCGGCCAAGTCTTTCCAATGTTTTGCGGTTAAAATATTAACAATTGGCGCGATGCGTTGCGCATTGGCCAAGTTGCGGCTTGAAAACCGCCGATTGGAAAAGCTATCGCGCCCAAGGCATACATGCAGCGAAATGCCGGGCGACGGGTGCGAGACAAAAGCGACCTCGTCCACGATGGTTGTTCTTCGGTAATATTCGAGAAAATATTGGTTTTTGTGGAACTTGTCTGGCGCGATATCGCTCAGGCGATACAGGCCTGAGGGGGCGTTTTTGGCGTGCAGATCGTGGAACGGGTCTAGCAGATAGGCTCCGCCAAGGTAAATTTCATTTATGTTTTCATGCACTTTTGGCTGCTGGCTTTCAAACATAACCGGCGTTGGCGGCTGGTTGGGGAAATAGGCCAGAATGGTAATATTATCATAAGCCACGCAGGATTTTAGCCACGCATTTAGGCTTATTGGAAAGCGGCCTGAGCCTAGATCAGCGATGGCGGCGGCGAGCAGGGTTTCCTCTGAATGTGATGGTGCTGGCACGCATACCTCCTTGGGGGTATATACCCCTATACTTGGCTATATTATACTTCCCTATCGAATTATAGGGGTATGTGCAGTGCTCCTTTTGGAGGATCCCCCATGAACAGCACCGATGAAATTTTGGCGGATGATGCCCACCTCATTCAGTCTTTCGCTGACCTTGACGGCCTAAAGCAGCAAGGGGCGCGCACCGCGATTGTGGCGGCTAAAGGGGCCTATGTGACCGATAGCGAGGGCAATGAGCTGATAGACGGGATTGGCGGGTTATGGTGTGTGAATGTGGGGCATGGACGACGCGAAATTATTGAAGCGGTCACTAAGCAGCTGGAAACGCTGGATTATTACTCGACCTTTTACAATTTCACCCACCCCGCCGCCGCCGCTTTGGCCGAGAAGCTGGCAAGCCTTGCGCCGGGCAACCTCAACCGTGTTTACTTTGGCAATTCCGGCTCGGTGGCCAATGATTCCGCCATTCGGATGCTGCACCACTATAATAACCGCTTGGGGCGGCCCAACAAAAAGAAAATCTTGTCGCGGATCGGGGCTTATCACGGCTCTACCCACCTCGCGATGGCGATGACAACGCCTGCCTATAGCGATGGCTGGGACACTGCCGCTAAGGGCTTGGTGCACCATTTGCGCGCGCCTTATGGCTACCGCGAGGCGGGTGAAATGACCGAGGCCGAGTTTTTGGAGGCGCTGGCCGAGGATATGCTGGACGCGATAAGGGACATCGGGGCCGAAAACATTGCGGGGTTTATTGCTGAGCCCATTATGGGGGCGGGCGGCATTTTAGTGGCGCCACAAGGCTACCACCAACGTATGCGGAAAATCACGGCAGAGCATGATATAAAGTATATTGCTGACGAGGTGGTCACTGCCTTTGGCCGCTTGGGCCACATGTTTGCCTCGGAGGATGTTTTTGGCATGGTGCCAGATATTATTAACACCGCCAAGGGCCTGACATCGGGCTATCAGCCGCTTTCGGCGACCATTATTTCTGATGAAATTTACGAGGTTATTTCCGAGCCCGGCGCGATGTTTTTGCATGGCATGACCTTTTCAGGCCACCCCGCTGCCGCAGCCGCTGCTTTGGCCAATATTGGCATTTTGGAGCGTGAGAAAATTCCGCAAAGGGTGCGGGTGACCGGAAAGATTTTCGAAAATGCGCTGCGGGGTTTGGCTGATTTGGATATTGTTGGGGATGTTCGGGGCAGCCATTTTATGATGGGGATCGAGTTTGTTAAAAACAAAGTGACTAAGGAAACCTATAGTGACGAGGTTAATATTGGGGTGCGGATTGCGCAGGAGGCGCAAAAGCGCGGCCTGATTGCGCGGCCGCTCGGCAATATCCTGATCCTGTCTCCAACCCTGATTATGGACGAGGCGATGATTGCGCAAATTGCGGGTATTTTGCGCGAAAGCATAGTGGCCGTAACGGCGGCGCTGCCAAAATGACGATTGAAAAAACAGATACCGTGATTGTGGGTGCGGGGCAGGCTGGCGTTGCTATGAGCGAGCATTTGAGCAAAGCGGGCGTGCCGCATGTGGTGCTGGAGCGGGACCGGATTGCCGAGCGCTGGCGCACTGGCCGGTGGGATAGCTTGGTTGCCAATGGTCCGGCGTGGCATGACCGCTTTCCGGGGTTGGATTTTGCCGGAGACCCCGAGGAATTTGTGGCTAAAGAAGATGTGGCGGATTATTTTGAGGCCTATGCACAGCAGTTTAACGCCCCGATCCGCTGCGGGGTGGATGTGCTGGAGGTGCGCCGCAATGTTGGGCGGGCGGGGTTTTGTATCAAAACCTCGGCAGGTGTGATTGAGGCGCGCAATGTGGTGGCGGCTACGGGTGCGTTTCAGTGTCCGGTTATGCCGCGTTTGGTGCCGCGTGCGGCCGATGTGGTGCAGATGCATTCGTATGATTACCGCACCCCCGCGCAGCTGCCGGAGGGCGCGGTTATGGTGGTTGGCGCGGGGTCATCGGGTGTGCAAATTGCCGATGAATTGATGCGCGCTGGCAGAAAGGTTTTTCTGTCTGTTGGCCCGCATGACCGCCCGCCGCGCCGCTACCGTGGCCGAGATTTTGTTTGGTGGCTTGGGGTGTTGGGCATGTGGGATATCGCGGCTCCGACCCCGGGGGCAGAGCATGTAACCATCGCGGTGAGCGGGGCACGCGGCGGGGAGACGATTGACTTTCGCGCCCTTGCGGCCAGTGGCATGGTGCTGGTGGGCCGCACTGAATCCTATGCGGGCGGGGTGCTTACTTTTGCGGGTGATCTTGGGGAAAACATTGCCAATGGGGATGCCAGCTATCTGGCTATGCTGGACGCTGCCGATGCTTATATCGCTCGCAATGGGCTGGACTTTCCGGAAGAGCCAGCGGCGCGTGACCGGCTGGCAGACCCTGATTGCATCAAACATCCGGTGCGCGCGCTTGATTTAGCGGCGCAAAATATTACTTCCATTATTTGGGCCACCGGATTTTCGCAGGATTTTGGCTGGCTGAAGGTTGATGCGTTTGGCAGCGATGGCAAGCCCAGCCACCAGCGCGGGGTTTCTGGAGAAGCGGGTGTTTATTTTCTGGGCTTGCCGTGGCAGTCTCGCCGTGGGTCGAGCTTTATTTGGGGGGTTTGGCATGATGCCAAATATCTGGCAGACCAGATTTCTATCCAGCGGATGTATGCACATTACACCGGCCCAGACGGCACATAAACGGAGCAAAACATGGCGCATATACGCATTCGGAAGTTCAACACCAAAGACACCTATCCAGAGCAGAATCTGGATAATGATCTTTGCCAAGCAGTGGTGACGCATGGGGGCAAAACCGTGTATCTGCGTGGCCAATGCCCGCAAAACCTTGAAGATGCCGCCAATATCAACAGCCATGACCCTGTGGCGCAAACCCATAAGGTGATGCAAAATATTAAGCAGCTGATAGAGGAAGCTGGCGGGGAAATGGCGCATTTGGTTAAGGTTGTGGTTTATATCACCGATGTGCGGCACCGAGAGGATGTTTACCGCACGATGGGCGCATATATTAAAGGGGTGCATCCGGTTTCTACGGGGCTGGTGGTGCAGGCTTTGGCGCGGCCAGATTGGCTGGTTGAAATTGATGCAACCGCCGTAATTCCGGAGCTATAGATGACCTTTTCTCTTGTCGCCCGCTGCGAAAAAACCGGCATGTTCGGGGTGGCCATCGCCTCCTCCTCACCCGCTGTTGCGGCGCGCTGTTCGTTCACCCGCGCAGGTGTTGGCGCGGTGGCCTCGCAAAATATAACTGACCCAAGCCTAGGCCCGCGCGTGCTGGGTTTGATGGGCAATGGCCATAGTGCAGAGGCGGCGATTGAGGATATTCGAGGTGGCCCGTTTATGGCGTATCGGCAGGTTTTGGCGGTTGGGGCATCTGGCGCTGCCGCCATCCATTCCGGCCCCAATTCGCTTGGGATTTGGGCGCATGCGCAGGGTAAGGGCGTGGCCTCTGGGGGTAATTTGCTGGAGAATGATGGCGTGCCACGCGCGATTGTTGCGGGCTTTCTCTCGGCCAGCGGCCATATTGGCGACCGTCTGATCGCCGCTATGTGGGCTGGCTTGGCGCAAGGTGGTGAGGCGGGGCCGATCCACTCTGCTGGGCTGCAAATTTGTGATAGCGTCGTGTGGCCGGTGGCCGATTTGCGCTGTGACTGGACGCTGGATTGCCCGATTAAGAACATCGCCACCGCATGGGGGATTTATAAGCCGCAGCTCGGTGCCTATGTGCAGCGCGCGCTTGACCCCCGCGAGGCCCCTTCTTATGGTGTGCCGGGAGATGAATAGGCGGTGAAAATGCAAACGCTTGATATTTTGGCCCGCCTTATCGCCTTTCCTACGGTTAGCGCCGATAGCAACTTGGGGATCATTGATTATATCCAATCCTTCCTCGAAGCCCGTGGGTTTGAGGTGCATCGCGTGATGGATGAAACCGGGCTGAAGGCGGGCCTGTTTGCCCGCATTGGGCCAGTGGATAAGGCGGGCATTTTGCTTTCTGGCCATACCGATGTTGTGCCTGTGGCGGGCCAAAGCTGGGCGACCGACCCGTTTGCGCTGGTGGTGCAAAATGGCAAAGCCTATGGCCGTGGCACCACGGATATGAAGGGCTACCTCGCCTGCGTTTTGGCCTTGGCCGACCGCGCCAGCTTAGCAAAGCTGAAGCAGCCGCTAAAGCTCGCGTTTTCTTATGACGAGGAAATTGGCTGCGTTGGTATTCGCTCGATGCTTGGCCAGTTGGCACCCAGCATCGGCCTGCCCGAGATGTGCTTTGTGGGCGAGCCAACCATGATGCAGGTTGCGGTTGGGCATAAGGGCAAATCTGGGTTGCTGGCGAGTTGCCACGGGATGGCGGGGCATTCTGCCATGGCGCCCGACTTTTTGAATGCGCTGCATGTGGCCACCGATTTTGTGAGCGCATTGCGGGATTTGCAGAGCGATTTTGCCAAAAATGGGCGGCAGGATGCTGATTATGGTATCCCGTATTCCACCCTGCATGTGGCCAAAATTTCAGGCGGGAAGGCGCTGAATATCGTGCCGGAAAAGGCCGAAATTAACTTTGAATTCCGCCACTTGGCCGAAGACCCGCCTGAGGAGCTGCTCGGGCGGATTAAGGCCGCCGCGCAGCGGGTTTCTGCCCACCATCAAGTGCGGTTTCCGGTGGCGGATATTGCGATAGAGACGCTGATTTCTTATCCGGGGCTGGATACCGATGCCAATAGCGCCGTGGTGCGCCGTGCGCAAAAGCTGGCCAAGAGCGCGGGCATCACAAAGGTCGCGTTTGGCACCGAAGCGGGGTATTTTTCCGCGCATTTGGGGATTCCGACCATTGTGTGCGGCCCGGGGTCTATGGCGGGGCAGGGGCATAAGCCAAATGAATTTGTAGCGCTTTCGCAGTTACAGGCCTGCGACGCGATGTTTGATCAATTGTTGATCGAAATGTCCAGCTAATGATTCTAGGAATTAAATGATAAGGTGGCCGCATCCAGAGCTTCGTGGAAATCGCGCTTGATGAGCTCAAAATCTTCGATGCCAACCGAAACGCGGATCAGGTTATCCTCGATCCCGAGCGCCAAGCGCGCCTCTCGGCCGAGTTTGCGGTGGGAAGAGGCGGCGGGCATGATGATGGTGGTGGCAACATCCCCGAGGGTGGAGCCATAGGGGATGTTCTCGGCGGCTTTTACAAAAGTGTCTGCCTGAATACGCGCGCCTTTCAGCACAAAGCTAACCATGCTCCCGTATCCGTTTGGCAACATTTTGCGGGCCAACTGATGGTCTGGGTGGGTTTTAAGCCCCGGGAAATGCACCTTGCTGATCATGGGATGGGTCTCAAAAAAAGCGGCTAATTTGCTGGCATTTTCCTGCGCGCGGGCGAAGCGCAGATCAAATGTATTTAGCCCGCGCTCGGCCATCCAGCAATTATAGGCGCTGGCATTAAGCCCCATTATTTTAAGGGTTTCGTTGATATTTTCTATCAGGTCAGGGTCCTGCCCGCCAAGGTAGCCTAGGTTCAGGTCACTGTGGCCAGATAGCATTTTGGTTACTGAGTGCATTACAAGATCGGCACCGTGGGCGAGCGGGTTAAAGCCTGTGGGCGTGGTGAAGGTATTGTCGACCACCAACAATGCGCCCGCCTTTTTGGCAGCGTCGGCCAAGGCCTCAAAATGGGTGACGCGCAGCATCGGGTTTGAAACGATTTCGGCCAAAACAATGCGGGTGCCGGGGGTGATGGCGGCGGCGAAGGTTTCGGGGTTTGAGGCGTCAAAATGTCGGGTCTCAAACCCTAGCCTCGGCAGGGTAAGGTCGACCATCGCGAGCGAGCGGCCGTAGAGCTGTGAGGCGGCGGCAATGCTGTCTCCCTTTTTCAGCACGGTCAGAAAAGCCGCCGAAAGCGCCGTCATGCCTGACCCTGTCATGATGCCAGCTTTGGCCCCTTCCATCCATGAAAGTTTCTCGGCCAGCATAGCCCCGTTTGGGTGGCCATCGCGGGAATAGGTGAAGCCATCCACGCGGCCCTCACTGACCTCCAGCATTTCGCTGACGGTTTCATAGTGATACATTGCCGAGGGCGCCAATGCCGGTGCCAAAGGCTGCCCGGGGTTTGCCGGAGCCACCGTGCGGCGAACGACTGATCGTTTTGAATTTTTCATCTGATTCTATCCAATTTAAGCTTTACGCCCAGTCGAGCACAACTTTACCGGATTTTCCAGACATCATCGCGGCAAACCCCTGCTCAAATTCATCAACCGGAAAGTGGTGGGTGATGATACGGCTGATATCCAAGCCGTTTTGCAGCATGGCGATCATTTTATACCACGTCTCGAAAATCTCGCGGCCATAAACGCCCTTGATGGTGAGGGCTTTAAACACGATACGCGACCAGTTCACCTGTGAATTTCCCGGCGGGATGCCCAGCATGGCGATTTTTCCGCCCATGAGCATGGCCTCAACCATTTGGTCAAACGCCGCCTGATTGCCCGACATTTCCATGCCCACATCAAACCCCTGCACCAGATTGAGCGTATGCATAACGTCGCGCAAATCCTCATGGGCCACATTCACCGGCACCACGTCTGCCACATGTTCAGCCAGCGCCAGCCGCTCGGGGTTTACGTCGGTTATAACAACATGGCGCGCGCCGGCATGGCGGGCCACGGCGGCCGCCATAATGCCGATGGGGCCAGCGCCAGTGATCAGCACATCTTCGCCCAACAGGTCAAAGCTGAGGGCGGTATGCACCGCATTGCCCAGCGGGTCCAGAATGGCACCAATTTCGTCGGGGATATCATCGGGCAACAGCACCACATTAAAGGCGGGCAGGCGTAGGTATTGTGCAAATGCGCCTTGTTCATTCACGCCGATGCCCCGCGTTTCAGGATCAAGGTGGAACTTGCCCGAGCGCGATTGGCGGGACTGGTGGCCGATAAGGTGGCCCTCGCCCGAGCAGCGTTGGCCGAGCTTTAGGTCTTCCACATCGCGGCCCAGCTCGACGATTTCGCCCATAAACTCATGGCCGGTTATCAGCCCCACCGGCACCGTGTTTTGCGACCACGTATCCCAGTTCCAGATATGCACATCGGTGCCGCAAATGCCGGTGTGCTTGATCTTGATCAGCACATCATCCGGCCCGATCTCTGGCACGGGGCGGTTTTCCATCCACAGGCCCGGCTCTGGCTTGGTTTTCGCCAAGGATTTCATCATGTTGGTCATGAGATTATCCCCAATTCCCGCCCAGCTTTAGCAAAGGCGGCCAGCGCGATATCCAGCTGTTCTTGCGTTAAAGCGGCGTTCATCTGGGTGCGAATGCGCGCTTGGCCTTTGGGCACAAC
>Ga0256845_1002702_pt1 | contig 12600 bp, 8 predicted proteins | sample RiftiametaG_FD_189101 | JGI IMG/M metagenome (GOLD analysis project Ga0256845, IMG submission 189101) | Tube worm associated microbial communities from hydrothermal vent at the East Pacific Rise, Pacific Ocean - Riftia | ecosystem: Host-associated > Annelida > Integument > Unclassified ... | reverse complement strand
CCGACAGCCGCAGCCCTCGTCGTCGATCGCCTGACCTGTGGTCGCGCCCGAGTCACCGGTGGTATCGGTGGATTCGCCGCTCTCGCTGTCGCTGCTGCCGTCGGTGCCTGCGCTGTCGCTGTCGCCACCGCTGGAGCTGCTGCTCTCGGTCTCGTCGCCGCTTTCGCCCGTCATGCCGAGTGGATCGATGTTGACGCCAAAGGTCACGGGGGCGGCGTAGCCGACATTTCCAGCGCGGTCGACCGCCTCGGCTTCGAGGGTCCAGATGCCGGTGGCAAAGCTGAGTGCCGGGAAGCTAAAGGGCGCGAAGGCATCGAGCGACTCAAAGAGCACCTTGTCCTCATCGACCACGCGAAAGGTCACCGACTCAGCGCCCCAACCGACATCATCAACGTCGACCTCGATCGGCAGATCGATTTTGTCGCCGATCGTATTGTACCGGGCTCCGTCGGTTGGCGAGGTGATCGAGAGGGTCGGCGGGCTGCTGTCGGGACTGTCGTCAAAGGCAGGTCCGCAGGTCATCGACAGGCCGCTCACTTCGCCCCAGGTGCAGGAGTCCCAGCTGCCCTCGGCCGCGCCCGGGTCGTCCTGCGCAAAACCGCCGCATGCCGGGGATGGATCCCAAGCACCGAGCCCGTCGTGACAAGGCGTGACATCGAAGCCCGATTCGGTTTCGATCCACTCGACGCCGCGATGCACCATCGAAAAATAATTGCCCGCGCCGCATCCCGCTTGCCCCCACGAGGTGACGCCAAAGATCCGCCAGGTGCCGTCGTCGAGCTGGGTGAGCACGGGCCCGCCGCTGTCGCCGTAGCAGGCGCCCTTTTCCTCGTTGCCGACAAAGACTTCGTCCCAGCTAAACCCCGTGATCTCGGTGGTCACGGAGCGTTTGATGCCGTAGGGCTCGTCGGGGTTGTCGCTCTGACCGAAACCGACGATCGTCGCCGGCTGGCCGACGACCAGCTTGGCATCGGCGTCGCAGCCCATCAGCGGCGGTGTGATCGGCACGTCGGCGATCGCTTCGGGTAGCGTGCAGAGGGCGAAGTCGGTGCCAAAGCCAAAACTACCAACCGGGTGGATCGCGCAGTGCTCGGGCTCGACCTCGCGGGTTGTGCCCTCGATAGTATCGCCAAAGCGGATCCAGGGGACCTCGTCGCCGCAGTGAGCCGCATAAAGGACTACCTGCGGGTGGATCAGAGTGCCAGAGCAGAAACCACCGACGCTGACGACCATCGGCCAGGCGCAGGGTTCGACCACGTCGCCGCCGAGGATCGTGAGCGGTTTGGGTGTCGGAACGCTGAGTTCGGCGGCCGTGAAGAGGAGGAGTGCGAGGCTGATCATCGGGGGGATCCTTTGCGCGGAGTTGCACTCCGGTCGAGAGAGAGTAGTTTCAGGGCTAAAGGTGATGATGTCTACATATAAGTGCTCGCTTGGTCGTCCTCTCAACTGGACAGTTCAGAAGCGCCTGCGCTCCGCCCTCACCCGCCGGAGTGCGCCTCGTCGGCCAGTCTTCGTTTGAGGGCAGCTTCCCTTTGCTCGACGACGAGTCTGGCCGCTAGCCCGGAGCGGTGCACTTTCCGGTGGCGTGATCGGAGTTATTATCAGTCCGACACTCATGCCACGGGTGATCCGGCATACCGTCATCGACGACAACATAGACATCGACGAGGCCGTCCTTGATCGCGTCGGATGCGTTCGGGAGGTCGAGGATCACATCCTCGGCCTCTGCCGGGTAGAGAATATTACTGGTGACGCCCTGACCGAGGAGAACGCCGCCCATCTGAGGGTCCCCCTCGTAGAAGCCGACGGCGACGCCCGCAGGCACCGCGGCTTGGCCTAGGTTGCGGACCCGAGCGATGAGCCCGTAGTCACCGATGCAGCGCGGGAAGACGCGAACGACCAAATCCGGCGCCGAGAGTTCGCCCTCGGGCTGCACGTTTTGCCGGAAATTGTTGAGCGAGGGAAGCTGCCAATTGGGCGATTCGACCGCGGGGATCGAGCCGTCCTCGTTGACATTTGTCATGTAGTGAGTCTCTGCCGCAGAGGGAGGGCTGCGTGCTCGATTGACGATGTTTTGTGCATTTGCGACAATATCAGGACAAATCCAATACCGCTTCGGGGGATCTCGCGGCCGCGCATCGCTCGCGGAGCACGGTCTTCGTGCCCTCGAGTATGCCGGCCCTGCGTCCGCGATCAAGACGGACGCATCAGCGGATCTCGGAGGCCCGACCGCTGCACTGCTTTGCTTGCTCGATGTCGAATAATTGGACATAGAGTCCCGAGCTTGCCGGGAGAGCTTGGTATAGTGACGGCAGGATGTCCACCGGCCTCGCACGACCATGACGACGACGCAATCGACACGAAGAGTCCTCCGACGGGTTCGCGAAGCGATAGAGCCCGTTCGTCGTCGACTAGACGCGAGCGGTGTCGCTCGAACTGGTGATGGAGGGGTTGTCGTTGTCCTTTGGTCTGCTGTAGAAGGAACGCATGAGCGATTTTGACGACAACCTTGGTCCTCTTGCGCGCCTAGTCGGGGTTTGGGAAGGGGACAAGGGCGAGGATCTTGCACCTGAGACACCGAATCGGCAGCAGACCGCTCGAAGCGAATTCCGCGAGCGGATCGTCTTTGAGTCGATCGGTCGCGTCGACAACCACGAGCAGATCCTCCACGGCCTGCGCTACCAGACAGTGGCGTGGCGAATCGGCAGCGACCAGCCCTTTCACGAAGAGTCCGGTTACTGGCTCTACGATGGCGAGCGCGAACTCGTGATGCGCTGCTTCATCGTGCCCAGAGGGATCTCGGTGATCGCTGGCGGTCAGGCGCTGAGGCACGCGGAGAGCTTCGACCTCGCAGCGAAGCTGGGCTCCGCCACCTTTGGGATCTGCAGCAATCCCTTCCTCGATAGGGAGTTCAGGACAGTCAGCTATACCCTCAAGGTGAAGTTGCTCAGTGACGACGCCTGGAGCTACCACGAGGACACCGTCCTCGTGGTTAAGGGGCGGGATGAGCCCTTTCATCACACCGACTCGAATACCCTGACCCGCGCCGCTTTTGATCCGCGACTCAACGAGTAGGAGCCGCTCCATCGTTCGGGGTGGCGAGCTCGTGCTGCTTCGTAGACCCGCTTGCGCGATTAGGACTTCGATGCGCTCCCGTGGGGGGGCGCAGTTGAGCGCGCTATGTCGGTCTCGCGGTTACTTGGCCCGACCTCGAGATGATCAGCTAGAGTAGGTCATATGCGAGCGGCTTCGCCAATAACCGCACTCCTCGTTCTCTCCCTGATCGCATGCAGCTCCCATGCCACAAGCGGATCGAAGGCTGATGACCAGAGGGACTCAAAACCAACTCCAGATGTATCAAGGGCAGACGCAGCAGAGGTGGCGGAGCCACCGGCAGCACCAGGACAACCGGGAGCAGCGAATGCTCTAGCCGAGGCTCCCGCAGCGGAGCTACCTGCGAACGATGATCTGGGTGGACCCGGCACAGAACCGCCGAGGAGTGATAGCGATCTCCCTTTGGTCAACTGGAGTTGCTTGTGTTATGCACGCAGGGTCGGCGCGGGGCAGGAGATTTTGACCTCCTGCCGCCCCTCGGCTGAAGAGTGCAAGAAGCTCGAGTCAAGGGCCATCAAGGGGAGCCGCACGATCGTCGCTGGCACCCTCTCCCGCGCCTGCCGTGAGATCGGCGAGGCAGGTCATCCAGCGGACCTGCTTGGCGAGCGGGAGAACTGGACTGCATCCTCCAAGGTCGGCTCGTTCATCCTCAAGGGTCTCTGTCCTCTCAAAGATCTGCCGGGTACCCAAATGACGGTCGATGACTTCGAGACCTCGATAGGCCCGCTATCCACTGGCATGAGGGGCAGGGCCGTGGTCCAGGCGTTGGGTCGCCCCGAGACCAAGGGCAAGAAGACAGTCGAGGGGGCTACCGGCGACACGATTCAGTATTGGAACTACGACAGCCAAGGACTTTGGCTAAAGATGGCCGTTGGCGGCGGGGCTGCCGTCCTGACCGACATCAATGTGGGCGATGTATCCAAGCTCAAGACTCGAGAGGGCGTCGGCATCGGCAGCCAACTCAGCGAGGCCAAATCGATCTACTCGAGCGCTATCTCCTCGGATTACAACGGGGATTCCGATGACACACTGGTCGTTGGTTCGGTGTATTGGGGGCTTTTTCTGACGCATGAAGACGGCGTAGTCTCGTCGATGTTCTACGGCACAGGCGCGGAGTAGTGACCTGGCGAGTGCTCATAAAACGCTTAACCCGGCGCGAATCGAGGCGTTTAATGCCCGCATAGGGGATTTTACATATCGATGTGCTCCTAGTCCTCAATGATGCGAGTAAAGCGCGCACCGTTAACTGTTGTGCGACTGCGATCTCGTGCTGCAGTTGCTCAGGAGAGCGCTGCGCTTTGCCGCGAGTTCGGTCGCGAGAGAGCGCGCTTAGGCGTGCCCGCAACTTCATCGATCGGCGCGGTGCCGTCTCTGTAACTGAAACGCCGGCGAGTACCAGCGCCGCCTACCGCCTGGCCGCGTCGAGCGAGTACGCGTCGCTGAGCCCGCCTAGGCGCATTCTCGTGTCGCGGCCGTCGACGCGCCAGCGAGCAAACAACACCAATCGTCTGCTTGGCAGCGCGCGAACGAAAAATTCCGGAAGCCCGCTGCAAGTGACTTCGTAAGATCGGCCCTTTGGCCGCAGCGAGCGGAGCCTTACGGTCGTGATCGCCTCTGCCATGGTTTTTTTCGGACAGGACAGAATCAGTACAAACAAGGCCTGAAGTCGTCCTGTCTGAAAAGACACAATCGGCCTTCTGTGAACGCGCAGGGCAGTTTTGAGTGATCGTGATCTTATTTGTCACGTGGTACGCGTGTTGGTTCCAGATCCTCCGGGTGCGGACCCATTGATCATTTGCGTCGCCGAAGACGCGGATGCCGCGGGTCTTGATACCGCCGCAGTTGAGCCCTGAGTAGTTGTTTGAGGCGACGATGATATCGGCTTGGCCGTCGTTGTCGACATCGGCGACGAGGGGGTATTCGTGCAGAGTGCCGGAGGTATTGCAGACCTGGGCGAGCACGTCCCCGGTGCTGCCATTGTAGATTCGCATGTAGATCTCGTCGGCGTAGACGACTTCGTCCTGGCCGTCACCGTTGAAGTCGAAGACGGAGGAGCCGGTGAGTGCGGAGGAGCAGTCCTGGGATTGTTTGATCCAGAGGATGGTATCGGCATTGGGCACATTGAGGTCCATCAGCTTGGCGCCGTCGAAGACCGCGTAGCCGATGCCTCCGGCGACGCCGACGTCGGGGATGCCGTCGCCGTTGAAGTCGGCGATGGTCGGTGGTCCGCCGCCGCCGATGTTGCCAGCCGAGCCCACAGGGCAGAGCGCAGGGGAGAGCGGGCCGTTGATGTCGATGTTGACCCGGAGGATCTCGTATTTGTCGGGCAGCTGGGGATCGTAGCGCCAGACGTGGAGGTGGTGCGGCCCCTGACCGTGCACGTTGTGGATGGTGATGATCTCGGGCTTGCCGTCCAGGTCCAAGTCGGCGACCGCAGGAAAGGTGCCTCCGAGTCCCGAGTCGACCACCAGCGAACCGTCGGATTTGAAGATCCGAGTGGGGGTGACGACGTCGAGCAGGCCGTCGGCATCGATGTCGGCGGCGATCGTCTTTTCGGACCACCAGCTCGGGCCCTTGATCGGGAAGGTCGCTTTGGTGGTGCCGGTCTTGCCGTCGAGAATCGCCCCTTGCACGAGGATTTCGACCTCGCCGTCGCCGTCGAAGTCGGCGATCGATGGTTGGTCGCAGGTGACGGCGGCGGAGGTCCAGAGGTCGGTGCCGTCGGCATTAAAGGCGCGCACCTTGAGGTTGTCGGTGCAGGCGACGATCTCGTTGCCAGGCACGCCGTCGATGTTTCCGGCTGCGAGCGCGCGCCCGGCCCAGAGGCGATCGGTCTGCGGGTTGACGGAGAATTTTTCGATGACTTCGCCGCCGACGATCGAGATCGCGTGCAGGGTGCCGTTGGTATTGTAGCCAGAGCCGACAAAAGTCATGAACACGATCTCGGGGATGTCGCGTTCATCGATGACATCGTCGCAGTTGTCGTCGTCGAGCTGGATGACGATCGGCGGCATCATCACATTGCCCTTATCCCAGTGGTACTTGAGTTCGGGCTCAAAGCTGTTCTCGGGGATGTACTCGCAGGCGGCGAGGCAGGTGATCGCCTCGCCGTCCATGGGCTCCTCGCCGGGCTCGCACTCCGGGGGGCTCGGCAGGCACTTACCGGTTGCGGGCACGTAGCCGCCCTGGCACATGTCGCCGCCCATCGAGCCGGGCTCGCCTAATGTGTATTCGCAGTACGAGTCGTCGGGGCATTCGCTGGCGTCGATGCAGGTCGCGCCGGGGACTACACATTGAAGAAATGAGCAGACCGCGTCTCCCTCGCAGCAGATGTCCCCACATACCTGATCCTGCGAGCAGCAGACGTCGCCAACGCAGACGCCGTCTTCGCAGGTCTCTTCGCAAGCGGGGCCCATGTCGGGGATCATGCCGCTCGACTCCGAGGTGCCCACCGAGTCGCTCTCGGTGCCCATCGTCGTGGTGCCCATGCTGTCGCTGTTGCTGGCGCCGGAGTTGGAGGTCGGCGAAGTGGTGTTGGTGGCGGTGCCGGTGGTGCCGGTTGCGGTGCCAGTGCCGGTGCCGGTTTCGGTGGCGGAGGCGGAGGCGGAGGCGGTGGTCGACAGGGTCGCCGTGCCGCCGCCATCGGCCGAGCCTGAGTCGCCGCATCCGCAGGCCACGAGCAGCGCCGCCGATACACGTCTAGAGAGCCTCTGCCACCCGCGGTCGCCCCTTCGGGCGCCGATCCCAATTTCAATACTGCGAAGATCCACGGATCGATGGGAGCACAGCGTCAGGGTCGAGACAAGAGGTCGTGTGAGGGTCTAGAAGGCGGCCTATGGGCCCTTTTGGCGGTCTCTGGCCCATTATTGGGGCCGGCTCGGCAGCTGGGTCTCGGTCGACCTGTGTTGACATGCGCGCGCGCGCGGCGGTAGGTCGACAGCATGAGCGAAGGTCGCGGCCAGTGGGGATCCCGGTTGAGCTTTATCTTGGCGGCTGCCGGTTCGGCGGTCGGTCTCGGCAACCTCTGGAAGTTCCCCTACATCACCGGCATGAACGGCGGCGGCGCCTTTGTGCTCATTTATCTGGTTTGTATCCTGCTCATCGGCCTGCCGATCATGATCGGCGAGGTGCTGCTCGGGCGCATGTCGCAGTCGTCGGTGGTCGGCACCTTTCCCAAGTTGCGCGGCGAGCCGACTGCGTGGGTTAGCGTCGGCTGGCTCGGGGTCGCGACCGGGATCGTCATCCTCTCGTACTACAGCGTCGTCGCTGGCTGGTCGCTGCACTACGTCTGGCTCGCGATCACCGGCGAGCTGTTGAAGAGCGATCCGCAGACGCTGTTTGCTTCGACCTACGCTGACCCTGCGATCAACCTTCGCTACCACTCGCTCTTTATGGCGATCACAGCCGTGATCGTTCTCGGCGGCATTAAGGGAGGGGTCGAGCGCGCGGCTCGGGTGCTGATGCCGGTGCTCTTGCTGATGATGGCGGCGCTCCTGGCCTACGCGACGACGCTCGACGGCTTTGGTCGCGCCGTCGATTTTGTCTTTGGGTTTCACCTCGAATCGCTCACCGGCGATGCGGTGCTCGAGGCGCTCGGTCACTCCTTCTTTACGCTCAGCCTGGGCATGGGGGCGATGCTGACCTACGGCTCCTACCTCTCCCGCAGGGACGATGTGATCGCGGTCTCGCTCGCGACCACGGCCCTGGATACCATCGTCGCCCTGATGGCCTGCCTGGTGCTCTTTCCGATCACCTTTAGCGCCGGTATGGAGGCCGCGAACGGGCCGGGGCTCGTCTTCATCAACATGCCGCTGGCCTTCGCCTCGCTGCCCGGCGGGCAAATCTGGTCGCTGGCGTTTTTTGTGTTGCTCTTTTTTGCCGCGCTTTCGTCGGCGATCTCGTTGCTCGAAGTGGCGGCTGCCTACCTGATCGACGAGCGGGGTTGGAGCCGTCGCAACGCGGTGCTGGTGACCGCTGGTCTGGTCTTTGTCATCGGCATTCCGTCGGCGCTAAGCGGCAGTACCAACGGAACCTTTGGCGCAGAGGCCCACTGGATAGGCGAGCGCAACTGGTTTGACACGTTTGACTACCTCGCAAGCAACTGGATGCTGCCACTGGGCGGCCTCGGGATCGCGGGTTTTACGGCCTGGCGCTTGGGGGGTCGCGCCCGCGAGGCTTCGTTTAAGGCGGGCTCCAAGCTCGGCTCGCTGCCGGGCGTCTATTTTGCCTGGTTGCAGCTGCTGCGCTACGCGGTGCCGGTGGCGATTGTCGTCGTCATGTTGCACGCGCTCGGGGTTCTCTAGCGGGTTCAACCACGCTTGGAGTTGCGTCCGAGAGTTATAAAAATTGGCTGTAATACGGGTGGGCAAGCTTACCAAAGCTTGCTTAGATAAAGCTGGGCGAACTTCTATCTGAGCATCGATAGCCTAACAAATTGTAAGTATGTATACAATTAGTACACTCGAAATGCAGATCTCAAGAAATGTGTAAGTTGCGCCGTGAGCCACAGAAGACCCTCCTCTCACTCCAAAATGCTTCGCTTTCACCGCTATTGTAGGCAAGCCCACGCCATTCGGATTAAGCAGTTTTATTAGTCTGATCAGGTCTTTGCAGCTACGCATCTGGTTCGCTCGAGGCGGTGATCGAGGGCGACTCATGTCGAAGAACCGCCGCAGACTGTCCTTTATTGTGGACACATACCTAAACCGTTCCTTCGTACGGTCCTTCGTAGTGTCCTGCGTATAGGACTGACAGTAAATTCCGTGTTCTGGGTTACACATCTATGGACACTTGGATAGTGCGGAAGGACGGCTAGGTAGACGAACACGGGCATGTGTGGGAGACTTCAGTCTTGGCGAAGGCACGCCCAGGCCGCTCTGCACACTCGCGGGCTGCCGTGCTGATCTCAGGGATCGCTCTCACCGGCCTCTGTGTTAGCGTCTTCTTAACGGTTGCGAAGTTTCGCAGCGCTTACCACTGCGATTTTTCGCTTCTCTCTGCCTGCAAGGTCGGTCCCTTTCTCAGTTGCGATCGGGTTCTCAGCAGCCCATGGTCGGAGATCGCCGGCTACCCGATCACCATTGCTGCCACTGCCTACTACATCGTCGTCCTTCGCCTAGCCTTTGGCTTGCCCTTCGCGTCGAGGGAGAGTGTCATTGATCGGGCCCTTCTCCTCTACTGCGGGCTTGCGGGGGTACTGGCCTCGATTCCACTCGCCGCCTACGCGTTTTTTGTAGTTGGAGGTGGCTGCTCCTACTGCGCAAGTCTCTACGCTTTGAACATCGCCCTGTTGAGCGCTACGGCGATGCTGGCTCCCCGTGGCAGCGGCAAACTCCTAGGGACGCTCTGGAGCAGAAAAATAGCTAGGCGCGGAGCCCGGATCCGTCAAAACGCGCTCTTGTTTTTCGCAGCGCTCTTGGTTCAGATGGTCATTCATGATCAGCGCCTTCGCGATGTCGAGACCGAACCCCGCTGCATTACGGATGTCCGGGGACTCCCGAGTTCGCGGCTGACCTATCGACCAGACACAAAGAAGCTGTCCCAGCCGGTCGCCGAGGTCTCCCTTGCCATTGACCTCGTATGCGACTCCTGCAAGACGGCTTTCGAGCACTGGTACGCGGTTGCTCGGGATAAAAAGGGGGCGCTTCGTCTGAGCATCCTCCACCTCCCGATGGCTGGTGAGCCGTGTCTGAGCACCGACGCTGCCGGCGAGTCCGCGACGGGCGTGCGCCCGGAGTCTCGGTTTCATCACTCATGTCAGGCTGCGCGCGCCATTGAGTGTACCGAGGATCTTGCCCCTGGCAGCGGGATTCAAATGGTACAAGAGCTCTTCGATCGTCAACGCTACCCGCTCGACCAAGAAGCCGCGGCGGGCGGCGAAAAGGGTGCATTTACGGTCACGAAGCTCCTCGGCGCCTCCGCATTCGTTTCGGGGTTTGATCGTGGTGGCGAAGAGATGAAAAAAATCGAGGCGTGTATCCGCGACGAGAGCCGCGGAAATCCTGCGCTGCAGGTTGTCAATGCACATACCACGTTTGTCTACAACGAGAAGGGCGCCCGAGGCACCCCGGCGATATTTTTAACCTTCTTGGATAGCGAGCACGACCGACTTCCTCTTGGGCTGCAACTGGACGGAAACAAGAAGTACCGGAACTTTGACAGGTTTTTAAATCACACGCGAGCCCAGGTCACAAAGCTCATGGGCGAGCGAAGCAAGGCGTCAAAATGAAGGTGGATCGCGAGAGCTGGCTTCTCGTTGCAATGCTGCCGGCGCTGTGTGTGGCGCTGTGGCTGCTCGGTGTTCTTGCTTGGGAGGCCAGTCAGACGCCTGTCGAGTGCGAGGGAAGCGGCGATTGCTCTGAGGGCTACTACTGCTCGCGAAAGGTGTGCATCGCCGACACTTCTGCGGGCGAGGCCCTCGCCAAGAAACCCGCTTGTCGAGCTGGCAACCCCTGCCCTTCGGAGGGCTGCGAACTTCCCGAGAACAGCGACCTGCAGTGCATCGAGGGGCATTACAGCAGGGTTGTGGGGGCGGAGGTCTGTCGAAAAAAAGAGGCCGTCGACTTCATCCAAAAGACCGTCAGGAAGTGCGGCAACGCCAAAGAGTGTACGGCGGCACAACTAAAGGAGGTCGTCATCTCGACCGGCGACTTCGACGCTCTCCTTCGCGAGTTTGACACCGTCTTTGCGATCCACTTTGACTACGGACACCCTCGGAGGTGGGAGGTCAAGGGTCGATCGCCGAAGTGGAACAAGACCCGCGCTCATTACATCGACAGCGTCCGACCCTTGATACCCATGCTGGCGGACGCCGAGGTCGTTATTCTCGTGGCGACCGCGAGTTCAACCGGCGGCGACGACACAGGCAAGAACGGGGTGATGGCGCTGCGCCGGCTCCTCGAGGCCAGGTATGTGATCGAAGAGGCTGCGAAAGCGACAAAGGGGGCGGGCAGTAGCTCGACGGACAAGCTGCCGATCATCAAAGACGCCAATCTCAGCGATGCGTGGCCGCTCAATGGCGACCGCTACTCACTGCTCTCCTTAAAGAGATCGATCCTGTGGGATACAAAGGACGAAGAGCGCTTTTTGCGGGTCATCGACAGCCGTGGGCATGCCTCTCCGGAGCAGCGAGAGTGGGCCGAAGAGACGATCAACCAGGCTGTATTTGTGATTCCAATTCCTTGTCGGGTTGAAGCAGGTATATGATGAGTGCTGAATCGCATAAAAGCATCTTGTCTCCGCCTTCGTCCGGCAAGCGGACGTCGACGGCCTCAGCTTTGGTGGTCGGCCGGTCGATCTCGCTGCGATCGGTCCCATCAATATTGCTGGGGGGGGTATGCGCCTGGGCAGTCGTCCAGTTGTTCGTTCTCCGGACAGAAGAGAGCGACGTGCCAGAGCCTGGGGCGATCGACAGTCACGATGAGGTCGTGCAGGTCTCTGCGCAGACCGGCGCCAAGATCCCTCCGCGGATGATCGACGGGGAGCGGCTACTCTCCGTTCGTGTGCTCCGCGAGAATCTGAACGTCGAACCTCTCGCCAAAAATGTCCTAAGATCAGGCGAGGCGACGCTCTTGAACTTCTGGGGCACGTTTTGTACTCCGTGTATTGAAGAACTCCCGGCCTTCAAGGAACTCATGGATGATCTTGGAGCGCCGATGCTCCACTTCGTTCCCGTACTTGTCGACGATCAAGTACGATCGAGCGCCGCACGGGCCATGTATGACACGCTAGGCGGGCCGAGCCCAAGCGAGTTTGTCTCGGACGGACGGCTTCCAGATGCGGACAGTAGAGGGCTCACCGAGCTAGAAGCTGCCCTTGGCGGGAGAGTGAGCCTGCCGACAACGGTGGTTCTTGACTGCCAGCAAAATGTCCACTGGTCGAAGACAGGCAAACTGGACGCTAGCGACTTGAAAAAGCTTCGCGGCGTCCTTGACCAAGTCATCGGTGAACTCGATACCCCTAGGTGTGTTGCGGAGCGCAGACGTGCTCGTCGGCTGCAGCACGCGGGGGGGCACGAAGAGCTGCCTCTAGAGACTTTGACCGGAGGTTCGCTGGGTGCCGAACCGAAGCCACGAAGCGCGTGTAATGCTGACGGAATATGCGACGCGCAGAGAGGCGAGACGGTGAAAAACTGTCCCGTCGACTGCAAGCCAAAAATCTTGCCCCCGAGTATCTAAACATGAATTTTTCTATACTAAGCCTACTAGCTGTTGTTCTCGGGCTTGTCACAGCTCCCGTCGACCATCAGATATCGGAAGAGGGGCAGTCGGATGTCGCGAAAGCCACCGCCGCATTCAACCGCAGTGAGTATGTCCGGGCGGCCGGCGCGTTTGATCATATTTATGCCGAGTGGGGAGGCTCCGCTTTCCTGCACTACGCTGCGCTGGCCTGGGCGGCTGCAGGTGATGATACGCGAGCGATCCTCCGCTGGCATCAGTTCAAGGCGGATCCTGGGAGCCAAGGTCTGCCCGAAGCGAAGGACGCGGG
>Ga0256845_1002701_pt1 | contig 12604 bp, 13 predicted proteins | sample RiftiametaG_FD_189101 | JGI IMG/M metagenome (GOLD analysis project Ga0256845, IMG submission 189101) | Tube worm associated microbial communities from hydrothermal vent at the East Pacific Rise, Pacific Ocean - Riftia | ecosystem: Host-associated > Annelida > Integument > Unclassified ... | reverse complement strand
AACCGCTTATTTCATCATCTAAAAGGAAAAGAAAGAAAATGAAAAAAGAACCGATGACAGCACCAACAAATGTTAAGTTAATAATTTTCAAACGATGCAATCTTCTGACATCTTGGTAAGTTCCTTGCAACAGATAAATTAACAACCATGCTAGTGGAATAATTGCTAAACCAAGGTAAAAGGATTCGTTGACATTAAAACTTTCCTCTTCAATAATTGTTTTTCGAAAATAATAGAATGTACCCCAAGCTAGAATAGCGGAAACCCAATCTATCAAAACAATTAAAAAAGTAAGTAAACGTGAATTCATCTAAAAATATACTGCTTTGATGTTATCTATACATATAATTCCATCTGTATCTCCACCATCGATAAGGGCTTGAAAAGAAAATTCAAAATAATCGGCATTGGTCATTCCTGAAACAACTTCCCTCAATTCAATGTAAATTTTCTTCCATTTCACAGAACTTGGATCTTGTGGATTCATTTGAATATTCGGATTATCCGTAATCCCATTAGAACCAATCCCTAATAGTCCACTTGTAAAACGATTTGTATTGTAATAATCAATTTCAAGGTAAACTTCTTTCCCTCTCGGTAAAGGCATGTTTAGTGCTCCATTGTTAAAAGTCGTCGATGCAACCCAAGATTCTGCTGATGAACTCAAAACTATTTTACAAAATTTAGTTCCATTAATCGCAGGATCTAAAATCGATGCGTCACTCACAATTTGTAAATTCGCTGGCGATGTTGGTCCATCTTCTAGTTTAATTGTCGGATCTTCAAAATTCTCAAAGGAAAATCGAGTTGATTCATAATATTGAGTGATTGGATCGATATGGAAAACCTCATTCTTCACTAAGGTAGTATTGACAGTCAATGGCTCCATGAAAGGATAAATTCTCTTCGTTGCTGAGATTCCGTTATTCTTTATTGCTGGGTAAACTTTTATTTCTGCTGTCCCACTGACTAAAACTGGAATTTTACACGGTAATTCAAAAACTCCAACGATATTATTATTGACATACACCCAAGCTTCCGTTAAATTAGAAGTCAACACTCCTGAAGGATATTGTTCGTTTGGATTTTTAATCAACTGCCATTCGGAAATTTCAATCCAAGATGGATCGTCATTATTTTTGACACAAGAACTCAATAGAAAAACGAGCCCAAATAAAAATAGTATTTTACTCGTACTTAGATTAGTCGAAATATTCATAATTAATATAGTTAACAACAAAACGTAAAAATTACGCTTATATTATAATTATGCGTTTAAAACTTGAGAAGAAGCTGACTTTAATTTATCAACTATTTTCTGCGCAACATCTAATGCATTGTACCCATCCTCAATCGAAACAATTGGAGTTGTATCGTTGTTAATTGCATCTGCAAAAGTGGATAACTCTTCTTTAATTGCATTAACATCTTCAATGTCTGGCTTATCAAAAAGAACTTTCTTTACGGGCTTACCTTTCCCCATGTCAAAGACAACATCAAAAGGATTCGGTTCTCCATCAATATCTTGCATACGAACCACTTCTAATTCTTTCTCTAAAAAATCGACACTTATGTATGCATCTTTTTGAAAGAAACGAGATTTACGCATATTTTTCATTGAAATACGAGAAGCTGTTAAATTAGCAACGCATCCATTGTCAAACTCAATTCTTGCATTTGCAATATCCGGTGTATCACTTACAACAGCAACACCAGAAGCAGAAATTCTTTTCACATCTGACTTCACAACACTAAGAATAGCATCTAAATCATGGATCATTAAATCCAAAACAACAGGAACATCACAACCTCGAGGATTGAATTGCGCCAAACGATGTGTTTCTATGAACATTGGATTTTGAATGTAAGGAACTGCTGCTTGAAATGCAGGGTTAAATCGTTCCACATGTCCAACTTGAACTTTTACTCCAGCTTCATGTGCAAGATTGATTAGTATTTTAGCTTCTTCCACTGTTTCAGTAACAGGTTTTTCAATAAAAACATGTTTACTTTTACGTAGAGCTTGGGAAGCACAATCGAAATGTGAAAGTGTTGGAGTAACAATATCAATACAATCTACCTCATCCAAAAGCGATGAAATTGATTCGAAACGTTTAATTCCAAAAGTTTCAATGGCAACTTTTGCATTCTCCTCACTTGGATCATAAAATCCAACAAATTCAAACTTCTCTTTCAACTCAAGTAACAAACGAATGTGTATTTTACCTAAATGTCCTGCGCCTAAAACTCCAACTTTTAACATATCTAATTCTTTTTTACAAAAATACGATAGAATTAGAGCTTTTGTAGGGTTTTCATTAAACTTTATCAACAATTGAACGTTTTTTTCTGTTTTATTTTGGAAAGAATTATCTATTCAATTATCTTCTTTATCGGAAAAGTGAATCTTGATTACTTTTAAAACTTGAATTATTGCTAATAACCTGACATTTCAAAGAAAAATAGAAACGAATTATTTTTTCCTCAATCCAACTTAACTAATATCTGAGTTGAATTATTAAATTTGATAAAATAAAATACTTAAACAGACACCACTTTGTTATTTACCATTGCAATTTAAAACAACATGAAAAAACTATTGACAATCATTATACTCTTGACTTTATGCTTCACCGGTTATTCTCAAGAATCAAATAAAGAATTGCTAAAGAAAGCCGAAACAGAATTAAATCTTGCTTTAGAAAAAGAGGATTATGAAAATGCCGCTAAAATAAAAAAAGAAATAGAAATTCGAAAAAAAATTGAGACAGCCATTTTAGAGGGTAATTACGAAGCTGCAGCACAATTAAAGAAGGAACTAAATGGAGGAGGAACTTCAATTGAAGTTCAAAAAACAGAAGTAAAAGAGACCGGAAAGATAGAAGAGCTCAACATCAGTTCATCTTTAGAAAGCATGGGGTTCGTTAAACCTAGCAGTAATAAAGCTGCCGTTTATTTCGTAAGAAAAAACATCTACGCTACCTCTATGAGAATGAATATTTTTGACGGTGAACAATTTGTAGGAGGCGCTGTTGGCGGAACATACATGAGGTACGAATGTACTCCAGGAAAGCATATGTTTTGGTCTTGGTCTGAATTCAATAACCATAAAGTATATTTACCCGCAACGCTTGAAGCAGGTAAAGTTTACATCATACAAATTTCCGCTTCACGAACGACAAGTAAAGAACGAAAATTATCTGGAAAAAGCATGCGAGAATACATATACACCTTACATATAAAAGGGATAAAACCTCAGAATAAAAGACAAGAACAACTTGTTTCATTTGTTCGTAATAGAAGCTCAAGATCATATCCCGAAAAAGTTATACGACGTCTAAATTCGGAGTATGAATTAGAAATAAAAGATGCCGTTGAAAACTTCACAAATAAACACACAAATCAGGAGTTAGAAGTCAATGATTTTGTTCCCGAAATTTTATTACAATAAAACAAAAGTAATTCCGATTGAAACAAATCTAATTTCTTAACATATATTCTAAAAAAAACACGGTAATAATCATTAACTTTGTGTTACATGAAAATAAAATTTCTAAATAAAACCATAGAGAATCAACGATTCAATTACAATCCTAGATACTATGATGAACGTAAAGAACAACTTGCGTCTAAAAAGAAATTGTTCAAAGAATTAGAGGATAAAGATACGAGTGGCGAACGACGAAAAGAGATTTTTAGAGATTCTATCAAAGGTGAATACAGCCGTGCCCAGTACCGTAACAACGAAAAGCGGACATCAAATTACAGAATACTCTTGTTGATTTTAATCATTGTAGCATTGGGTTATTTTGTATTCAATGGTGTGGATGAGGTAGATACTGTCGTAAAAAAACTTTGGTAAACAGAAGAATGAGCGATTTAATACAATTATTACCTGATCACATTGCGAATCAGATTGCTGCTGGTGAAGTTATTCAACGCCCGGCTTCTGTAGTGAAAGAATTACTCGAAAACGCAATTGATGCAGGTGCAACAAAAGTAGACATCCACATAAAAGATGCTGGAAAAACCCTGATTCAAGTTGTTGACAATGGTAAAGGCATGTCTTCCTCGGATGCTGTTCTTTGTTTTCAACGTCATGCAACCAGTAAAATACGTTCCGCAGATGATTTATTTGCCCTTACAACAAAAGGATTTCGTGGTGAAGCTCTGGCTTCAGTTGCTGCAATTGCACATGTTGAAATGAGAACGAAACAGGAAGAAGATGAAACTGGACGTAGTATTATCATTGAAGGGAGTAAAATAAAATCCAACGAAGACACCGTTTGTCCAAAAGGAACTTCTTTTGAAATTAAGAACTTATTCTACAACGTTCCTGCACGACGAAATTTTCTCAAGAAAGATTCTACAGAATTTAAACACATACAGGATGAATTTGAGCGAATTGCATTGGCTCACCCATCGATACATTTAACATTAAAGCATAACGATTCCAACATACACATCTTCCCTCCTGCTGTTTTGAGAAAAAGAATTGTTCAAGTTCTTGGGCAAAGTTTCAACGACAGATTGGTGCCAATTGAAGAGACTTCTGATATTGTTAACTTAAAAGGATATGTTCTAAAGCCTGAATTTTCAAAGAAATCACGCAGCGATCAATACTTATTTGTGAATGACCGCTATTTCAAGAGTCCATACTTCAATCATGCTGTCGCAAAAGCATTTGAAGGACTGATTAAATCGCGAACTTTTCCAGGTTATTTTTTATTCTTAGACGTTGACCCCAAAAGAATTGACGTCAATGTTCACCCCACTAAAACAGAAATTAAGTTCGAGGAAGAGAAGTTTGTTTATTCAATTTTACTCAGCAGTATACGCTTGGCTTTAGGGAAATACAACATTTCTCCAACATTGGAATTTGATCAAGAACATAGTTTTGATCTTCCTTTGTCCATGCGAAAACAAACTCCAATTGAACCAACAATTCATGTTGATGAAACTTTCAATCCTTTCAGTCCTTCTTCCACCGTCTCTACTCCTCGAGCAAGTAACTCTGGAGCTAAAAAAGATTATTCTGACGCAATCATCAATCAAGGTTTTGGGAAAGATACTTCTACGCCGAGTGATTGGGAGAATTTCTACACCATTGAGGAGGAGAAAAACATAGAAGAAGAGAAAGTGGAGATTCCTTTTGAAGATTTTAAAGAAACGGAGCAATCATTCATTATAAAAGAAAGTTATATTATATTTTCAAGTAAATCAGGTTTGATGCTTGTTCATGCCCGTCGTGCAATTGAGCAAATAGTCTATTCTGAAACCTTCAATCGATTCGTTTCTAGTCCTATTGATTCACAAGCATTGCTTTTCCCTTTTGAGAAAGAAGTTTCGAAGAATGAAAGCCAATATTGGAATGAAAATCAATCTCTTTTAAAACAATTAGGCTTCATGGGAGAAATTGAAGCTGGAATTTTAAAAGTCGCTGCAGTTCCTTCGGTTTTACAAGAAGAATCTATTTCGAAAGCCATCGATGAAATTTTCAACACCGTTGCTTATCAAGACATTGAAAAAGGAGATGTCGCTCACGCAATGATTCAAGCGATTGCTGTTTCTGCTTCCATGAAAAAGTTAAATTTGAATACGAATGAATCCATTCAAGCATTGATTGATCAGCTTTTCCAATGCGAAAACCATGCGTATTCTCCAAGAAATAAAAAAATAATCGAAACCATTTCACTGGATGAAATTGGTCAAAAATTCAACTAAAATGTTCAACAATATACCTCCAATTACTAAAAATTTATTGATTTTGAACATCTTGTTCTTTATCGCAACTTTAGTCCTTGGATCGAAAGGGATTGATTTAACTGAAATCTTAGGAACACATTACATGGGAACGGTGAATTTTCAACCTTACCAGATTGTAACTTATATGTTCATGCATAGCCCTTCGAATTTCATGCATATTCTATTCAACATGTTACTTTTGGTAATGTTTGGCGGACATTTAGAACGTTTGTGGGGCGGGAAAAGGTACTTTATTTTTTACATTGCCTCCGGACTAGGTGCATTTTTCTTGTACAATGGAGTTGGATTTTGGCATGTCTTAGAATTAAAACAATTAATTGTTGCGGATGGCTATGACTTAACAGTCTTAGATCATCAAATTAACTCCGGAGCATTAGAAAGTATCAAAATGCATTCTACACATAGCCAAGCGATCTTACAAGACTATGTCAATTATACGCAAAGTACAATGCTCGGAGCATCTGGGGCTGTTTTTGGTTTACTCGCTGGATTTGGTGTTCTGTTTCCAAACACAGAATTGATGTTAATCTTCCCTCCCATTCCAATTAAAGCAAAATATTTAATTGGAGGTTACCTTGCATTCGAAGTTTACAACAGCTTTTCTCAACCAGGTGATTCTATTGCGCATTTAGCCCATGTTGGTGGTGCAATTGTTGGAATTATTTTGGTGTTGATTTGGAGAAAAAAAGACAGACAAAATTTTTACTAGCATGCAGACTCAACAAACTTTCATAGAATCTATTCGTCACCAATTGACACATGGCGGAATGACTATTAAATTGATTTTTATCAATGTAGTTGTTTTCCTTGGATTACGTATACTTGATGTATTTTCACAACTTTTAGGTTGGGGTGAAGGTCAATTCACTTATGGTATTGCTTCTCATGTTGTTATCTTGTACACTGATGTTTCAGAATTCATTACGCATCCTTGGGGACTTTTCACGTACATGTTTACCCATTTTGGAGCATGGCATTTGATATGGAACATGGTCATGCTTTACTTTGCAGGAAGGTTATTCGAACAACTTTTTAACGCTTCACGCTTACTCTACACGTATATTCTTGGTGGAATTCTTGGTGGAATATTAGAAATAGTTGCACACCTTATTTTCCCGAGTATGCAAATGACAAGCGCAACAATTGTTGGCGCTTCAGGTTCAATTATGGCTATTTTCATTGCAATTGCATTCTACAGACCAAACTTGAAAATTAATCTATTTGGAATTTTACCCGTGCGATTAATCATTCTCGCTGGAATCTTTCTACTTTCTGATATATTCAATTTAAGTTCAAGTGACGGCACCGCTCATTTTGCTCATCTAGGAGGTGCTATATTTGGAATATGGTCCATACAAAACCCTCATTCTTCCACCAACGTTTTAAATGTTGTGCAATATTTTATTCAAAGCCTTTTCAAGAAAAAGCAAAAGCCTCGATTTAAAGTGAAGAAAGGAGGCAAGACCACTCGGTCAAAATCCGATGCCGATTACAATTTAGAGAAAAAGAAAAAGCAAGAAGTAATTGATAAAATCTTGGATAAAATTTCTAAATCTGGTTATGAATCCTTGAGTAAAAAAGAAAAAGACATCTTGTTTAATCAAAGTAAAAATGGTTAAACTTTTCGCAAAACTTTTACACTGGCGCTTTTGGATGGGCATAATTACCCTTTTCACTCTTTTAGCGCTTATTATTTCGTACGCTAGTCCATTTATACACCCTGAAACAATAAAAGTTGTTCCTTTATTCGGACTGGCTTATCCTTTTATCTTTTCAGGAACAATTCTTCTGCTCATTTTCTGGATTTTTGCTCGTTCAAAATGGACATGGGGAATCATTGTCGTTGTTCTTCTTGGTGGAACATTGCATTTTCGAACATTTTCTTTCGGTTCTGAGAAAAAAGAAAACAGTAGAACTACACTGAAAATAATGAGTTACAATGTCCAACTATTTGGATTGTATTCGACATTACAAAACAATCAACAAGACACAAAAAACGCTATTTTCGACTATTTGAGAGAAGAACAACCTGAAGTTATCTGTTTTCAAGAATTCTACAAGAAGAAAAAGCGTAATTTCATTACAAAAGATTCTATTATACGTATTTTAGGAACAAAATTCTACCATGAGAAATATGCGAAACAATTTGGAAAACGTCAATCATTTGGTGTAGCTCTTTTTTCTAAATACCCTATAATAAAAAAAGGAGACATTGATTTTATAGGGGAGAATAAGAGTTTTAATTATTGTATTTATGCTGATATTGTAAAAAACAAAGATACATTTAGAGTTTACAATGCCCATCTACAATCCATACGTTTTGGAGAAAGCGATTATGCTCTTTTCAATGAAGGGAACATTACCAACACCAAAAACAAAGATAAATTTATTGAATTAGTAAAGAAAGTCAACCGTTCATATCCTGTCCGAGCAAAACAAGCTCGATTAATTATGGATCACATAAAAGAATCTCCGTACCCCGTAATTGTTTGTGGTGATTTTAATGACACTCCGATGTCCTACGTTTACAATCAGTTCAATAAACAACTTACAGATGCATATAGGGAAACTACATTCGGAATTGGCAGTACGTATGCTGGCAGAATTCCTATTGGTAGAATCGATTATATTTTTCATTCCAAAGAATTAAATCCGTTGCATTTCACTATTCAAGAAAACGCATTGAGTGATCATTTTGCGATTTCGTGTGTGATTTCAAAATAGATTGTATCTATTTTTTTCTTATATTTATAATAAAAAAGATGCTCGTAGAAATAAATCCAAATAACATTGATGATCGCTTGATTCAACAGGCGGTTAAAATATTACGGAAAGGTGGTCTAATCATATTCCCAACAGATACCGTTTATGCAATTGGTTGTGATTTGAACAATAAAAAAGCGTTGAATGCTTTGGCTTCTTTCAAAGGATTGAAGCTAAAAAAAACACGGTTCTCAATTATTTGTTACGACATTCGACATCTATCAGAATATGTAAAACACATTGATCGACCAGCGTTTAAAACTTTGAATAAATCTTTACCTGGACCTTTTACATTCATTCTTCAAGCAACCAATGAAATCCCTCGATTGTTTGACACCAAACGAAAGGAAATCGGTATACGGATTCCAGACAACAACATCATCCGCGCAATTGTAAAAGAATTAGGGAATCCTGTTGTTACAACGTCTTTACACGATAAGCAAGATTCAATTAAAGAATATTTCATCGATCCATATGTTATTTATGAACGTTTTGACGACAAAGTAGATTTGATCATTGACGGTGGCTCTGGTCTATTGGAAACTTCGACGGTTGTTGATTTATCCAAAGGAGAACTTGAGATTATTCGTCAAGGAATTGGTGAATTAGAAATTTAATTTAACCTCATGGAACCTAAAATACTTGTCATTGATTGCGGAAGTAGTAAAACACCATACATTTCTCAAATTGTAGATGAATACATGGATGTGGCAACTTGTAAATTACTCGATTTCACACCAGAAGATTTGAAGGACATTCATGGCGTAATTATTTCTGGGGCGCCAATACTCATAACAGAAGTCGATCCTTCCAAGTATTTAAAAAAGATGGAATGGATAAAAGAGACGACTCTTCCGGTTTTAGGCATTTGCTTCGGACATCAATTGATTGGATTATTGTTTGGCGCTTCTGCTTCAAGAATGAGAGAGGACAGAGATTGGCAAACTGTCGAAGCGTTTGAAGATTGTATTTTATTCAACCGTCTCCCCGATGAAATAGAAATGATGGAAGATCATTGCGAAACAATATCAATTCCAAACAACTTTCAGTTAATAGCTTCTTCTGATGTTTGTATCAACGAGGTCATGCAACATGAAGAACGTCCACTTTTCGGGGTTCAGTTTCACCCTGAAGTTTCTGGGAATCATGGTAATATTTTGATTGAAAACTTTGTAAAAGCTTGTTCAGTAGAGTAAACCTAATTGACGAGAAGTTTCACAGAGAATAAATGAGAAGTTCGCTATTAAAGAGTCCACAGAGTTTATTCTTGTTTTATTATTTTTTCTCATTGTGAATAGATTGTTTCTATACTTTGCTTTTCGACTGGCTCAAAGCGCATTTTATTTTTTTTTACGAATGTTTAGAGGATTTCATTAAACAATTGTTAATACTTCTTTCAACGAAATGATTTTAACTTCATTAATTTTCAGATATTTGAAGTATGATTTTGAATAAAATTTGGATCAGTATGTTTGTCATTGCAATGGTTGTTGCTTTGAGTAAACTTATATTCTGGCAAGACGTTGATATTTTCAAGCAGTTGGTGGATGCACTTCTTGGTTCTGCAACAACCGGTTTTGAAATATCATTATCCTTAACGGGCGTTATTTGTCTTTGGATGGGAATCATGAAAATTGGTGAAAATGGAGGGGCAGTCAAAAAGCTTACGAAAGTCGTATCTCCTTTATTTTCTCGTTTATTTCCTGAAGTTCCGAAAGATCATCCAGCAGTTGGTTCAATGATGATGAATTTTAGCGCAAACATGCTTGGATTAGACAATTCTGCTACTCCTCTCGGCTTAAAAGCAATGAAAGAATTGCAAGAATTAAATCCAGAGAAAGAAAAAGCAACCAATGCACAAATCATGTTTCTGGTGTTAAACACAAGTGGTTTAACCATTATTCCTGTAACCATTTTCGCTTACAGAGCAGGGTCAGAATCACCAACAGCCGTTTTTTTACCCATTTTAATTTCAACATTCATCGCCTCACTTGGCGGATTGATTTACGTTGCCATTCGACAAAAAATTAACCTATTCAACAAAGTAATTCTAGCTTACGTAGGTTCTGCCACTGTTTTTATTGCCTGGTTACTTTACTATGTAATTTCACATCCAGAACACAGTGAAGTCATCTCAAAAGTAGGTGGGAATTTATTGATTTTTTTAATTGTCATCACATTTATACTCATGGCTTATCGCAAGAAAGTCAATGTCTATGAATCATTTATTGAAGGTGCAAAAGACGGATTTCAAGTTGCAATAAGCATTATTCCTTATTTGATTGCAATGCTTGCTGCAATTGGCGTTTTCAGAGCCTCTGGAGCATTAGATGGCTTACTGGATGGGATAAAATTTATTGCAGTATATGCAGGATTAACCGTTACTGAATGGATAGATGCTTTACCTGTTGCATTTATGAAACCACTCAGCGGAAGTGGCGCAAGAGGAGCGTATTTAGAAATCATGGACCATTACGGTATTGATTCAATGCAAGAAAAAATAGCCGCTACTTTTCAAGGAAGTACAGAGACAACATTTTACGTTTTAGCCGTTTATTTTGGATCGGTAAAAATCAAAAACTCTCGCTACGCAGTTACTGCTGGGTTGATTGCAGATTTCATTGGAATCACTGCTGCCATTTTCATTTCTTATATATTCTATGCATAATGGGTTGGTTTAAAAAGAAAAAAAGAAAGGCAGATGTGAGTGAACTCAAAATCACTCCGATGAAAGCCATTAATTACCCCCCTAAAATCATTCTTGCTTGGGCAAAAGCCATTGAAGGGAATGAAAAGATTACTGCGTGGTTGAAAGAGAATGGTTACGAAGAATTAGCGATGGCTACTTTTGCAATTTACCTCCGTGAAGATGCTCGGAAATGGTTGCAAAGTAACGGATTCCCACATTTAATGGCAATGGTAAATGCGGCAGAAGGAAATGAAAGCGCGCAAAAATGGTTGCTTGCGCATAATTTTGAAACATTATACCACATTGCTTTGGCTGTAGAAAATGAACAAAAAAGTTGGGCTTGGTTAAAACACAATTCTACCCGAGATCTTTTTATACTGGCGCAAACTATAAAAATAATTAAAGATAAAATCGAGTACAACCACAATGACATTCACAGTTTCAGAAAAGATATTTGAGGAAGAATAGAGCATTAGAAGGTTAGAGTTTTAGAAAAGTAGAAAAAACTCCAAATCACCATTTTCATTTTAACATTCAACATTCCTGATTCTATATTTAATATTTCTTATAATATTGCTTAAGTTTGTAACTCTTTAGAACAAAAAATATGATTAGAGGAAAAAAATTAGTGGTTATTCTACCGGCATATAATGCTGAGAAGACGTTAAAAAAGACTTATGATGAAATCCCTTTTGACATCGTGGATGATGTTGTTTTAGTGGACGATAAAAGTAGTGACAATACTGCTGAATTAGGTCGCTCTATTGGAATCAAGCATATCATTGTTCATGAAGAAAATAAAGGCTACGGTGGAAATCAGAAATCTTGCTACAACAAAGCATTGGAATTAGATGCAGACATTGTTGTCATGCTTCATCCTGATTATCAATACACACCAAAATTAATTGAAAGTATGGCCTATTTGATTGCCAACGATGTCTACCCTGTAGTAATTGGCTCTCGTATTCTTGGGAAAGGTGCTTTAAAAGGTGGAATGCCAATGATAAAATACATTGCCAATCGTTTTTTAACATTGAGTCAGAACATTCTAATGAATCAAAAACTATCGGAATACCATACAGGATATAGAATGTTCTCCAAAGAAGTTTTGGAAGACATTAATTTCAATATAAACTCTGATGATTTCATTTTCGACAACCAAATGTTGGCTCAAATATTCTACAAAGGTCACGATATTGCTGAAATAACATGTCCAACTAAATATTTTGACGATGCTTCTTCTATAAATTTAAGACGTAGTGCAATTTACGGTTTAGGTGTTTTAAAAGTTTCATGGATGTATTTCTTCAATAAGATTGGTTTAACAAAATCTAAAATATTTCACCAAAAATAAAAACTGTGCTAAAAAAAACGTTTCGTTTCCTA
>Ga0256845_1002700_pt1 | contig 12606 bp, 8 predicted proteins | sample RiftiametaG_FD_189101 | JGI IMG/M metagenome (GOLD analysis project Ga0256845, IMG submission 189101) | Tube worm associated microbial communities from hydrothermal vent at the East Pacific Rise, Pacific Ocean - Riftia | ecosystem: Host-associated > Annelida > Integument > Unclassified ... | reverse complement strand
AACATAAGCCTTACCGAACAAAAGCAGACTATTGATTTGGGCGAACAGCCTAATGGCGTCTATTTTGTTCAGGTGCACTTACAAAACGAGGTGTTTACACACAGGTTTGTAATAGAATAAAGTTAAAAGCAATTTGCAAATAACTAACTTAAAAAGCCTCTGTTGTTAATTCAATAGAGGCTTTTTGCGTGTTTATACGGCATTATTTATAGGTATTTTAATGTAATATAAATTTATCCAAAAAAAATATTTACCTTTATACAAGCAAATAACTATCAACTTAAGTTAAATTAAAAAATTTATAGCGTGAAAAAAATACTATTATTTACCGTTTTTACAGGATTAGGAATTCTGTTTACAATAACAAGTTGTACTAACAATAATAAACCACAAAAAACAGAATTTGATTCATTAAGCGTTAAAGCTGAAAAAACAGCTAACGGATTTGGAGCGACATTTAGCGCACCTTCGCCACGCGAGCTTTTTATACTATTTGAAGATTCTGATATAAAATTTAATTCTGAATTGCTGCCTGAACCCGAAAGCTATAAGAACAGCCTTACAACAAAATCGCTTAACAATAGCTTAGGCATTTATATAGCCGACATTGCCTATTTGAATATGTTTAATCAATACGGGTTAATGACATCATATTTGGAGAGTGTTTTTAATATTGCTGACGAATTGGATTTGACAGGTATTTACAATGAATTCGATTTTAAAAAAATATTCAAGAATATGGATAACATGGATTCTCTTGAAGTTTTATCGGATGATTTATATCTGACCATAACTAATTTTATGACCGAAACCGATAATGAGGCCAACCTTTGTTTGGTTTACTACTCGTCATACATTGAGCTTTTATATTTAGTATTATCGCCTATGGATGAGTATGATAAAAATTCGCCAACGCTGCAACACATTGCTATGCAAGGCGACGGGTTAAAAGAATTATATAAGTATGCAAGCAATTTTAATGATAATCCCGACATTGAATCAATGCTTACCGATTTGGCAAAAATCAATAAAATATGGGATAGTGCCGAAACTACAAAAAAAGCAACTCACGTATCAAAAACCGATGATGGCAAAATGTCAATCGGGGGTGGTGTAACATATAAGCATACCAAAGAGCAATTTATATTATTAAAGCATACTGTAATTGATATACGCACAAAATTAATTAACTAAACAATAAACTTAACATAAAATGCATAAATTAACATATAGAATACTATTCATTTTAAGTTTTACTTTTATTATAGTAAACTCTTTATCAGCCCAATCGGGATGTAAAAAAATGAAAGACAGGTGTGATGGTTATGGTGAGCCGTACAAATATAGCGGGCAATCAAAAAGTGGCACATTAGAGTTGGGGCAAACGGCCGATTTTAAAATGACTACCTATGGTGGCTTTGAATATAGCGTTAGCCTTTGCGCCGAAAAACAGCTAAAAGGGATATTTTTTAGAATAAAAGACAACGGGGCTGTTTTATATGACGGGCAGGCACAAGGCGACGAAATGAATTGGAAACAGTTTTATATTGAAGACTCAAAACCATTGATTATTGAAGTTGTAGTGCCTGAAAGCGACAAACCTGAGGAGGAGCTTGAATATAATGAAACGGTTGGCTGCGTAGCAGTTATTATTGAGTACCATAAAATAGGAAAAAAAGGATTTAATTAACTTTTTTAAATATTTAAGTAATTATTTGTGCTGAGCAATTCTTTAATAAAAAAGGAATTGCTTAGCATTTTTTTTTGCTTCTTTAATTGTAAATAATAAAAAATATTTACATTTGCATCAGAAAATCACAATGGGGGTGCCTTAATATAACGGGCTGAGAACACACCCTTTGAACCTGATACGGGTAATGCCGCCGCAGGGAATAAGAAAGATGTCTTAAAATTACCCATTGCAATAAATTATTAATCAGCCATTAATTGGCAAAAAAAATTATTGTAATGCTAAAAATCAATTTAATTGTTGCGCTAATTACCATTAGCATATGGGCAAATGCCCAGTTTAAACTGTCGGGTAAAGTAACCGACGCTAACGGAGAGCCATTGGTTGGCACATCGGTACAACTAAAAGATACCTATTTAGGGGTAAGTACAAACAATTTGGGCGAGTATTCACTCTCAAATCTGAAAAAAAGTGAGTATTGTATAGTTGTAAGCTATTTGGGTTTTGAAACATATGAACAAAAAATACAGATAGAGGCTGATTTTAACCTTGATATTAAATTAGAGCCTAAAAGTTTAATGTCTGACGAGGTAATTGTTGTTGCATCGCGCGCCAAAGAGAACACCCCCGTTGCGCAAACCACATTACAAAAAGGCGATATTCAAAAAATGAACGTGATTGCCGACATACCGTATCAATTAGAGCTTACGCCATCGGTAGTTGCAACATCGGAAACAGGCACCGGCAGCGGATATTCAAGCATGAGGATTAGGGGTACCGGCATATCGCGCATTAATGTAACCGTAAATGGCGTGCCTTTAAATGACGCCGAATCGCAGGGTGTTTACTGGGTAAACATGCCCGATTTTACAGCATCGGTAAACAGCATACAAATACAGCGCGGAGTAGGCACATCAACAAACGGCTCGGCTGCTTTTGGCGCATCGGTAAATTTCCAAACCTTAACCATTGAACCAAAACCATATGCAAAAATATCGTCGTCGGTTGGCTCATTCAATACCTTTAAAGAGAATATTGCCGCAGGTACCGGTTTAATAAACGGCAAGTTTGCTTTTGACATAAGGGCAAGCAAATTAAACTCCGACGGTTATATTCAGCGCGGTTTTTCCGACCATAGTTCAATATATTTTTCGGGCACATATTACGGAAAAAAGGATTTGTTAAAGGCAGTTGCCATTTTCGGCAAACAAAAAACCGGTATAACTTGGTGGGGTGTCCCCGATTATATGATTGATTCTATTCGCAATTTTAATCCTGCCGGACAGTATTTTGATGATGATGGTAAAGAGCAATTTTACGAAGGGCAAACCGATAACTATTGGCAAAACCACTACCAACTATTGTATTCGCGCGAAATAAATAAGCATTTTAACCTTAATGCAACTCTGCATGCAACCACCGGAAAAGGCTATTACGAGCAGTATAAGCCTAATGATGATTTTGCCGATTATGGTTTAAGCAGTATCAATATTGGCGATACCATTCTTAATATCGGCGACAAAGCCTATATTTTTCCGGATAGTACAATAACAAGTTCTGATATAATTCGCCAAAAATGGTTAAACAATATTTTTTACGGTGCCACAGCAAACTTAAATTACCATAAAGGCAATATTGACGCCACGCTTGGCATTGCCGCAAACAACTATGATGGCGACCACTATGGAAAAATAAAATGGGCAAAATTTAATGCGGGCATACCACAAAATTATGAGTGGTACAATAATAATGGCACAAAACAAGATTTAAGCTCGTTTTTAAAGCTGCAATATTCTATAACAAAGCAGCTGTCGGCTTTTGCCGATATGCAGATACGTGATATTAAATATACCATGTACGGCCCCGATGACGATTTAGAGTTGCTGAACCAAACAAACCATTGGACATTTTTTAACCCAAAACTTGGCATAAACTACCAAATAAATCAACAGCGGCGGTTTTATGCATCGTTTGCAATGGCCAACAGAGAACCCGCTCGTGCCGATTTAAAAGAGGCGTTAAAAAATGGCGGAACAAAAATGCCTACATACGAAACGCTAAACGATATTGAATTTGGGTACCAACTTAAGCAAACAAAATATGTAATTGGCATTAATGCTTACTACATGTTTTACAATAATCAGTTGGTAAATACCGGTGAGCTTAATAGTGTAGGCTACCCAATAATGACCAATGTAAAAAACTCGTTTAGAAGAGGCATAGAACTGATTTGGGGGCTAAAACTTATTGACAACTTAGAGTGGAATGCAAATTTTACATACTCGCAAAACAAAATAAAAAACTATATAGAGTACGCCGAGCACTACGATGCTGACTGGAACAAAACCATTGAAGCAAGAGAGCTTGGCGAGACAAATATCTCATATTCGCCTAAGTTTATTGCCGCAAGTCAATTTAGATATGAGCCTATTAAAAATTTCGGCATCAATTTGGCAACAAAATACGTTGGCAAGCAATATATTGACAATACATCAAACATAAACCGAAAATTAAATGCGTATTTAATTAATAATTTGGGCTTTGATTACACCTATAAATTTAATGTTGGGCCAACAATAAATATGCAATTTTTTATAAACAACATACTTAATACCAATTATATAAGTAACGCTTATGGCGGAAACTGGTATGAACAAGAAATTGAAAAGTCGTGGATATATTATTACCCTCAGGCCGGCAGGAATTTTATGTTTAAGGTGGCATTAATGTTTTAGCCAAAATATTGTGTTTTGTAATAATCTATAAGTGTTTGATTCAATACTCTTTTTTGGGTTAACTCAAAATTTTAATTTGTATTTTTGAAAAACAATAAACAGAATACAAAATGTTGAATAATTTTTTAAAAAACAGGGCAGTTAATACCTTTTTGCTGTTAACCGTCGGGGTTTTTGGCATAATGCTTTTTTTATTACTTCTGAATAATAGGTTTTGGCTAAACGATTTTAAGGTAATGTACATGGCTGCTAAAGCATTGATGAACAATGGGCAGGTTTATGGTGTGCCATTTGGGCTTGGCTCGGGCTTTTACAAATACTCCCCTTTTACACTACTTTTTTTCGTGCCTTACACACTATTTTCATATAAAATAGCATGTTTATTGCACTTTACTGTAATTACATTGGTTACGGCTGCCGAAGTTGTTTTGCTTCATAACATTATCGGAAAATACCTTTTTGGTATAAAAAAACAGACTGCCATTATTCTTTTTATCATACTTTTTTCGATAATGCTGCACATGGAGCGCGAATTGCATTTGGGTAACACCAATATGATACTGCTTTTTTTATCAACCTTAGCAGTAAAATTTATGTTACAAGATAAATTTATCAAATCGGGTGCATTGTGGGCTATTGTGGTATTAACAAAACCCTATTTGGTGGTTTGTTTGCTGCCGCTGTTGCTTTATAAAAAATGGAGTGTTATAATAAGCGGCTTGGGGGCAGGTGTGGTTTTTGTGCTTGGGTCAATTATATTGGTTGGGTTTTCAAAAGGTATTGCACTCTATTTTGCATGGGTTCCTGCAATGTTAAAACATTCCGATTACATAACTTCAACACATACGGTTTATTCTATTGCCAACACCTATTTTGGGATTCAGATACCAGTAAGTTATTATGCCCCACTATTTGTTTTATTGGGCTTTTTGTCGCTTGGTTTGTTTTGGTATATTGATTACCGTGCCGAAAAAAATGCCGCAAATACAATAGATAGAACAAAATCGTTGATTCTTAATATTTTTGTTTTAATAGCATTGAGTCCCAGTTTTATGCTTACCGACAAAGAGCACTTCCTGTTTTTATTGCCCCTTTTGACAATTATAATATTGCAGTTGCAAAATAAGCCTAAAGTATTGTGGATTACCCTATTTGCAATTGTTATGATATTGTACGAGGGCAACTCCATTGAGGTAATAGGCCGTAATATGTCAATTGTTTTTGACGATTACGGGTTTATAGGCATCGGCAACCTGATTATTGTGGGAACAGTAATTTATCTCTATTCAAAAAAGAGAGATTTGTGGGTACTCAAAAAATCGCAACAATAAATACTTGTTACTCAGCAAGCTATATATTAATTAATGAGATTTCAATAAGCATTATGGTTACAGAACCAACTTATAATTTGATATAAGATTTAACTCGTATGTAACACCGCCTTCTGGGCGGTATTTGCAACTGCCCAGAAGGCGGTGTTACGTTATAGTTTTCATTGGGTTTTTTTAGAAAACCCTATTTGCTTAATTTTGGTTATACTCACCTATCAGTTTTTTTGCCGTTTTTAGATACATGTAGGTATCGTTAGGGTGATGCTCGGTTTTTTTGCTGCTGCGCTTGCGCCCTAAACGTACCACAACTGCATTTTGGTTAGGAATTACAAAAACATATTGCCCCAATATCCCGCGCATATATGGCACTTCAAAACCATCTAAATGCTGAATCCACCACTGGTAGCCATAATAATTAATGCTGTAGCCTGTTTCGTCAATTAAATACGATGCGGGCTTGGTTGACTGTTTTATATAATCGGGCGATATAAGCGTGTCGTTATTCCAAACCCCGTTATTTAAAATTAGCTGTCCCCAGCGGGCAAAATCGCGGGCATTTGAGTTAAAACAGCAGTAAGCTTTCTCCATGCCGTCTTTATCATCTAAACACCATAGTGCGTCATTTACGGCGCCCATTGGTTTCCAGAATTTTTCCGATGTATATTCCGACACCGTTTTGCCTGTTGCGTTTTCAATAACCATTGCCAAAAGCTCGGGGTTTCCACTTAAGTATTTGAAGTTAACCCCCGGCTGCTCAACAACCTCTAACGAATATATCAGGTTTTTTATATCTTTCCCATAATAGGCATCGGTAGTGGTCGAAAACAGCGAGCCGTAACTCTCGTCCCAGTTAAGCCCCGAACTCATTGTCATAACCTGTTTAATTGTTAAATCTTTATTTTTGTCGTTATTATATTCAGGTATAAAATCGGAAACAGGCTGCTCTATGCTTTTTATGTAACCATCGTCGATGGCTGCCCCAATAAGCAGGCTTATAATGCTTTTTGCCATCGAAAACGAGTTTGTGAGCGACTCGGTTCCGTAGCCATCCCAATACTGCTCAAAAATTACCTTGCCTTCTTTTATAATCAAAAAAGCTATTGTTTGCAGCTCTGCAAACTCATGCAGGGTTTCTTTATCAAGCTTTAAATCGGCTGCGGCAGGGTCTGTTTCCCACTCTTGCGGCTGTGCCGCCGCAACGGTACGGTTTTCGAAAATGGTATAATCGTCGATACCAACTTTTTGGTATATTAATGCACGCTGGGCATATTTTGGCAACGAAAAGTACGCTGCAACCAACACAACAAAAACAAGTGCTGTAATCCTGATACCTCTGTTTGACTTTTTCACAATAGTATATTTAAGTTAATTGTTTATGCTACTATATAAAAATTAATAATTACGCTTTAGCCAAATATCGTAATGAAATATTGTAATTGCAACAGTAACATGAAAATAGTGCCAAATAAATTTACGTGCCTTAAATAAAAACTATCAATACTCTCCCTTCAATATCTTTTGCCGCAGTGGTTCGTCAAATTTCTCAATTGCATATCTTAGGCTTAGTAATATTGTTATATTACTGATAATTACACTATTCAACTTCTATAACCTCATTTTCAAACACATACCACACAAAACCGATTGTGTTTTTACCCTCGATGGCACTAATATAATCCATATACTCTTTTACCTGCCGCAAATGGCTTTTGCTATGTTCAACGGTAAACTTATAATCAACAACAATTATTTCGTTATTTCCAATCATAACACGGTCGGGACGTTTTGTTTTACCGTTTTCGGTAATTATCGATAATTCGTTTAAAACCCTATAATTATTTTTAAACCAACCACTTACTTTGTCAGAATGTAATATTTTTTTTAGTTTGCCAATTAGCTCAACCGATTCGGGTTTGGTTAAAAAACCTTCGTTAACAACCGAGTTTACCGCATCATCAATATCATTATATGTTATAATGCGCTCCATAATTTTATGGTAGATAGTGCCCTTGTTTACTTTTTTTGAAAGCAAACCGTCATCGTCAATAAAATAATCGCCTGCCGACAAACGGAGGCTGAGTTTCCGCTCAGGGTTTTGCAGTATCGGTATTTTGGTATCAACAACAGGCTCGTTGTTGTCGGTAAATTCTTTTATTATCGAGCCGCATGTAAAAGTATGCTGTTCGCTTTCCCATTCTTCTGTAAAGGATGCCGACGAATTAAATATATTGTACAGCAAATCGGATATTTTATTTATTGTACCACTTTTTGATGGTACGGGGGCAAATATGTAGAGTGCGGTGGCGGCTCGGGTAAAGGCCACATAAAGCAAATTGAGGTTATCAATCAATGCCATGGTTTTTTCAACCCAGTACTCATTTTTAAAGTGCGTTTTTGCCAAACCCGATGAGTATCTGACCGGAACTATCGAAAAGCGATTAAAGGCATCGGGGGTTTTGCACCACATTTGCTTGGGCAGTTGGTCGAGCCCCCAATTTGCAAAAGGTATTATTACCGCTTTGTACTCTAACCCTTTTGATTTGTGGATGGTTATAATGCGTATTGCATTTTGCTCGTCTGACAGACTAATTGGTGTAGCCTCGCCAAACTCTTTCCACCAAGTCAAAAATCCTGAAATATCGCTGCCGTTGTTTTTTGAGTAATTTAAAGCAATGTCTTGAAAAGTGTGTATAAAAGGCAGTTGCTGCAATACTTGAGCCGATTTGTTCGCAAAAATAAAAATATTGAGCAACCTGTTTACCAATATTGAGAATGGGAGTTTTTTAAGCTCGCTCAAGTTATGCTTGAATTCGGTAGGAAGGCTTGCCAAAAATTGTGTTTTATCATTAAAATCAATCTCAATAAGCTTTTCGGCCGACTGTGTAGGCGTATTTGTAAACAATAGCCAATAATAAACTATTGCTGCTTTGCTTTCGTTGTTATCGGTATTTTCTAAATACTCAAGCAGAGCAATAATTAGCAATATTACCGTTGACGACCCCAGCAGCACCGAATCGTTTGATATAAAGCTTAACTGCCCTTTCCTTTCGGGATGCTCTTGTGCATACTCCATCAGGTGTTTTGCAACTTGAGCGCCTTCGCTCTTTTTCCGCACTAAAATGGCAATCTCTTTGGGGCCGATGCCTTTATCAAGCAACCCTGTTATGGCATCGGTCATTTTGTCGAGGTACCATCGGGTGTTTTCATCCTTATCATTCCCTTCGTCGCAAAATTTTACATTTACCATGCCTTGCAAATTTTTGTTTTGTTCGGGTACATTCTGCTTTGCCGACGAATATATATTCTGTATTACTTTGTAAAATTCATCGGCTATTTGCTCAGGAGTGTCTTTGCTTTGCATGTAGCTTATTGCATGCCCCCCTATCTCATTAAAAATGCGGTTGTTAAAATTTACTATCTCGGGAGCGCTCCTCCAATTGTCTTCAAGCGATTCTTCTTTTACGCCAAAAAGCTCGAATGTTTTGGCAAGCTTACTGTTTAAAAGTGTCCAGTCGCCGTTGCGCCACCTGTAAATTGACTGTTTTACATCGCCCACAACCAAGCTTTCATTGCCTTGCGAGATGCCATTTAAAAACAGCGGCGAAAAGTTGTTCCATTGTAATTTTGATGTATCCTGAAACTCGTCAATCATAAAGTACCTTAAATACTCTCCGGTTTTTTCATAAATAAACGGTGCATCGTTGTTGCCAATCATTTTCGATAAAAGTGGCGAGGCAAACGGCAATAAAAAAATATTTTTTTCGATACAGTAACTGTTTAACCGGTTAAAAACCTCAACAATTACGGCAAATACATCAATGCCTTTCCAAATAGCCAAAGCGGTGTTGTACAACTCATAATTTTCGTTAAAGTGGGCAACAACACCTTTTAAAATATTATGCAGTCCATCATTTACGCATAGTTGTATTTCGGTTTTTATTTTTGATGATTTTGAGCTCCAGCCTTCAATGCCGTCGTCGGAATCATATGCTTTTTGCACCCTTGAGCTCGGCTCTTTGACACTTTTATAATTAATATTTTCAAGTTTTAACAAAAAGCCGGCAACGCCGCTTTTGCCAAATGAAAAATCATCAATACTCAAATTATGTTTGTCTATCTGTTGTTTTGCCTGTTTCCCAAAATTATTTAAACTCCCTATAAAAGATTTAACGGTTGTGTTTAGCTCTTTTTTATAAGCTTTAAAGTTCTCCATATTGCTGAACTCTTCAAGCTGCGATTCGGAAAACCCAAAGAATACTTCGTTAAAAGCATCAATGCTAAAATTAAATATGTCTTTTTCGATATCCCAACTCCTGCCATCTTCAATTTTTTGTATTGCATAGTTTGACAGCCACTCTTTAATAGCAGGGTTGTTGTTTGCCTCATCAAAAAAACGCTCAATGCTAAGCTCAAGTACCTGCTTTAAATTGAGCTCTATGTTAAAGCCTGAGCTTAAGCCTGTTTCGCGAACAAACGCCTTTAGTATTTTTTGAAAAAAACTGTCGATGGTATTTACATTGAATCTGCTGTAATTGTGCAAAATTTGACTTAACAGGATTTTTGCCCTGTTTTTTAGTTCAATGTCGTTTAAGCCGTACTCCTGCTTAAGCTCATTGGCATATTTTGATTTTTTACCGGCAGCAAGCGTGTGCAACTCTTTTAATATGCGCTCGCGCATTTCGGCAGTTGCCTTGTTTGTAAATGTTACAGCCAAAATATTTTTAAAGCTGCGCTTGGGGTTAAAAATAAGCTTTAAGTATTCACCTGTAAGCCGAAATGTTTTTCCCGACCCTGCCGATGCCTTATATATTGTGAGTTTTTGCATCTTTCTTTTACTATTATTGCAATCCTAAATTTAGGTCTTAATTTATCTATTCTGCACGCTATAAATATGCTATTCAATGTCAAAATTCTAACCTAAACATGCAGTATTTTGTAAACCAACTCGCGCATCAGTTCCAAATCGTCAATGGTTGGCGAGCCGATGCCTTTCGACTTTGTGTCGTACTCGCGCAAAAAACCAATAATATGAATGCATTTTGCTTTGCTGTAATTTCGGGCAGCCGACAAATAGTCGCGCATAAAATACGGGTTTACCCCGAGCAGTGCCGCCAAACCTTGGTTTGATTTATCGGCAGAGCTGTGTACCAATAAAAGCTTTGTAAAAAAAGAGTACAAAAATGCAATTAACGGTATTATGCTTTTGGTTTTCGGGTTTTGTCCCAAATGGGTGATAATAAGGTTCGATTTATATACGTCTTTTTTGCCCAACGCATTTTGCAGCTCAAAAATATTAAAATCTTTGCTGATGCCTATATTCTCTTCAATCTCATTTAAAGATATAGCACTTCCTTTGGGCACAACAATGGTAAGCTTCTCAATCTCCTTTACCACTTTTGAAAGGTTGTTGCCCAAATGGTTTGCCATTAGCTCGGCTGCCCTAAGCTCTATGGAATACCCCGCATTTTTAAAATACTTTGTAATCCAATCGCCAACCTTGTTTTCGTAAATACGTTTCGACTCAAATACTACCGCATTTTTATCTAAGGTTTTAAAAATTTTTTTCCCCTTATGTAAGCTTCTTTCTCTAAGGTTTATCACCATTATTGTCGATGGCGGAGGGTTTTCGGCATATAACAGAAACGGGTCAACCTCTTTTGAGGTCAAACCTTCGATACCTTTTAAATTTTGAGCCTCTTTTAAAATTACCACATTATGGTTCGACATCATAGGAAACCGCCGTGCAGTATTTAAAAGCGTGCCCAAGTCAATATCCTTGCCGTATAAAATAGTCTGGTTAAATGATTTTTCATCGTCAGGCAGTACGTTTTTTTCTATATAATCGGTAATTTGATCAATATAGTACGACTCTTCGCCCATCAGGTAATAAATGGGTTTGTAAATCTTTTTTTTTAGGTCAGATATTATCTGCTCAAAAGTAAACATTCGATATATTTTTTATTTATACTAAAGCTCCTGACGGAATTTTGACAAGCGTTATTTAAAAGCTATAACGCTAAGCGGTTATTTTTTACAAAACACTATCCGATTAAAATGCCGTGCCAGAACCAAACTAAATTATAGTTACCAAAGATACCCTAATATGATAATTTACACAATTGGTATAATATTTTGTTGAAAACTAATTCTAATAGTTTGGGTTTTTATTTGTCTGCATTTGTTCCGAACCTGTTTTGGTAGGCAAAATGGTTTTATAGTCTTTTTCGCAACGCTAAAAGGTCTTGCGGGTATTTTTGCACTTAATATTTATTTTTTTTGCTAAGGTTTAAATATTAAAAAATAATATTTTATACTCATATGTTACCAAATTTTTAAAATGATTCGCTTATTTTGTATAAAAATTACAACTAAATATTTTAAGGTGTACTCATTAAATTTACCTTGTTTTTCGCATCTATTTAAAATAGACAAAAGGTTAAATACTATTTTTGACCCTTTTCGGAAAAAGCATGTGAAATTAACCCCCGAGGAGTGGGTGCGGCAAAATTTTCTGCAATATATGATTCATGAGTTGGGGTTTCCCGAGGGATTGCTGTCGGTTGAAATGGGACTCTCATTAAACGGTTTGTCGCGAAGGTGCGATATTGTTGCTTTTGATAATTTTGGTAAAGCCCGTGTAATTGTTGAGTGTAAGGCGCCTACAGTTAAAATAACACAAAAAACATTTGACCAAATTTCGGCATATAACCTAAAATTAAAGGTCGATTTTTTGATTGTTACAAATGGGTTAAACCACTATTGCTGCAAAATGGATTACACAAAAAATAGTTATGCTTTTTTAGAAGAAATTCCTAAATATGATTTTGTGGTTAGTGCAGAAAAGTGATGA
>Ga0256845_1002699_pt1 | contig 12606 bp, 10 predicted proteins | sample RiftiametaG_FD_189101 | JGI IMG/M metagenome (GOLD analysis project Ga0256845, IMG submission 189101) | Tube worm associated microbial communities from hydrothermal vent at the East Pacific Rise, Pacific Ocean - Riftia | ecosystem: Host-associated > Annelida > Integument > Unclassified ... | reverse complement strand
TTATGAATTATGAGTTATGAATTATGAATTATGAATTATGAGTTATGAGTTATGGGTTATGAGTTATGGATTGTCACTTCAACGGAACAATTCCGCATAGACGGAAGAGCAACGAGAAATCTATTATAAAAAAGACCATCTTCCTTGCGGTCGTTCGGAATGATAAATGAATTATAAATGCAGACGGAAAAACGACCAAAAATTTCAGAAACACTTCACTTTATGAACTTTGAACTTTGAACTTTTTCCTTACTGTAGCCTTCCCAAAAAACCGGACAGTTTAAAATTCAAAAATTGGTTAATTTTAAAAAACATTCGTGCATTCGTGGCAAACTATCCTGAAATATAGGCCCAGAATATCAACCAATCGATTCTACCAGTTCTTTACTTTGTTCGGCAATTTCTTGTTCTTCGTTGGTGGGAATCACCCAAACTTTGACCTTGGCATTTTTGGCAGAAATATCATAGTCATGTGCGGCAGGAATCTTGTTTTTTTTCGCATCGATTTCAATGCCTAAAAACTTCATGTTTTGTGTCACCAATTTTCTGATTAAATTGGAGTTCTCTCCCACTCCCGCCGTAAAAACAAGCGCATCTATTCCGCCCATTTCCGCAGCGAATTGCCCGATATATTTCTTGATGCTTTGTGCATACATCTCCAACGCCAAAGCTGCTTTTCTATCTCCTTGAAAAAAACGTTCCTCGATATCGCGCAAATCGTTGGTTTGTGCCAAAGCGGTCATTCCGCTTTTCTTATTCAGAATCTGCTGCACTTCTGCAGAAGTCATATTCATTTTGTCCATCATATAAAAAACAACAGATTGATCCAAATCTCCCGACCTCGTTCCCATAATCAGACCATTCATCGGTCCGAACCCCATGGATGTGTCAAAACTTTTTCCGTTCAATACTGCCGTTGCACTTGCGCCGTTTCCCAAATGCAAGCTGATAATTTTTGAATCGTTTTTTTTGAGTAATCGCTGTGCTTCTCGAGAAACATACTGATGGCTAATGCCGTGAAAACCATATTTTCTAATCCCCGATTGATAAAATTCTTCGGGAATGGCATATCTATGATTTTGAACGGGTATTGTTTGGTGAAAAGCCGTATCAAAAATTCCCACCTGTTTGGCAGTCGGAAAAATGTCTTCTGCCGTTTCAATTCCAATCAAGTTTGCCGGATTATGCAAAGGTGCCAAAGAGAACAACTGTTTGATCTTGGCTTTCACTTTTTCCGTGATAATCGTTGGTGCAACAAATTCATCTCCGCCATGCACCACCCTGTGTCCAACCACTTTAATTTCGTCTTTTGTCTTGATGAGTCGATGTGCAGGATTCAATAAATACGCCACCAAAAGCTTAAGCGCTTCTTTGTGTGTCGGGATATGTTCTTCGACAACATAATCTTTCACTTTGAATTTTCCTGTCTGCTCTCCTATTCGTTCCACCAAGCCCTTGACAAGAACTTTTTTTTGTGGCATTTCAAACAGTTGAAACTTAAGAGAAGAGCTTCCGGAGTTCAGCACTAATATTTTCATGAGATTCAGATTTATGATTATTTGCTTGCTTTCATTCCTACAAATTTACTACGGATTTCAATAGTTTTACGCACATTTATCATGTTTTAAGAAATTTGTTTAAATTTGTTAAAATTATAATGTCAACAAACCCTAACCCATGGAGAATGAACAGCAAAAACTAGAGAAGATTCACGAGGAAAAACTCTCTGAAGACAAAAAAAAGGTAAAAAAAGAATTTTCTGAATTTTGGGTCGAAGCCATTAAATTCATCAAAGAACTTTTCAACATCAGAAAATTTGCAGATAAAGAGTTTACCAGACAAACTATTTTAGACAACATTCCTTTTCGCGGACACACCGCATGGCTATTGATTTTTTCCATTATGGTGGCTTCTGTCGGGCTAAATGCCAACTCAACCGCCGTTGTGATTGGCGCCATGCTTATCTCTCCTTTGATGGGACCTATTATGGGCGCAGGATTTGCCATCGGCACAAACGATATTGAAACTTTTAGAAAGTCTGCCATCAACTTTTTTGTAATGGTTATTTTGAGTATTATCACCTCCTATCTCTATTTCAGCATTTCACCCTTAGCCTATGAATCTAGTGAGCTTCTTGCCAGAACATCTCCCACATTCTTTGATGTGATGATTGCTTTCTTTGGCGGACTCGCCGGTATTGTTGCCCTAACAAAAAAGGGGTTTTTCAACGTAATCAGCGGAGTTGCCATTGCCACGGCTTTGATGCCCCCGCTCTGCACGGCAGGATTTGGTCTGGCTATCGGAAATATGAGTTATTTTGCCGGAGCCCTATACTTGCTGTTTATCAACTCGTTTTTTATATCGCTCGCAACATTCCTGACAATCAAATATTTACGATTTCCTATTGCCAAGTATATCAATTCCAAAAAAAGAAGAAATATCAGTAGGCTAATTTATTTTTTAGCTTTTTTGGTCATTATTCCCAGCATATTATCATTCATCAAAATGTATAACAATGAAATTTTTCAAAGAGCGGCGAAACAATTTGTTTCCACTTCGATAAAATATGAAGGCACTCAAACCATTAAATATAACATAAACCCCGAAAAAAAGAATATAGAAGTCTATCTGATTGGCGAATTGGTTCCAAAACTCGAAATCTCGAAATGGCAGGAAAAACTCAAGGAAAATCCTAAACTGAATGCTGCTAAGCTGGAGGTGTTTCAGTCTGCCGATAACAGCAGTAAAATTGAATCTAATATTTCTCAAAAAATCAAAAGTGACCTGATTGAAGACCTGTTTAAAGATAACCAGAAAGCACTAAAAAGCAAGGATGCCGAAATCAAAGTGTTGACCAATGAAATTGTCAAAATCAAACAGCATATGAAAAATCAGCTGATTCCTTTTAAAGAAATATCATCAGAGGCAAAAACTCTTTTTCCCTATCTCCATGAATTTTCTTATGCGCCCACAATCGGCACGGATTTCAAAAAATTTGACACCATTAATTCTTTCTTGCTGAAATGGAAAAGAAGAACGCCTTGGCGTGTCAGAAAGAAACAAGCAAAAGTTTTTGAAAAATGGATTAAACAACGCTTAAAAATGGACACAATCAGAATCATAAACTTGAACTGATGAAATTAATCACGCTAAAAACATTTGGCAATCCGATTGATTCTCATCTGTATAAATCCATTCTGGAAGATAGAGACATCAGGTGTTATTTGTTCGACGAGAATATGGTCTCTCTCAATCTTCTTCACGATATTATGATTGGGGGCATCAAACTGAAAATTAACGCATCAGATTTTGAAAAAGCAAAAAAGATTATCCAAGAAATCGAAGCGCAACCCATCAAAGACAAAAACAACAAAATAGTATCCTGTCCGAATTGCCAATCGACCGATATTATTTCCGATTTTAAATCGGTTAAAAGTTTATCAGGATTTTTTTCCATGCTGATTGCACTGCTGTTCACGACCTATCCGCTGTTCTATAAAAACCTGTATAAATGTAAAAAATGCGGAACGGAATTTGAAATTAAAAATCATTGAAACCGTTTTATTCAATGAAAATAGGGTTGGAAAAATAAACTCGGTAATGATTTAAATTGGGCATTATCATCTACTTCCCATTAAAAAAATAATTATGAAAACCTTTGACGTCATATTAACAAAATCATATATCGTAAAAATAAAAGCTGAAAATAAAAATTCAGCTAAGGAATTTTCAACCTTAATTTACAAGTGATATAACAAATATCGCTACTGATATAGATATGAAGAAATATAATTTTTCGATTGAAAGTATTGATTGCAAAATCAATGAAGCCTTTGAAATAATTGAAGCAGATACAGATTGCTAAAATAAATTTCACTCAAACCTTCCTTCTTTCACCACGATTTCTTTCACCCGTTTAAACAGAGATGAAGAAAACACAAAATCATTCAAGGCTTCATTATCGCTTAGAAAGACATTGGACTTATCTCCTTCCCACTCCTTATGTCCGTCTTTTAATAAAATTATTTTTTCTCCCACTTCCATAATGGAATTCATGTCATGGGTATTGATAATGGTTGTGGTATCATAGGTTACGGTTAGATCATGAATCAGATTGTCAATCAGGCTGGCTGTTCTCGGATCAAGCCCCGAGTTGGGTTCGTCACAAAACAAATATTTTGGATTCAACACGATGGCTCTTGCCAATGCTACCCTTTTTTTCATACCTCCCGAAATTTCTGCAGGAAACTTGTCATTTGAACCTTCAAGTCCGACTTGCTCCAGCACTTCGTCCACTCTGTCTTTCATCTCATTGTCCGTTTTCTTTGAAAACATGCGCATTGGAAATTTGATATTATCTGCCACAGACATGGAGTCAAACAAGGCATTTCCTTGAAAAACCACTCCCATTTCAGATCTTAGATTTCTTTGTTCTTCCAAGCTCAATCGGCTCCATATTCTGCCGTCAAATGATATTTCTCCTTCCTCCGGAATTATCAGACCCAGAATTGATTTTACAAAAACCGTTTTGCCTGAGCCGCTACGTCCGATAATCATATTTGTTTTTCCTTTTTCAAAAAACGCACTGACCCCTCTGAGCACGTGGTTGTCTCCAAAAGTCTTATGTATATTTTTCACTTCAATCATCAGCTCAACAATAATTGGGTTAAGATATAGTTTGCCACAATGATACTCACACTTGTCCAGATCACGGCTTTTGTGCTGGCGCGCCCCACTTCAAGTGCCCCTCCTCTCACATAATAGCCGAAATAGGACGGTATGCTTGCTATTAAGAATGCAAAAACAAGTGTTTTAATCAACGCATAAGTGATATCAAAGGCGTCAAAAGAATGTCTGATTCCTCTCAAATAGTCTTCGGTGAGCACCATTCCTGTCAGATTTCCTGCCACCCATCCACCCAATACGCCTAGAAACATACTGATGGCAATCAAAAAAGGATAAAAAGTGACCGCTGCAACTATTTTTGGAAGCACCAAATAGTTCAAAGAATTAACGCCTATGGCATCCAAAGCATCAATCTGCTCAGTGATACGCATGGTGCCAATTGTGGAAGAAATATAGGAACCTACAATGCCCGCCAAAATAATGGAAACAAAAGTTGGAGAAAATTCTAAAATAATCGATTTGATAGTGGCATAGCCAACATATAACTTATCAATCATCGGGTTGTGCAAATTTCGAGCGGTTTGAATGGCCACGACTCCACCGATAAAAAATGAGATAAAACCAACTAAACCTATGGATTTTATGCCTAAATCTTCAACTTCTTTAAAATAATTTTCCCAAAAAATATTATGCTTTTTAGGTTTGGCAAAGACTTGCTTCAGCATTAAAAAGTATTTTCCTACACTCTCAAGATACATCCTGTATTTTTCCGCTAAATTAAATAAATTACTCGAACCCGCAATGAAACAGCCAATGAAAAGTTCTCAAAGTGAAAAGTAAAAAAAATTGATTTTACATAAAGAGTATTTATTTTCCATGAAATTTAATTTCAAATCAAAAAAAAATACTAAATTTGTGCAGATTTAGTTCTACGGGTGTAGATTAAAAGGGAATTCGGTGCAAATCCGGAACTGTCCCCGCAACTGTAAGCTAACAAAGGTGGATAACATCCTACGCCACTGTTCAGCGTTTAATGAATGGGAAGGCTGTTATTCATACGCAAGTCAGGAGACCTACTAAATCTATTAATCATTCAAAAATATCCTTCGGAGGAAAGGTGGTTGAAATATGAAATATACATTTTTATCCATACTGTTTTTATTTTCTCTGCTCATTGTCGATGCACAGCAGGATGACAAATTTGTTGAGCACTTGGACTCAATTTTTCTTCATTCTCAAACATCAAAACAGATGATGCACGCCTATCATTGCAATACTTTTTTGCAAAAACAATTGCAAAAACCCGTTTCGTTGAGCGATGTGATAAGAAATAATACAGGAATCTTTATCAGAGAATATGGCAGAGGCATGCTTTCCGGCATCTCAATCAGAGGAACATCTCCATCACATACGCAAGTGCTTTGGAATGGAATTTCTATCAATTCTCCCATGAACGGACAAACCGACCTAAACACGATATACACCGCCGGTTTTGACAAGATTATGCTAAAAAAAGGAGGATCCAGCAACCTTTTTGGAAGCGGAGGAATCGGAGGAGTCATTTCTCTCGAAAATCAAATTGTCTATCAGCCTGCATTGGAAATTAAAAACAACCTGAATCTGGGAAGTTTCAGTACGGCAGAAAACATGGCAAGCATCAAATACGGCACACAAAATATTTTTATAAATTTTGCTTATAATACCAGAAAATCTAAAAACAATTATCCGTTTATCGGAAAAAACATAAACAATGAAAATGCCGCCTATATGGGCAACGATGTGTCTGCAAGCTGCGGATATAAAATCAATGCAAAAAACAATATCTATTTCAAATCTCAATTCAACCAACTCAACAGAGAAATGTCAGGAACCGTTTATGCACCGAGCCACAGCAAACTATTTACGGAAAATTTTAGAAATTTATTGGGATGGAAAAAACACTTCATGCATTTTATCATCCAATCCGATTTTGCCTATCTGTCGGAAAAATTTGACTACTATTCCAATAAAAACAGAAGCGCATACACACAAAACAACAGCCGAACATTGGTTGCCAAATCCAACTTGATTTATGACGTGAGTTCTAACAAAAAATTGTTGGGCGGCTTCTCTTATAAAAACATACTTGCCCGAGGAGACAACATCAACCGGCACAAAAGAAACGACTATTCTTCTTATCTTGTGTGGATGCATCGGATAAAACATTTTACTTATAATCTCAGTTTGAGAAAAGATTTTTCAAACCTTTATAAAATTCCTGTGATTGGCGCTCTGGAAATGTCTTATGTTTTTCATAAAAAATATAAAAGCAGAATCAGCTTTTCAAAAAACTATAACACGCCCACTTTCAATGATTTATATTGGAATCCGAATGGGAACTCCAAACTGAAACCGGAAGAAAGCTTTTCTGCGGAAATCGGTGAAGATATTCACCTGAAAAAGCTTGAAATAAACCTTGGCGGATTCTATATCAACAGTAGGAATCTGATTAAATGGACACCTGACAACAACCAAATTTGGAGTCCGAAAAACTTTGAGCAAGTCATCAGTAAAGGCATAGAATTTTCCTTTAATTATAAAACAAATATCAACCGTAATTTTGGAATAAATTTCTACACAGATTATACATATCAGAACGTTACCGATCAAAAAACACAAAAAAAAATCATCTATACTCCGTCAAATACACTATTTTCGAGTCTCAGTCTGACTTATAAAAAAATAGGAATGAAATACGGGTTACAATTTTTTGACAAAATATACACAACAGCATCAAACACGATATTCATACGATCTCATCACGTTCACAATATCGGCTTAAGCTACGAATTCAGCTCAATTATCAATGCAGAAATCAATGTGAATAATCTTTTCAATCGATTCTACCAACTGGTTCCGTCGAGACCACAACCCGGAAGAAATTATAACCTAAATATTAATTTTAAATTAAATAGAAATGAAAAAAAATAATGTTTTACTACTGAGTTTATTGCTCCTTATCTTTTCTCTGTCATCGTGTAAGAAAGAAAAAATAGAAACGCCTAAAGGAGACTATGAGAAGGGAATATATGTTGTCAATCAAGGAATTTTTACACATGGAGACGCCAGTATTACTTATTTTTCCAAGGATCTTAGCAAAAAAACGGATACTGTTTTCAGAACCGTAAATCCGGGGATGGCACTGGGAGATGTCGCGCAATCCATAGGATTCACGGAAGACAAAGCTTATATTGTTGTCAACAATTCACACAAGATTGAGGTTGTTGAAAGAGGAACGATGAAAAAAATTGTTACCATGAGCTCTGATTTGACCAATCCCAGATATTTTCAAGCCGTTGACAACAATCTTGCCTACGTGAGTTGTTGGGGAGACACAAGTGATGATGACGATGATTATTTGGCTGTTATCAATACAAAAACAAATACAGTCTCTACAACGATTAATGTGCCTTTAGGACCGGAAAAAATCACTGCCAATGACGACTATCTTTTTGTGGCACACAAAGGCGCCTACAGCACAAATAACAAAATCTCCGTTGTTGATTTAATCACCAAAAATATCATAGCCACCATCAATGTAGGCGACAGACCTAACTCGATGATTATCAAAGACAGCTATCTTTGGGTTATGTGCGGAGGTGAACCGGCTTATACACAAAATGAAACGGCGGGGAAACTGTATAAAATAGACCTGAATAACAATTTCAGTGTCGTGCAAACACTAGACTTTGCCACAACGGAACATCCCGATTTCTTGACTGTAAATGAAAATAGTCTCTATTATTACTTAAACGGAAAAATTTATAAAATGGACATAGCAGACACTTCTTTACCTACATCAGAAGTAATCTCCAAAGCTAATGTATATTATATGCAAGCACATGACGGAAAGCTTTTTGTCACCGATGCCACTTATACTGCAGAAGGGCACCTGAACGTTTATGATTTAAGCAACAATCAAGCGATTATTTCAAAAACAGTCGGATTTTATCCGGGAGATTTAGGATTCAACTTTTAGTTTCTTTTAAAAATTTTATATAGATCTGCAAAACGCTGTAAATTAATGATTTGCAGCGTTTTTTTTAGTATTCTTGATACATTTTAATGCGAACTTTTGCAAGAAAACTCTTTAAAATACCCTGATTTCTCTTTTTACAAGCCAATGAAAACGGATTAAATACAAGTACCCGTTGTGCATTTAGGCGATATTGATTTTAATATTATTAATGTTTCTGTCAAAGATAAACTTATTTATGTATTGAATCATTGTTAAAGCCGTGATTTTTGATAATATCCTTGTTTTAAAACCATCAAATGATTTTGCATAATTTCTTCTAATCATAAATTGATCACAAAGTTGAGAAAAAAGTGTTTCAATTCGTTTTCTTGTCTTTCTAAAAATGTATGGCTGTTTTTTATAATTATGCTGATTACTTCTCATTGGAACTTCAAGTTTTATTCTGCTAGAATTAAACAAATCTAATTGATAATCAGTACTTAAATATCCTTTATCTCCAATTATAACACAATTATTTAATTGCATTTTAATGTCTTTTAAATAATTAATGTCGTGTATAGAAGCTTTGGATATATCGAAACTTTTGAATACACCATTTATAGAAGTTACAGCATGTAATTTATAGCCGTAATAATGCATTTTCTGACTAGCTGAAAAGCCTTTGTTGGGTGATGTCTCATAATTTTCTTTGCATATTTTACTTCTGCTACTTCTTGATAATTTAGTTACTTCCAAAGGCATACTATCAACAATAAAGTAATTTTCAAATTCAGTAAAATGTTCTGAAAGTTTGTTTCTAACCATTTCAATGGCAAATGCCAATTTTCTTTTACGTCTATTGTAAACAGACCTTTCAATTCTATTTGTAATAGAACTCGGCAACTCCTTAAACAGCTGATTTTCACTATCTTTACTTTTGTATTCGGCTGTTAAATTAAGAGCAATTAATTCCAAATCACTAAATTTTGGTTTTCTTATTTGATGAATGAAGTTTTGTTTTCTACAAATTTCTTTCAACACTTTTAAAATTATTTCGTAACTTGCGATAAAGTTGTTCATTTGTTTAATTGTTTGAAAGTCAATTAAATATACGACTTTTTTAGTCAATGAACAACTTTTTTCTTATTTATTTTCTAAATGCACAACGGGTTATTTAATTCTTTATCAAATGTATATCTGTAGGCTTCCCCTTTTTGTAGCCTTCCTAAAAAGGGGAAGGCTACAACATGTTCGACTGACCAAATGGATACGCAATAAATATCGTAGATTTAGACGAAAACATTGGTATTTTGCCTACAAACATTTGCAAGGAATAGCTAAAAACTATCCTAATTTGTTTGAGCATTGGCAATATACAGGATTTTGTCCATAGTGACTTGGTTAAGAAGAGCCGTATGATGCGAGAGTATCACGTACGGTTCTGTGAGAGGTTTAGGGGTGAAACTCCCCTTTACCTACTCGACTATACTATTCTTTCAATTTTTTCATTACATCGTTTGCCCAATTATTAAAAGCACTAAATTTTTCATTAAATTCTTTTTTATCTTTACAATTCTTGATTTCATTTAAAATTTCATTATTAAGATTCATCTTGAAATACCCTTTAAATCTATTAATTTCTGAGCTATCAAAATCTAGTTCATTAATGAGATTCTTACTGTAAGTGCTATATAATTTATCTACTTCTAAAATTTTATCTAACTCTTTTAAATCGAATTCAACTTTTAAATCATCAAAAGTTTTCTTATAAGTATTTTTGATTATAGATTTAGGTAGAAGATCTTCTAATTCAAACTCAGGATTATCACTATCTGTTTCTGTAACAAATTGAAAAATGTAAATATCTTTATTTATATAGTCTTTATATTTTCCTTCAATAAACTTTTTTAAGTCGTCTGCTGGTATATCTTTATCAATAATAAAAACCCATTTAGTTCCTAATTGTATTGGATTATGACTAAAGTATTTTTTAATATCAGAACATTTACCACCTTGATTAAATGATGTGTTTTTTACAGGGAAAGGTTTATTGTCCAAACTGTTATAGTAATGTTCAAATAACAAAGCGTCACCATATCCTTCAAAAACAAAATTAAACCTTTTAGAAGATGAGAAATCTTTGCTTAAATCAATATCCAAAGTTTTATATAAGACTTCTTCTTGCATAAAAAAACCTATTCTATTAATCTTTGATGGTTTAATTATGGTTTGTTCTTTCTTTTTTTCTAAAATTATATGCCTATCATAATTATCTCTATCAATCATAAAAATAGAATGTGTAGCATATAGTACGGTATTATTATTCTTTGATATTTTCAATAATTCTTTTAGCATAAATCGAACACCTGAAGGGTGTAAGTGAGTTTCTGGTTCATCTAATAAAAGTATATTATCTTTTATAACACCTTGTTTTGCTTCAGCACCAATAGTCAAAAGAAATGAAAGAAAAGTTTGAGCACCTTGACTTCGTTCTTCCATATTGTAAAAACTCGAATCGTCAACTGATGGGTCAAATATTTCAATTCTAATTTGGTCTTGTTCAAGAGAGATTTTTATGTCTTGGTCATAATCTTCCCAAACACTTTTAATATATCTATTTACCGAATTGTTAAGTTTCTTTTCATTCCTACTTCTTTCGTTCGGGTCAGTTCTGATTTTTTTAATCCAAGATTTTAAGTCTTCTATTGTTTTAATATTGAAACCAATTCTAAAAATATTGACTAATGGTCTTGATATTCTATTTAAATCATTCTCTTTTAGTAAATCATCAAACTGAGTTTCAGACTGTATTATATACTCATTGCTATGTTTCCAAAAAACAACCTTTGGAAGTAAAGAATCAATTTTTGGTAAAAGTTCTTTAGAAATATACTCATTAAAATTTTGAAAATTAGTCGTGTACTTTTGCTCAATTGGGGTATTAAAACTCTCTAATTCTTGACGTTTGTCGAGTATAGCTTTTTCTAATAGAATAAGTTTATTTTGTTCTTTTTCTATGTTCTTTTTTGCTAAAGTTAATGCACCTTTTTTATTTGAATCTGTTTTAACCTCAACAGTTAACTTTTCAATTGTTGAAGTTAATTGACTGATTTTATTTTCAACAGTAGTTTTACTCTCAACATCTTTAAGTATTTCTTTTTCATAATTTTCAATGATTTTATTAAAATCAAAATCTTTTATATCTAATTCTAATTTAGTTTTTTGTTCATTTAATTTATTTAGTTTGATTTCTTCTCTTGATGATTTTAAATTACTTTCCTCCTTATTAGTGTTTTCTTCTTTATTGTCATTTTCCTTGTTTTTTATTTCGTGTACAGCCTTTTCAAGCTCATTTATTTCTGTTTTCAGTTTGTTTAGAATATCTAATTTCCCAAAATATTTTTTTGCTTCTTTTAAATCATTATGACTAATCACGATTGATTGGTTCAATGGAATAAAACCGTCTTTTGTATAAATTTTATATTGGCTATTTAAATGCTCTTTCTTTAAGAGTAAATATTTATCTGAAATCCCAATAATATTATCTATTTGTATTTCTCGTTCTTCAGTTTCCTTCTCGTTATTAAAAAACAGTTTGTAAGAAACATCTAAATTCTTTATACTCAAAGTTTCTACTAATGTGTTAGACTTACACCAATTGTCAATCACATTATTTATATTTTCAATATCGAAAGTGTTAAGTTCAAAAATATATCTCAATGTTGGTTGTTTATTATTAGACATTTTCGGTTTGTCTTTAGATGATAATCTTCTGTTACCACTTAAGCAATTTATTGCCAAGAGTACATTTGATTTACCTGACTCATTTGTACCGACAAATCCTACACAATTATGCTCTAATTCAATTTCTTTGTCAATTAGACTTTTAAATGCATCAAAATATATTTTTTTAAGTTTCATAGTTAATTTTAGTATTTTTAATTATTGGATATCAATTTTTATAACACACAACGGCAGTCCGT
>Ga0256845_1002698_pt1 | contig 12613 bp, 12 predicted proteins | sample RiftiametaG_FD_189101 | JGI IMG/M metagenome (GOLD analysis project Ga0256845, IMG submission 189101) | Tube worm associated microbial communities from hydrothermal vent at the East Pacific Rise, Pacific Ocean - Riftia | ecosystem: Host-associated > Annelida > Integument > Unclassified ... | reverse complement strand
GGATAGAGTTAAAAAATGTTTCAACTAAACTTTTGAAAATCGACAGGAATGAAATAGGAAGTGTATTAAAAGATTATGATTTAGTAACAGAAAAACTGAAAACCTTTGGAACTGAATTTGATATAAAGTATTTATATCAAATTGATATGAAAAAGCAGCTTAAAAAAGATTTTATATCTGAAAAAATAATAGAAGATATTACTAAAGGAATATTTTTTTTAAAAAAAATATCAAAAAAATATGTTAATCAGGATTTAAAAGTTTTTAAGGAGAGATTTTTTGATAGATATGAACAAAGAGAGATTTCTTTGGTTAAAGTTCTTGATGTGGAAACGGGAATAGGATATGGTTCAAATGATATTAATTCAGGTGATATTTCCCCCTTGATCGCCGATCTTCTCTTTCCCAATCAATCAATGAATAAAAGATTTACTTGGAGTAAAATTGACTCTTTGTTATTCAAGAAATATATCGAAGCAATAAAGTCATCTTCTTTCTCTGTTAACTTTTCAAATGATGATTTTAAAGAGTTCGAAATAATCTGGGATGATATTCCTGATACTTTTTCTGTAATGGCTGATATTTTTAGGGATCATAATGGAAATGATAAAATATATCTTAAATCGGTTGGGGGATCCAGTGCTATAAATCTTCTCGGAAGGTTCTGTTTAATAGATGAAAAAGTGAATGGAATTGTCGACAATATTATTAAAAAAGAGGAGTTGCTGAATCCCGAAAAAATATTTGCAGAGATTGTACATCTTCCACAAGCTAGGACCGGAAATATATTAATGAGACCTTCAATACGCGAATATGAGATTCCATATCTTGCAAGATCTTCTGTCTCAAGCAACAGACAGATAAAAATCAATGATATTATGGTATCCATAAGGGGAAACAAAATTATTCTAAGATCTAAAAATTTGGGCAAAGAAGTCATACCAAAATTAGGAACAGCTCATAATTATTCAAATAACTCATTGCCAATTTACAAGTTTTTATGTGATCTTCAGATGCAGGATAGAACGGGCGGATTTGGATTTTCATGGGGTCCCCTTTCACAGGAATATGAATTTCTTCCGAGAGTGGAATTTGAAAATATCATATTGTTTCCGGCAACCTGGAATTTAAAAGTAAGTGAATTCCTCGAGTATTACAGAAATTCAAGAAAAGATTTTTTGATTTCAAACTTGAAAAAGTGGAGAGAAGAGAAAAAAATTCCTTCTGTAATCCTTCTAACTGATGGTGATAATAAACTGTTGTTTTATTTAGAAAATCATACAAGCATTGAAACTTTTTATTCATTAATAAAAAAGAGAAATTTTATTAAACTTGAAGAATTTTTATATGGAAAATACGATTCGATAGTAAAGGGTGAAGGAGGAAAATATGTTAATGAATTTATCTTCTCCTTTTTCAGAAATAAGTCAGATAAAAAAAAGCACTATGGAAAATAAGAGTTTTAAAAAAAGAAAGTTTATTCCTGGTGATTCATGGCTCTATTACAGAATTTTTTCAGGAATAAAGACATCAGACAAAATACTTGTTGATATCATTCTCCCGATATCAGATTTTCTTTTAGAAAAGGAAATGATAAGTAAGTGGTTCTTTATAAGATACAGAGATCCTCATAACCAGATAAGAGTTAGATTCCGTTTAAACAGAAAAGAATTTCTTTCTGAAATTGTGAATTTATTGAACAACCGTCTAAAAGAATATATAGAGCAAGATATAATTTGGAAAATTCAAATGGATACTTATGTAAGAGAATTGGAAAGATATGGATTTGAAAATATTGAATTATCCGAGAGCATTTTTTCCTTTGATAGTAAAATGATTTTGAAATTTTTATTATTTGCCGGAGGAGATGAAAACGAAAAGTTAAGATGGATGTTCGGACTTAAAGCAATTGACATTTTTTTAACCGATTTTAATTTTGACATAAATTCCAAACTTGAGCTTATAACTATTCTTCGAAATGGGTTCGGTAAGGAATTTAGTGAAGATAAGTATCTAAGAAAACAGTTGGAAAAAAAATTCAGGTCTAACAGAGCGTTGCTAACCGACTTATTGTCAGTTAAAGAGAAAAATGATGATATTAATAAACAGTTAAATAAAATTATTTTACTCAGATCAAATGGGATAAAAAAAACGGTAGAACAGATCATTTCCTTAAGAGAAACTAATAGATTAAATCTGAATTATTATGATTTACTGGGTAGTTATCTTCATATGACGGTTAACAGGTTATTCAGGATAAATCAAAGATTGCACGAGCTTGTTTTATACGATTTTTTAAAAAGGTATTATACTTCGGAAATTGCAAGAAAAAAGTATAATTGAGGAAAATAAATCTATCTATAGGCAGAGAAAATCTATCGTGGGGAAGATGAGAAATATTGTGAAATATAGGCTGTTTACATTGAATTATCGCTTTTTACGAATTTTAAACCTTTTAACAGGTAGATTTTTTAAATATATTAATTTTACCGGGGTTGCCTGAAATGTAGTCGGGGAAAGTGGGTTTGAGGCTTTTTAAGAATTGGAACATTTATTGCATTAAATATCCTGTTAACAATCTGCAGAATGTTAAACAAAATTAAATGGAGGTAAAATGAAAAGTAACAACATTCTGAATCTAAGACCTGAATTTGAATCGTTAAACGAATTGGATTTAAAAAATCTTGTTGGTGGTAATGGTGAAAAGCCAAATAATGATAAGGATGGTGGTCCGGACAATAAAGTTGAAGGTGCTAGCTGTTGTGTCTGTGGATGTCCTTGTGCTCCTCGAATCTGATTTGTAGTATTAATTTAGAGGGATCATGTATTGTGGTCCCTCTGAATTAATAAAGGAGAAAATTATGCAAATTAAAACTATTGAAGAAGATGATATTCTAAGAACTTCAAATGATATATGTATAAAAAGAATTACAAAAGAAAGAAGTATTGTATGGAATAGATTTATTCCTAAAATTATTTTTGCTAATAATGATACGATAAAGTTGCTGAAATTGTTGGAAAATAATAATAGAAAGATAAAAGAGTTATCGCTTTTAAAAAAACATTTGAAAAAACTTTTTTCTCATCACCTTCTTTTAAAATCAAATAGTAAATCATTTAGAGATTTGTTTATCGAAGATAGTGTGAAAATGTTAAACCGAGTAAGAATATCTATATATAATAAACATAAATTGAAATTACCATATACTAATTTAACTTTTTTAAATTCTAAATGTAATTTTAAATGTAATTATTGTATTTCAAAATATGTGTGGAAAAATATTAAAAATGATCTTACAACTTTCGAGGAAAAATTAAAAAAAATATTTAAAATAATTGATAAATTTTTTGAAAACAATAATGTTAAAACTGAAAAAGGGATTCATTTTAATGGAGGAGAAATTCTTTTAGAATTTCAGATTATAAAAGAAATTGTGAAATATATTGATTTACATCACTCAAGTCAAAAGGTTCATTACTCAATTAATACAAATGGATCGCTAATAACTAAAGAAATTGCATTATTCCTAAAGAACTATTCTTTCAGAGTTTCTATAAGTATTGATGGCTATCGTGAATTTAATAATAGAACTCGTAGATATAAAAACAATCAAGGAGCATTTGATGATATTATTCGAGGATTAGAATTGTTAAACAAGTATTTTCCTGAGCGAATTAAATCGTTTCAAGGTACAATTAATGATTTTGATAACTTAGATTTTGAGAAAATTTATGATATGAGTAAATATGGGTTTCAATCAGCAAGGTTAGGAGTCAATCTATTAAATTTAGAGGTCAAAAGTGCAAAAGAATTTGCAAAAAAGCACATGGAATTGATTTTGGACTCCTATGATAAACCACTAATTGTAAATGATGATTATTTAGATTATTTTAAAAATGCAATTAAATACAATAATATAAAATTTACTTTTGCTTGTAATGGTCTAACAAATATTGGAAATAATATTTTGTATTATAATTTAGATAAAGATTCCGTCCATACTATTTGTTCTTTTGTTTATGGGACCCAAGTATCTATGAAAGAAATTGATAATGATATTTATAATAGATTAATATCAGATCAATGTTTTAACTTTATTAAAAACAGGATTAATCAATTTTTTAAAATTTGTATAGATTGTGAAATTGTTGGTGCATGTCGTGGTGGATGTGTTACATCAGGGATTGATTCATTTAATAATAAGAATGAGGCTGCTTGTGCATTTAAAAAAGAAGCTTGGAATATTTTTCTGAAATATTTATATATAAATAAGTATTCGGAAAGAATAAACTAATATGAAATATCTTATTTTTAAAAGGAGAGTGAAATATGAAAATTATTTTTAAGTTAACGACTCTAATAATTATTTTATTATATACTAACTTATTCGGTCAAATTAGTATTAAGCTTAAAGATAAAAAAATCCTAGGTGATTCAGAGGTTGTCATTGGTAACATAAGAGGGATTTGTGAAGATAATAACCTAAATTTGTATATTCTTGATACAAAATTTTATAAAATTCACAAATTTTCTTCCAAATTGAAGTATATCAAATCATTTGGTAGAAAAGGAGAAGGTCCCGGAGATCTTATTTATGGTAATTCCATTTTTATTTATGATGGCTATCTTATTCTATGTGAGAAATATGGGAACATTTCTTATTTTACACTGGGAGGGAAATTTATAAAAAAAGTTAATCTTTCAAAAATATTTGGAGTTAATCTTGGAAAGGTATTTTTTGCCGGTGAAGGCACTTTTTATGGAGAGCTAAAAAATGCCGATAATATTCAACAAGCAATATTCAGTTTAAAAGACAAAAAAATCTTAAATACTTATTTTTCATATAAATATTCTATGACATCAACCAAAATTAATAAGAAAAGGGTTGCCTTTGGAATTTATTCGGATATTTATAGTTCCGGTCTTTTATTCAGTCATTATAAGAACAGGAGTATCTTTGCATACAATAAAAAATATCATTTAATTATGACTCAAGGAAATAAAGTTTTTCTTACTATTAAAAGAGAAATCCCCCCGGATCATATTTCAAGAAAAGAGAGAGTTAAATTGGAATCGGGAATTGATAATTTTAACTGGCCCGATAATGTAAAAAAGATTCTTAAGGATCAGATACCTGAAGTGAAAAATTTCTTTTATAAGATATTGTTATCTGATAAATATATATTTTTATTCAGATTACGCAAAAATCTGTTAGATAAATCAACACTTCCTCCGACAGAGGTTTATAATTTTACAGGGAAATTTATTGGGAAAATTTTTTTAAAAGAAGACCCTCCACTTTTAATATCAGATAAATATATGTATTTTGAAAATTATGAAGATATGTCTCTTCAGAGATTTAAATATAAAATAAAGTGTCTGTATTAATCTTATAATTATAGTTGAATATATATATAAATAATAACTTTGAAAAATATTAACTATAATATATTATTCGGTTAACAGAAAAAAATGAAAATTAAAGTTTGGTTTGTATTTGGTTTTGGAAAAGATCAGAGCTATTTACTCTCTAAAACAAAGATTAAATGAAAAAAATCAATAAATGAAAAGATTTCCTTTTGTTAAACAGCATGATGCAATGGATTGCGGTCCTGCCTGCCTCAGCATGATTTCCAAATTTTACGGGAAGAGATTTTCGCTTGAATTTTTAAAAGAGAAGAGTTTCATAACCAGGAGAGGAGTCTCTCTCCTTGGGATCAGCAAAGCCGCAGAGTTTATAGGGATGAGAACCATCGGAACGAAAATTGGATTTGAAACACTAAAAGATGCAAAGTTTCCCTGTATTGTTCACTGGAATCAAAACCACTTTGTTGTTGTTTATAAGATAAAAAAAGATGTTGTCTATATATCCGATCCGGCACACGGATTGTTAAAATATAAAAAAGAGGAATTTCTTAAATGCTGGATTTCAACAAAGTCTGGTGAAGAACCTATTGGAGTCTGCTTGTTTTTAGAACCGACACCCGATTTCTATAACAGGGAAGATGAAAAATTTGATAAATCCGGCTTTAAATTCCTGTTTTCTTATCTGAGATCGTATAAAAAATTTATAATTCAACTTTTTATAGGCATACTTTTTGGAAGTATTTTACAATTGATATTTCCATTTTTAACCCAGGCAATTGTTGATAAGGGGGTAAATAACAGCGATATAAATTTTATCTTCCTTGTTCTGATTGCACAATTAGTCCTCTTTTTAAGCCAGACATCCGTTGATTTTATAAGAAGCTGGATTATTTTACATTTAAGTACAAGAATCAGTGTGTCACTAATTTCCGATTTTCTTATTAAGTTGTTAAAACTGCCGATCGGTTTTTTCGATACAAAGAAGATCGGAGATATAATGCAGCGGATAGGAGATCACAGAAGAATTGAATCATTCTTAACCAATTCAACTCTTAATATTGTTTTTTCCCTGATCAATATGATAATTTTTGGGTTGGTTCTGCTGTTTTATAATACAAAGATTTTTACAATATTTATAGTTGGTACTGTTATTTATATTCTGTGGGTCTTTATATTTATGAAAAAAAGAAGAGATATCGACTATAAACGGTTTACACAATTAGCCAGGAACCAAAGTAATCTTTTTCAACTGATAACAGGAATTCAGGAAATCAAGTTAAACAATTGTGAAAGACAGAAAAGATGGGAGTGGGAGAGAATACAGGCAAGTCTTTTTAAGGTGAATGTAAAAAGCCTGGCTTTAAATCAATACCAGCAATCGGGTTCATTGTTGATAGATCAGGTAAAAAATATCCTGATCTCTTTTACAGCAGCATATTCTGTAATTAACGGAGAGATGACGCTTGGAATGATGCTTGCGGTTCAATACATTATCGGGCAATTAAACGGTCCTGTTAATCAGATGATAGGATTTATTCAAACGACTCAGGATGCAAAGATCAGTCTTGAAAGAATGGGGGAAATTCATTCAAAAAAGGATGAGGATGAATCGGATAATTTTAAAATATCAAATATTCCTTTTAACAATCCGTTAATTATGTCTGATGTAACATTCCATTATGAAGGTCCGCAATCGGAGAAAGTACTGGATAACCTGGATTTGATTATTCCTGAAAATAAAGTCACTGCAATTGTCGGAGTCAGCGGAAGTGGGAAAACAACGTTGATAAAATTATTATTAGGATTCTATTCTCCTACAGATGGTGAAATAAAGATCGGCAATATTAATCTTAAGAACATTAGAAATGATTTATGGAGAAGCAGATGTGGGGTAGTAATGCAGGACGGATATATTTTTTCCGACTCAATTGCAAATAATATAGGATTAGGTGAAGATCGAATAGATATGGAAAAATTGATCGAAACTTCAAAAAATGCAAATATATTCGAATTTATTTCAAATCTTCCCCTTGGATTCAATACAAAAATAGGAAGTGAAGGGCATGGATTAAGTCAGGGTCAGAAGCAGAGGATTTTAATTGCAAGAGCAATGTACAAAAATCCGGAGATCATTTTTCTGGATGAAGCTACAAATGCCCTGGATGCAAACAACGAAAAAGTGATAGTTGAAAATATGAATAAATTTTTTAAGGGAAAAACATTGGTTATTGTTGCTCACAGGCTGAGTACTGTAAAAAATGCAGATCAGATTGTAGTACTGGATAAAGGCAAAGTTATTGAAAAGGGTACTCATAAAGAACTTACAAAACTTAAAGGTAACTATTACAGATTGGTGAGAAATCAGTTGGAGCTTGGGCTGTAAAATGGCTGATAAAGATATTGACGATATCGTTGTATATAGTGAAGAGATCAGGGATATTTTAGGAGAAGTTCCGTCATGGATCATCAGAGCCGGAATAACTATTTTATTCCTTACTTTTATTTTATTTCTTATAGGAAGCTGGTTTTTTAAATATCCGGATATCTTATCATCCAATATAACAATTACTACGAAAAATCCCCCTGTGTTTTTAGTTGCAAAGTCGAGTGGGAAACTTGAAAAACTGTTTGTAAAAAACAATCAATTGGTTAAAAGAAATGAAATAATTGCAATGATTGAAAACGACACAAATGATTTATCAGTTTTCGAATTGAAAAAGTTACTTTCACAAGTTTCACTTTACCTGAAAAACAGGAAATATTCCGAGCTTTCTAAAATAAACTTAAATTTGGATTTTAATCTCGGATCATTACAGGTATATTTTGAACATTTTAAAAAGAATATTGAAAATCTAAAACAGTTTAAAAGATTGAATTATTTTAAAACAAAAAAAAGAAAGCTTAAAGAAGAAGCAGGAAAATACGGAAATTATATAAAGAGTAAGCAGTTAAATATCCCGACTTTGGAAAGAGAAGTTCAGTTATTGGAAAATAAGCTTAAAAGAGCCAAGAAGTCTGAGAAAATGGGATTAATATCAAAAGAAAAGCTGGAAAATCAAGAAGTAGAATTTTTAAAGATAAGACAAAATCTTAATACTGCAAAAGCAGATCTGATAAATATTCAGTTACAGCATCAGAAACTATACAGGAATATTTTTGAATTTAATATTGAGTATAAGAAAAGAAATAAAAAAATTATTCTTGATCTAAATGAATCTATTAAAAATCTGAATAGTAAAATTGTTCAATGGGAGAAAAATTATTTAATTAGGTCTCCGATAAATGGACAGATTAATTTTACTTCATATTGGAGTAAGAATCAATATGTTAATTCAGGCGAACAGGTTTTTTCTATAGTACCTAAAAGAAATAGTCGGATAATTGGGCGTATAACATTGCCGATTAAAGGTTCCGGTAAAGTTAGAACCGAACAAAAAGTAAATATTAAGTTTGATAACTACCCTTATATGGAGTTTGGAATTGTTAAAGGTGTAATAGTATCAAAATCATTGATCTCAGAGGATAATAAATATATTCTTGAGGTGAAATTGCCTTTAGGTCTTAAAACCAATTACAACAAGGAACTGAAATACTATCCTGAAATGAAAGGCACAGCAGAAATAGTTACTGAAGATATTAGACTGCTTGAAAGATTAATAAGCCCGATCAGATCAATTTTTAAGAATTAAAACTGGAAAGTGGTAGTGTAAACAACAGAACAGCGGTGACGCTCCAAATCGGATAAATAAAAATAATGAGCGGGTCTCGCATTTGCTGGAAATAAGATGATAAGGTGACACAAAATGTGACACACTTTTGATTTGAAAATGTTAAACATTAACGAAAGAATATAAGGTTAAATGCTTAACGAAAAAATTTCTAAATTTACTGATTTAAATGATTTTAAAATTATTATTTTTGACAATAATGATCAATTATTATATTAATGATTTTAAGTCATTTTTTAATAAGGAGAGAATTTTATTTAAATAGATTTAGTCTCGGGGGAGGAACAATCATGAGAAGAATTTTTTTGGATTTTAAAATTTTTAGAAAAATGGAAATGTAGCATACAAAATTATGGGGGGGTGTAGTGAAAAAAATTGTTATTTTATTAATCTTAATATTGGTTTCTATTTTGCCTTTTCAAGTTTATGGAATGACTGAAGCAAGAAGTAGTGTATATGGGAAAGTTATTGATAATGAGACCGGAGAACCATTACATAATTTAACTATATTCATAAATATTTATGATGTAACCGGAAAAAAAGATAGAGTTAAAACCGATTCAGATGGGCTATTTGCATTCAAAAACATTCCTGCACAGGGTAAAGAATATTTATATCAGATAGATGTACGAGTTGATGAAAATGATTTTCCTTCGAGAAATTATTATAAGCAGAGGTATGAGATTTTTTTCAGGCTTTATGAGGGTAAAAATTTGTATTTAGATCCGGTCAAAATAAAAAGGGGTATTAGGGTTACTGGTAGTATCAAGCTATGGAATGGATCAGTAATAAACAAAGGAAGGATTTTATTTCATCTAAAAAACAAAAAGGATCTTAATTCAATAAATTCATCTTGGAATTGTGATCTTAATTCGGATGATGGACGTTTTATCTCTCCGAATCTTCCTTTTGATATTGAGCTGAAAGTAATTGCTGATTATTTAAGAAATGAAGATCTATATACAGCATATGGAAAGCAGATTAGAATAATAAAAATTAACAAAAATCAGGATTTAAATTCATTAAATATAATAATTCCAAATACAAAAAAAGAAGTTGAGGGTATTGTGACAGATTTTAATGGAGTCCCTTTGGGGAATCAACTTGTTAGTATTGAACCTACTGAAATTGAAATTAAAACAGATGCTCAAGGAAGATTTAAATTTATGTGCTTATCCATTTCCGAGTTTCGATTGGAACTTAGATACAAAAAACAGAATATTATAAAAAGATTCAATACAGGTATATTTTCATTGAATAATAATACAAAATTATTTGTCAATATAAAAGTTGATTCTGCTAATTTTCAATATAAAGTTTCTTATCAACTGTACAAAAATTAACGTGAGGAGCTTATGAAAAAAATACTTCTTTTAATCATCGCAAGCTTGATAGTGTCAATATATATCTATACATGTGAAATAAAGATACATTTTTTTGATTTTTCGGAAATTAATTGTAAACAACATAATGAAAAACTAAAAACGAGTATAAAACAATTAATTGATAATCTAGAAAATGTTTTTTCTAATTCATCGGATTCGTGTATACCTCAAACTTTGAGAAATATATTGATTGACAGATTTTGTGGTTCAAATGGATCAAATACAAAAATAAAAATTTTTTGCAGAGAAAAAGAAAAAAAATTTGTAGGTAGAAAAACAGTTAGATGTATAAAAAATGGAAAAGTAAAGTACGAAGTAGTATATAATTACAAAAAAAGAAAAGGTGGAGCTTTAGGAACAGATGAAATAGAAATTGCTCCTTCAGATTTAAAAAGCAAAAGTATAGATGAAATTGAATTTACTTTATATCATGAATTAATACATATTTCAGAAAACTGGTATGGTGAGCAAAAATATGGTGAAAAAGATTAAGTCGAGGAGTGACGGTGCTTTTTAAACAAATTTATTATTCATAGCTGTAATTTATTTAGATAAATATACCTTACTTTGTTGATGTTATTATTAATAGTAATACAAATATTTATTATTAAATCATCTTATGGTGAAAACGAGAATTTAAAAAGAAAAAATCCAGTTAAAACGCTAATTGTTTAAAAAAAAATAAATTTGTGATAAACTTTAGTGGAGATAAAATGGAAAAAAAGAAAAAGACAATTAATTTTATTTATCAAAAAAATAATTATTATAAAAATTATCATGTTGATGGAGTAGTAGGTTCACTTACTCCAAAAGGATTGATTAATTTAAATTTTTTTGTTGAAAGAAATCCAATTCCAACTCAGATTACATTTGAAATAAATAAAGATAATACTTTAGGAAAAGAGATCGATAGAAAGTCAAAAATAGGTGTAATTAGAGAGATTAATACTGGAATTGTAATTGATTTGCAAACAGCAAAATCAATAGTTGAATGGTTAAATGCAAAAATCGATGAGCATAAGAAAATATTTGATACAAAAGTAACGAAGAAATGAGACCAGAATTAGTTGATAGTAAATCAAGTATTCTAAGTGTTGTTTTAAGTAAAAATGATGTTTTTTATTATAATCATGATGATAAATATAGTGAGATAAGTCCCAAATATGAATTATATAATTTTTCTGAAACTATGACGTTAATTTCATTAAAAAAAATAAGAAGAGAATATTTTACACTCTCTATGAATAGATTTGAAATTTCAAGTCTTGATAGTAAGAAATATAAATTAAAGAGTCCAATTTATTTTGAAATTAAAAATATTGATAATGAGATGGTTGGATTAATTCCAGAGTTGGATTTACATGCTTTTGGCAGTTCGATAGATGAAATAGTTAGTGAATTAAAAATGGATATTATAGATTTGTTTGAATTTTATAATTCTGTGCCTTGGGATGAACTTGGGGAAGAACCAAAGAAGTGGAAAGAATTTCTTTTAGAAACGATTCAAGTTAATGGCTGATGATATTAAACCTTTTTCTGAAAAAGAAATCAGATCAAAAATAATAAGTAAAATCAATCCAAAAATTCAAAAGTCTAACTCCCCACATGACAAAGGATATATTTATTTAGAAGGAAAAAATGTGGCTAAAGTAAAGATCCCTAATAGTCATAAGAGAATTATGCATCAAAGCAAGTCTAAATTTATTGCAGAATCTTTAAAACTTACATATCAGGAATTTAATGCTTTAATTGATTGTACTTTACGAGGGAACCAGTATTATCAAATATTAAAAGATAGAATCAAAAAGTAAACTATAAGAATGTTTTTATTTAATAAAAAAAATATTTAAGTCTTCCGGTGTAAAAGGTGTCGGTTCTTATTATGAATTATTTTAATTGCGTCATAATTGCGTCAATTGCGTCATGATTACACAATTAGTTTTAAATTGCTAATTTATCTTTTCCAAATATCTTTTGACAAAAAATGTGTTAAGGAATAGTATTAAGTTTATTTAATTCAGGGGAAATTTTGGTTGTGTCAAGCAATTTCTGTAAAATTAGATAAGTCCCTGAAATTCTCATAAAGATCCTCCGTTTTCAAATAAATTTTTCCTACCCTCCATTCTTCGTCT
>Ga0256845_1002697_pt1 | contig 12613 bp, 11 predicted proteins | sample RiftiametaG_FD_189101 | JGI IMG/M metagenome (GOLD analysis project Ga0256845, IMG submission 189101) | Tube worm associated microbial communities from hydrothermal vent at the East Pacific Rise, Pacific Ocean - Riftia | ecosystem: Host-associated > Annelida > Integument > Unclassified ... | reverse complement strand
CAATCTATAAACATGATGCGTATTTCTCTGTAGAACCATGAACTGAATACCGTAAACTGGGAAAAGATCCCGTTTACACTATCCAGCTCGGGGGCAAGCCACCCGAGATTTACGCTATGCGGTTAAATAGGATCTCACCGTTTTCTAAGCTAGAACCAACAGAATTTGATCGATCACTTCAACGGCAGAAATCTCTTTCTACTCTCTAAATAGAGGCAAATAAAAAATAATTCAAACAAGTGTTTGAATTTTAATGTGGACTGGTTATAATTACCTACATCCAATTCAACAAATCCCCTTTAGTCGAGTAAAGTCTTCAGTTTTATTTCCCTTTTAAAGCTATATTTACTCAACATAATAACTACTCACGGAGCAAATCATGAATTTGGAACAACCCCGGATATATGACGGTCAATCTCTTCGTTGTGAAATGCTGGATAACGGTATTACGGAAGTCATTTTTGATAGTAAAAACGCTTCTGTTAATAAGTTTGACAAGGCAACCCTAGCAGAGCTTAAAGAAGTGATAGAAACTCTAAATTCCGCCAAAAACATTAAAGGTGTTATCGTTACCAGTACAAAAGGCGTATTTATCGTCGGCGCGGATATCAATGAATTTCTGGCAATGTTTAATAATACGCGAGAGCAAATGCTTCAATGGTGCGAGCAAGCCAACGCAATTTTTAACGGCTTTGAAGATTTACCTTTCCCTACAGCGGTAGCCATTAATGGTTTTGCTTTAGGTGGCGGAATGGAAATGGCCCTAGCTTGTGATTTTAGAATTGCTTCCCCTACTGCCCGTGTTGGTTTGCCAGAAACTCAATTAGGTATTATTCCCGGCTTTGGTGGCACTACGCGCTTACCTAGGTTAATCGGTGCAGATAACGCGATAGAATGGATTGCAACGGCCAAACCGCAAAAACCCGAAGCCGCTCTTAAAGTAGGTGCCATTGATGCGATTGTGGCTCCTGAAACACTAAAAAATGCGGCCATTCAAATGGTTACAGACGCCGCCAATGGCGGCCTCGATTGGAAAAATCGTCGCTCTCTTAAGCAACAACCACTGATGCTCAATAAAATGGAAAGTACCATGGCATTTAATGTGGCCAAAGGTGTAGTGGGCGCAAAAGCGCTACCCCATTATCCTGCGCCAATGGAAGCGATACGAGTCATTGAAGAAAGTGCCAGACTATCGCGAGATGAAGCACTTAAAATAGAACACGATGGTTTTGTTAATGTTTGTCAGACCTCACAGGCAAGAGCGATGGTGCAGATTTTTCTAAGCGATCAATTGCTTAAAGGTAAAGCCAAAATGGCGGCTAAAACAACAACCAAAGCAATCAAACAGGTTGCAGTACTTGGTGCCGGTATTATGGGTGGCGGGATCGCCTACCAGTCAGCCAGCAAAGGGATACCCGTAGTGATGAAAGATATTAATCAGCCAGCACTTGATTTGGGAATGAGTACTGCGATTAAGATCCTTAGCAAAGGGGTTAAGCTGAAGAAACTAAAAGCCGACAAAATGGCTCATATTGTTTCAACGATTACCCCATCGCTAGACTATTCTGCGGTTAAAAATGCCGATCTGGTGGTCGAGGCCGTCGTCGAAAATCCAAAAGTAAAAGATATCGTATTGCAAGAAGTTGAAGGAGTGATGAATGAAGATGCGATCTTAACGTCAAATACCTCAACCATTTCGATTGATTTATTAGCGACTAATTTAAAACGACCAGAAAATTTTTGTGGTATGCATTTCTTTAACCCGGTGCATAAAATGCCTTTGGTTGAAGTCATTCGCGGCAAAAAATCTTCCGATGAAACCATTGCAGCAACCGTCGCATACGCCACAGCGATAGGTAAGTCTGCAGTAGTGGTTAAAGATTGTCCCGGTTTTTATGTTAACCGTGTTTTGTTTCCCTATTTTCGGGGATTCAGTTTGTTAATGAAAGAGAGTGCCGATTTCAGACAAATTGATAAAGTGATGACTCAATTTGGTTGGCCAATGGGTCCAGCTCATTTGTTAGACGTGGTTGGCATTGATACCTCCTGTCACGCCGCAACGGTTCTTGCCGAAGGTTTCCCGGACAGAATGTCGATCATCCAAGGGGATGTGATTGCCAAGCTGTTTGCCGATGAAAAATTGGGTCAAAAAAGCGGCTCTGGTTTTTACACTTATGGTGTCGATAAAAAAGGCCGTCCCAGTAAAGAATTTGTCGAGCAAGTGTTCGATATTATCGGTACACCAAGTGGAGAATATAAAGCCCAAGAAATTATTGAGCGAATGATGCTACCGCTTATTTTCGAAGTGATCCGTTGTCTAGATGAAGGTATTGTTGCCACCGCAGAAGAAGCGGATATGGCGTTATTGTTTGGCATCGGATTTCCTCCTTTTAGAGGTGGCGCACTCAAATATGCCGATGAAACCGGTTTGCAAAATATCATCAAAATAGCAGAAAAATACCAATCGCTTGGGGTGTGTTATGAGGTGCCGATGAGCTTGCAGCAAATGGCCGCTAATAACAAGACCTTTTACAAGGCTTAATCGAAAATTCGGGAGAAATTAATATGAAAGATGTCGTTATTGTTGATGCAATTAGAACCCCGATGGGGCGCTCAAAAGCTGGAATATTTAGAAATACCCGTGCAGAAGTTTTAAGTGCACGACTCATTCAGGCTTTATTAGATCGAAACTCAGCGGTCAATCCAGCCGATGTGGAAGATGTGATTTGGGGTTGCGTGCAACAAACCCTAGAACAAGGTTTTAATATTGCAAAAAACGCGTCATTAATGACAGACCTACCCCACTCGGTTGCCGGTCAAACGATTAACCGATTATGTGGCTCGTCAATGCAGTCCATTCATGCGGCGACTCAATCCATCCAAACCGGTAACGGCGACATATTTATTGTGGGCGGTGTGGAGCATATGGGCCATGTTCCCATGATGCATGGAGTTGATTTTGCGCCGCAGATTGCCAAGTTTTCTGCCAAAGGCTCCGGTATGATGGGCTTGACGGCTGAATTACTCGGCAAGATGCACGGTTTTGACCGAGAAACCCAAGATTTGTTTGCTTATAATTCTCACCAGAAAGCGCACAAAGCAACTACTAGTGGAGCATTTGCCAAAGAAATCTTGGCAATGGAAGGTCATGACGCCAACGGCGCTTTAAAAAGATTTGATTATGATGAAGTGATCCGACCAGAAACCAGTTTAGAAGGGCTCGCCAGTCTTCGCCCGGTTTTCGATCCCCGCGGTACGGTAACGGCTGGAAATGCATCGGCATTATCCGATGGTGGGTCGGCGATGTTGGTCATGAGTGCAAACAAAGCCGCTGAATTAGAATTAAAACCGTTAGCTAAAGTTCGCAGTATGGGTGTTGCTGGTTGTGATCCGGCAATAATGGGTTATGGGCCAGTTCCTGCCGTTAAAAAAGCATTAGAACGTGCTGGTTTACAGACTTCTGATATTGATTTATGGGAATTGAATGAAGCCTTTGCAGCTCAGTCATTACCAGTACTTAAAGATCTTGGCATCCTTGACGTGATGGATGAAAAAGTGAATCTTAACGGCGGTGCGATTGCTCTCGGTCATCCGCTTGGTTGTTCTGGAGCCAGAATTAGTGGCACGTTGCTTCATTTGATGGAAAGCAAAGATGTAACTTTGGGTGTCGCGACGATGTGTATTGGCTTGGGGCAGGGAATTGCTACCGTGTTTGAGAGAGTTTAAACCTGTGAAGGGGTATTAGGTTAATGCCTTACGGTGAATATTTAGTGAAATCTTCCGGTTTATTTTTACTTTGTTTATACCATTCCTGCTCACCATAGAGTGTTTCTATACAGTTGAAGCACATGCCATGACTAAACTGGGTGTCGGTTTTCGCTTCAATATAAGCGTCAAGTTGGCTCCAATAACCTTTGTCATCACGAATTTTCTTACAACCAGAGCAAAGCGGCAAAATACCTTGCAAGGTTCTGATTTCATTGTTAGCGGTTTGTAGTTTTTCCATCAACGCAATTTGTTTGCATTGGGTCGTAAACTGTCGTCGACGATAGATGTGTAACGTCCAAGATATCCAAAGACCGATGACATTAACAAATAGATAGGAAAACCAAAAATTAATATTAACTAAATGGCTGGTACTGTCTTTGAGAAAAATAAAAACATAAATATTAAAAAATGACATTGTTATTGCAGGAATAATTTGCAGGTAATAACGGTTGGGAATAATCCAATACAAGGCAAAAACGAAAAGGATATCGATACTATTGTGATGAAAATAGTCGCTCGGCCTAGTTAAATTAATGTAAAAAATTGACCAAACGGCTAATATAACGGTGCTAAATAGCAACCAATCCAAGGTTCTGATATTACTTATTTTTATGAGCAGGTAAACGGTAAAACAAGCTAACAGTATTACAAACCCCCTGACAAAAATGAGATAATAAAATTGTCGAGTAAAGCCAAACAGTAGGAGGTCAGAATAGGCAAAAGCGAGTAATGGAATACAAAGTATTAATAAGCCAATAATAACCAGCCTGCGATCACTATCTTTAATCGAATTCCGATATAAAAGTTCCGTTTTTTCCGAAACAAAAGAAGCTGAGAAACTATCGAGCTCATATTTGAGCATAACACCTCCAGACATCATGTTTTTTAATTGTATCCCTATGACAGGTTAAAGCACTATATAGGTAATTAACGAGAGATACAATTTTTTATCTCGCCGTATTATTTTTGCTTTCCCGCATAACTCCTTCTTGTGCGGTACTGGCGACTAAACGCCCTTTTCGGTCAAAAAATTTACCGAGTACATAGCCGCGCTGATTAGTTGCTGATGGACTTTCTATTTGATACAAAAGCCAATCGTCAAAACGAAAATCACGATGAAACCACATGCTGTGATCAATGGTGGCCATTTGAAAGTTCTTAGTAAAAAAGGAAATTCCATGAGGCTGACCGGCAACCGGTAAAAAAGCCATATCAGAGGCATAAGCTAGCATATATTTATGCACACGCGAGTCATCGGGCAGGCTACCGCGAGTTTTCATCCAAACGTGACGGATAGGATCCGTGGCTTCTGGTTTTAACGGGTTGAATGATTCCACCGGGCGAATTTCAATGGGGCTTTTTTGTTCGAACCTTTCAGGAATTGGCATACTGGATTTCAGTGCCAGTTTACGGATCCTGTCACGCGTTGAGGCGAGATTCTCTGGTCCTTCAACTTCTGGCATTTTGGTTTGATGCTCTAATCCATCGGCTTCTACATGAAATGATGCGGTCATGAAAAATATTGGTTTCCCATATTGGATGGCTTTGACCCGACGAGTGGAAATACTACGGCCATCTCTTAAGATTTCAACATCATAAATAATTGATTTGGATGCATCGCCAGGACGCAAAAAATATGAATGCAAGGAGTGTACAGGCCGAAGATCTTTTAAAGTATCTTTGGTGGCTGAAAGTGCCTGACCGATAACCTGGCCACCAAATACCTGCGGTAGCCCCAAGTTTTGACTATTGCCTCGATAAAGCCCCTGATCGAGTTTTTCCAGACTTAATAATGCAAGTAAATCATCCAGTAAATTAGTTTGTGGATTTGAGTTGGACATAGATGCCTCCTAACTATTTCCGATACTGTTCAAACAAACTAAATTCCCAAGGCCTGATCGCGCCAACCAAGCTACAACCTAATCGTTCATCAAATGGTAAGGAGGCATCTTGTTTTGCCAATTCGTTAAATTCATTGATTAATTTTTCAATTTTTTTATGTAAAATCAAAATACTAGAACGAGATAACATCGCACCGGAAAACTGCATGCTTTCCTCTTCTTTCGTAAAATTGGATTGAAAAAACTCTTTGCGAATATGCTGATTAAATAATCGTTCAATTACACCATGTCTTCGCCAGCGAAAATTTCGGGAAGTGAGAAGTTTGACTCGATTACCTGGTAGTAAGTCGATAAATTTAATTCGATCCAAATGAGCCAGCAACTGAATACCTTCTAACACCTCAATTCTATAGTATTGGGTAATGTCATCAAAATCAAAATCATTCAATAACATATAAGCCACAAATAGCAACTTTGGCTGTTTAACAAATTCAGCTTCTTGCTCTTCTGTCAATTCTTTGATTTCTTCGTGTTGCTTTTCGGCGCGGCGAGTCAAATCGCATATTTCCATGTTAAGCATTCGGCAAACAATATCCAATCGTTGCAGGGAAATATTTTCTTCTGAAAAAATCCGTTTGACGCTTGCTTCACTTAGGTCAAGCGCATCGGCAACATCAACATAGGTAAGGTGACTTTCCTTCAAGCAGGTTTTGAGTGCTTTAATGATTAAACTGGTTTGAGCCATCGTCGATTGAGTCCCTTTTTGGGTGACCACTGCAGAATAATGCAAATGGTGCCGAAACGCTAGTGTTGTGTCCATGTTTGCGATGCTCAAGTTGTAACCCCAAGCCTAATCTGTTTTGGCCACACTGAACCCGCCGATAAAATCAACCAGCTAAAAGGGAAGTGGGCGATATTGATTGACGGTTAAACGACAGCTTTAGAGCTATCTCTTTGATCAATATCAATTAATTATTGGGTGCATATTGCATTTCAACTCCATAAGTCGTACATTGGCTCGGCATAATATTTTCAAGCACTAGGGTTATTCATCACCGTCGATTCAAAAAAGACGTTTAGAGAGTGAAAACCGTTGAGCAAGCTTCGCGGGGACTCATTGATTTTGAGTTAATCAGGACCGCTGGGGTTGTCATTTTATTTTAGGGTCGCTCATCTCGCCTGACGTTTGGGGGCCCGTTTAATACAGGGTTCAAGTATGCAAATCGGTATTGTTAAAGAAACAGTGGCTAACGAATCTAGAGTAGCGGCCTCCCCCTCCAGTATTGTCCAACTAATCAAGCTTAATTTTTCTGTGGTCGTTGAATCAGGCGCTGGTGTAGCCGCCAGTTTTTCGGATGAAGCTTATGAGGAAGCAGGGGCTAAAATCAATTCAGCCAATGACGTTTGGCAGTCGGATATATTATTGAAGGTCAATCCCCCGGAAGATCCTGAAATTAAAAAAATCAAATCCGGTGCGACGATCATCGGTTTTTTCTGGCCCGCGCAAAACGAAGCTTTAATGAAAAAATTAGCCGACAAAAAAATTGCTGTTTTAGCGATGGATTCTGTCCCCAGAATTTCTAGAGCTCAATCAATGGATGCGCTTAGTTCGATGGCTAATATTGCCGGTTATCGCGCAGTGATTGAAGCATCTCATAATTTTGGTAGTTTTTTTACCGGTCAGATTACTGCCGCTGGCAAGGTGCCACCAGCTAAAGTAATGATCATTGGTGCTGGAGTCGCTGGTTTAGCCGCGCTAGGCACCGCTGGTAGTTTAGGTGCGATTGTACGAGCTTTTGACACTCGGCCCGAAGTGAAAGAACAAATTGAAAGTATGGGCGCAGAGTTTTTAGAGCTGGATTTTGAGGAAGAAGCGGGTAGCGGCGATGGTTATGCCAAAGTCATGAGTAAAGCCTTTATTGAGGCCGAAATGGCGCTATTTGCCGATCAAGCCAAAAAAGTAGATATCATTATTACCACCGCAATGATCCCCGGAAAACCAGCCCCCAAATTGATTACCAAGGAAATGGTTGACTCGATGAAGCGCGGCAGCGTGGTGGTTGATTTAGCCGCCTTAGGTGGCGGAAATTGTGAATACACCGAATCTGGCAAAGCGGTGGATGTGAATGGTGTAACGGTCATTGGTTATACCGATATGCCGTCTCGATTACCCACTCAAGCCAGTCAACTTTATTCCAACAATATTCTCAATTTAGTCAAACTACTTTGTCCACAAAAAGACGGCGAAATAGCGCTTGATTTTGAAGATGAAATTATTCGCAACGTAACCGTCACCCGAGAAGGTGAAATCACTTGGCCACCACCACCAGTGCAGGTGAGCGCGGCACCTCCGCCAAAGCCAGCACCCATAGTGGAAGAAAAAGCCTCGGAAAAAAAATCATCGGGCATGGGGAAACACATCATGTTATTGGGCGGTGGGTTATTATTCGGTTGGCTCTCTATGGTGGCTCCGCCAGAATTTATGCAGCATTTTACCATTTTTATTCTGGCCTGTTTTATTGGTTATTACGTCGTTTGGAATGTCACTCATGCATTGCACACGCCGCTAATGAGTGTTACCAATGCCATCAGCGGTATCATCGTGGTGGGGGCCTTGTTACAAGTTTCCAGCGGTAATGAATTAGTCATGTGGATTTCAGCTTTTGCGGTGTTAATCGCCTTTATTAACGTGGTGGGTGGCTTTGTGGTTACCAAACGCATGTTAAAGATGTTTAGGAAGGAGGATTAGACCATGAATTTATTAATTGAACCCAATATGCCTTTGATTAACGGCGCTTATTTTGTGGCGGCTATTTTGTTTATTTTTAGTTTGATCGGATTAAGTAAACAAGAATCTGCTGAGAGCGGCGTGTGGTACGGCATTATCGGTATGGCGGTGGCGTTAGTCGCCACTATTGCTAATCCGTCGGTAACCAATATTGAAACCATTTTGATTGCGATGGTGATTGGCGGGTTAATTGGAACCTTTTTAGCGCTTAAAGTCGAAATGACTCAAATGCCCGAATTAGTCGCCATGCTGCATAGTTTTGTGGGTCTGGCCGCAGTTGCTGTTGGTTTTAACAGCTTTTTAGAACATGAAACCATGTCTGGCATTATGCTGAATATCCATTTGGTTGAAGTCTTTTTAGGCGTGTTTATCGGCGCAGTAACTTTTACCGGTTCAATTGTTGCCTTTGGTAAATTGCGTGGGATCTTTAGCAGTAAATCTTTAATGTTACCTCATCGGCATAAAATGAATTTAATGGCCGGGATCATTAGTTTTGCTTTAATGGTTTATTTTGTTCAGCAAGAAGGCCATATGACTTCACTGTTGATCATGACTGGTATTGCGTTAGTATTTGGCTGGCATTTAGTAGCATCTATTGGCGGCGCAGACATGCCAGTAGTGGTTTCAATGCTTAACTCCTATTCCGGTTGGGCGGCGGCGGCGGCTGGATTCTTACTTGGCAATGATTTGTTAATTGTGACTGGGGCGTTGGTAGGTTCATCCGGCGCGATTTTAAGTTACATCATGTGTAAAGCCATGAACCGGTCTTTTATCAGCGTGATTGCCGGTGGTTTTGGAACCGATGTAGTGATCAATGAAGATCACGATTATGGTGAACATGTTGAAACTAACGCGGAAGATGTAGCGGATATGTTAGTGAATGCTAAATCGGTGATTATCACTCCAGGTTATGGCATGGCGGTGGCACAGGCGCAGTATCCGGTTTATGATTTGACCAAACGATTGCGCGACAAAGGGATTGAAGTTCGTTTTGGCATTCATCCAGTGGCAGGTCGTTTACCCGGTCATATGAATGTATTGCTAGCAGAGGCCAAAGTACCTTATGACATTGTGCTGGAAATGGATGAGTTAAATGATGATTTCCCAGAGACCGATGTGGTATTAGTGATTGGCGCAAATGATACGGTGAATCCCTCTGCAATGGACGATCCCAATAGTCCGATTGCCGGTATGCCGGTATTAAAAGTTTGGAATGCCAAGCAAGTAATTGCGTTTAAACGGTCGATGAATCCGGGTTATGCCGGAGTGCAAAACCCGCTCTTTTTTAAAGACAATACCAGTATGTTGTTTGGCGATGCTAAGGCCAGTGTAGATAATATTGTAAAGGCGTTGTAACTGATTATTTTTGCATCATTGAGTGCGCAACAAGCAGTTTACGCATCAAAATTGATATCCGATTATTCCGATTATAAAAATGTTGAAATAATTATTAATAAGCTATTGATTAAAATAAATACCTATGATGCTTTATGGAATGAATATGTCCATTACTATTTTAAGTGTTTATAGTTTTTTAAACAGTAAACCAGCTGTAAAATAAATTAACAAGTTTCGGTTAGAGAGAGAGAGTCTTTTCCAAATATAAATCTGATATAATCATCTACAATTAAAATAGAATACGAGGGAGCTTTTCATCATATGATGAATCGCAGCCGGAATGAACAAACCCTTTTTCACGATAAAAGCTATTTTTTAATTGCAGAGGATCGTTGGCAGAAAATGGTCAAAGAAATCGAAAAACAGTTATTTATAATACAATATACATGACCCCTATTTGCTATTCCTCACTATTCTCTCAGCAGCAAAACAACTACCCCGGAATTAGACATCGAATGCATGTCCAGCGCCCTGCAATGGTTCGTTGCTAGTTTTGATGAACAGTCCAAATTTGATAGCCTCAAAAATCGTTGGCTCTATTCGGATAGTTATAAACGACAAACACCCAATTCACAATTCTCACACTTTACAGCGTCACTATTGCAAAATGAAGAAGCCTTAAAAATGAGTAAGGAAACCATCCAGGATGTCACTCTGAAAAAACTGAAAGAAATCGTTTCCACTAATTTACTCGATCAGAAATTTAGCTGTGTTGTATCCGGAAGCAATATGAAAAATGACTTTGCTAAAAAGTTAAAACTAGTTACAAAAACAATACCATCAATGTATTAATAGGGCAGCATATGAACAATATTGGCAACATTACAAACAGATATTCATTCGTCCATTTTATCAATGGCATAATCATGGGATTGATTGCCCCTATCATGTACGTAGTCTTGAGGGACAAAGGGTTTGAAATTTTCGAAATAGGATTTCTCATAATTATTTCTTCTATCACCACTGTTCTCAGCGAGATTCCTTGTGGCATGTTATCAGATAGGATCGGTAGAAAAAAAATGTACATTGGTGGACAACTAACTTTTATTCTGTTCTGCCTTGGTATGATCTATATCGATACAATGGATATTATGATTTTGGCAATGGTTGCCGCTGGATTTAGTACCGCTATGACTTCAGGCACACTTGATGCGCTTTTCGTTGATACCCTAAATAAGCACAATATTATCCCTGAAACGTTACAGAAATCCTTAGCCAAGGTTGGAGGTATCAGCATGCTAGGTCTGTTCGTCGGGGCAATTTTATCCGGTGTATTCGCCAGTTTTAATTTACCTGGAAAAAATACAAGTTCATTCGAAAATAACTACGTCATAGCCGCTTCGTTAATTCCGTTATTGCTTATTCTGGCCAATCGACTAATTGAAGAAACATATGAAGCCAAAGGTATCAACGCTACCCAAAGCGTTAGCTTCATTTCGCAAATCGACAGTGCTTTTGTGAACCTGAAGCAGAGCCAAAGCTTGTTGTTAATGATGTTATCCAGTTCATTAGGAGCAATTGCCATGATCAGCTTTGAAAAATTCTGGCAGCTGGAATTACGTGAATTGACCCAAAATGAAGATATGAAATGGATGTTTGGTACCTTATTTTCTGTTTCATTGATAATAGCTGGGTTTGGTCAGGCATTATCAGCCAAACTGTGTCAATGTTTTAACAATAACTATGTCCATTCATTAATTTTTATTCGTATTTTACAAGGCTCACTTTTTATAATTCTATTTATGGACCATAGCCTGTTCAGTTTTTCCATCGTATTTATGCTGATATTTTTTGTTTCTGCACTGTCTCAATCTCCGGTTATGACACTATTTCATCATGAAGTTAAAGATAGTGAGCGCTCCACCATGTTGTCAATGCGCTCTGTTTTCCTTCAGTTGGGCGCCGTTATAGGCATTATCATGGCTTCTTTTAGTACACATTTTGTGTCTTTAAAATTTGCATTTATTATATCTGCTACCGTTTATTTCATGTCGATCAGTGTATTACTCAGCAAGCAGTTACTCGGCCTAGGCGATAAACTGTCGCAGCTTAATGATAAACCACAACTCGAAACCAAGTAAAAATATAGACAGATAGAAAGGAAATATATGAATACTAAAATAACCCGTAATGTTCTAGTCGATACTTTTTTGGCTCCCTCTGCCGCCTTCGACGATCTTTTACAATACAAAAATCAAACATTGTTAGCGTTGATTTTAATTTTTGCTTTGATGATTTTCAGTCAACTGATCTTTTTTTCCGGGATGAGTCCTGAATGGATTGTTGAGCAGCAATTACAGCTGAGCGGTAATATTTCTCCGGCAGAAGCCAATGTCCTTAAAAAAACTTGTTAAAAATTTCAAGTTATACCGGGATTATTTCAGTTGCAGGTGAATTAATGCTTGGCTTAGTGCTAATTACCTTCTTAGCCTGGTATTATCACTTACTGGGAAAAATGTTTAAAGAGTACAAATATAGTGACTGGTTCGCGTTATCAATCATTACCCAAGTGCCACAGATAATGAATTATGTGGTTTTTTTGGTATTATATTACACATCAACAAATGCTGACCTGCCTTTCTCCTTGTTGAGTTATGCCTCAATAAACCAATTAATACTTAATTTTACACCCGAACATAACTTGTACACATGAATGGGGACGTGTCTTGAATTGCCAGTTTTAAGATGGTTGATAAACCTAAAAAAATCAGTTCACCCTACCAACAAAGCATTCTGACTTTTAAATTTTCAAATTCATAACTGAATTAAATTCATGCAGGGGCAGGAAGTTCAAGTGGGTTTCCTTGGCTTACTTTTA
>Ga0256845_1002696_pt1 | contig 12614 bp, 12 predicted proteins | sample RiftiametaG_FD_189101 | JGI IMG/M metagenome (GOLD analysis project Ga0256845, IMG submission 189101) | Tube worm associated microbial communities from hydrothermal vent at the East Pacific Rise, Pacific Ocean - Riftia | ecosystem: Host-associated > Annelida > Integument > Unclassified ... | reverse complement strand
TTACGAATGCGGTTGTTGCGGATGATATTGTTTGCCGAATACCAGATCACAAAATCACGGGCGTCCTGAATGTCGTTATCCTCGAATTTGTTATCGTTGGAATACCAGACACGAATACTGTCGCCCCGCATTTCCAATGGCTGTGCGCCGGTATAAATGGTGACACGACGAAAGACGTTGTTGTTGGATTGCTTGATGTTCATCCCGAACAGGGTATTTTCAATCCGCACATCGCGAACAACATTGTAGTTGCCTTCGACATACAGCCCCGCATGCGTTTCGGTAAACAACCGGCCCGAATTTTGCAGGGTCAGGTTTTTCAACGTCGCGCCCGAGGTCTTTAGCGTGACCACAGTGCCTTCGCCGCCACCGTCGATCACCACGCCATTGCGGCCATCCAGAACGATGTTGTGATCAATAACGATGTTTTCGACATAGGTGCCCGCAGGCGGCACAATTTGTGCACCGTCCGCCGCTGCGTCGATCATATCTTGCAATGTGCCTGCCAGCGCGGGGCTGGCAAGCATGATAGCAAGGATCGCGCCAAGCACTTTGCGAAGAAAGGGGCGCATGATGTGGTTACATCCGTGCGACAGCGTCGCCAGCTGTGCGCACTTGCTTGAACCGGATCAGACCAGCCAGCAACAAGGCCGCCGAGGACGCCAACATCAGGAAAAACCCGCGTGCCGGATAGGAATGCGTGGTAAACTGTGCCACTTTCCCATCGCCAAATACGGTTGGCATGAACGGTTTCAGGGTAAAGGCCCCCATTTCGTTCAGGCTGTGACCATACCACCAGAGCCAGCCCGCATATTCGGCCAGAAACCCGACCGGCAACGCCAGCGGCACCAGCACCAACAGCCAGTAGAACGGTGATTTGACCGACCATGCAGCAAAGACCATCAGTGCCATAAAGGCAATGACCACCGCATAAAGGATCTGCGCAACCGAACTCATCGTGGCAACCAACGGGTCATTGCGGGCAGGCTCGTTAAACCAGCGGGCCAGCGATTTGCCGTAGTGCCACTTGAACACCTGCATCAATGATCCATTCCATTCCTCTTGCAGGTCCGCAGGACGTTTGAAATTATCGATGTTGTAAGAGCGGCGCAGGTTATCCAGCAGGGCAGTTTTGTCCTGACTGGCGGCGGCATCCTCTACTTCTGCGTTATTGCTTTCATCCAGCGATTGCTGAAGCATCTGCACAATGGGGGCCAGATTGCGGTTGGTATCCCCCGCGTCCTGCCCCAGCGACACCACCATGCCGCTTAGATAATTTGTGGTGTGCAGCTTGGCCCCGTTTTGCCCGTACATGGCCATGGTCATCCAGACGGCAATACCGCCATAACCCGCCACCGAGACCAGTAATCGCGCCTTGCGCCCAGGTGCTGCAAAGGCCAGCGCCATCACAACCAGCATCGCAAACAGAAACGGCGAAAACGCTTTTTCCACCGGCCCGCCAGATGCGATCGGATACATGCCAACATAGTGGTTGATCGTGTCCATTTCGTGCACACAGTTCAGGGCTTCGGTTTCCACCACCTCGTCGCTGTCGCGAATGGTACAGCCGTTTTGCACGCTGTCCATGTGGAACAGAATACGAATTCCTTGCGGAAAGGTTGCCTCGGGATAGTTGGGCGCTGTCAGAGACACCCACCAGCCGGGTGATACAAACGAAAACCCGATCAATACCACCGAGATAAGAACCAGCACACGGTATACGATACCGCGGCGTGAAGACGACGCCTGTTCCATAGCTAACCTGTCTATTAGTTAAGAGAATCCCGGACAGGATCAACCTGTCCGGGGTGTTAATGCCACCAGTAGCGTTTGATTACCAGTCGAAATCAGGGTTAACCCAACCCGGCTCGCCGATCATATCCGGAAATGGTTGCAGACGCGATACATAGTCCAGAACCGCATCCATATCCGCATCACTGAAACCAGCGATCTGTTTGACCATATCGGGGTTGGCGTTGCGGCGTTTGCCATCACGGATCCACTGGAACTGACGCACCAGATAGTTGTAGTGCTGGCCGTGGATACGAGGATAGAATTTTTCCGCCGACCCTTCACCGCTGTCACCATGGCAACGCACGCAGTTGTCCTTGTACAGCTTTTCGCCCAGTTCCAGGGCATCACCTGGACCAACACCGTTTTCGGGGTTCATAGGCAGTTTCGAAATGTAGGTTGCAACATCCATAATGGACTGCGCACCACCAATTTCGGACGGCTTGGCAAACGGGTACATAGTTGGGTTATCGCGGTTTTGCGCACGAATATCTGCCAACTGTTTAATGATCACACTCACATGCTGGCCAGCCAGCTGCGGGAATGTGCCATCCGGCAAACCCCAGCCATTCAGCTGGTGACAAGCCGAGCAAACCTCGTAGGTTTCAATCCCGTTTTCATGGTCAGGAGCCAGGATAAGGGCTTCGTCCTGCTCACCGCCGGCGTTATTCCAGCCCTCAGCGGCTGTGTCTGCCATTGCGGGGGCCGCAAAGGCCAGCACTGTGGCCATAACGGCCGATGTTAATTTCATTTTCATTTTGCGCTTCCTTTCAGGTTTCTATTCCGCATTGCGGTCAATTTGCGATAGCCATGTGGCAATCGCGACGATTTGATCATCGTCGGCCCGTTTGATCGTGCCGAACATCAATTTGGATTTTCCGGATGTGCGGGTTTTGTCGCGAATTTCGGTCATAGCGCGGATCAGATAAGTGCGATCCAGACCGGCAATGATCGGGTAAACCTTGTTACTGGCCTTTTCGCCCTCTTTACCGTGACATGAACGACATCCAAGTTTCTTGTAAATTTTGGCACCTGCGGCCAGTTCGTCTTCGGTTGGCGCGGGGTCCAGAACCTCGGGTTTGGCCGGAGATTGTTCGGCCAGATAGGCCACAACGTTTTTCAGATCATCCTCTGAAACCAAATGCATGATATCGGTCATGCCCTGCACAAATGTGTGTCCGGTTTCCTCGTCAACTGTGCCTGTACGCTTCTCGTCTCTGATCGCTTTAAGCTGCGTTAACAGATAGGCCGGATTTTGCCCTGCCAACGCAGGATAGCTCGAAATCGGCTTGGCACCGTTACGGCCATGACAGGCCATACAGCTTTTGGTCATGTAAACCCGTTTGCCGTCTTTGATAGCATCGGAAAAAGCAGGAGCGGCCGATAAGACCGCCGTGCCAAGAATAAGTGCGGTGAGTGCTGAACGCATTTCGTGTCCTGACTTACTAGTTTGGGTGAGAACGGGTGGCGCGAACGCCACCCGCATTATCATTACAGTATTGCCTTACTCGACGACGACAGCGCCGTGCTCGTCCAGGAAGGTTTTGGCGCGTAGGCCAATATCAGCGGCTTTCACCTGATACTGCCACCATTGACCGGCCCAAAGTGTCGCGTTCTGCCAATCACTTTCGGCAGCCGAAGCTTCGGATTTGGCCTTGGCGTCAGCAGCAAAGTTCAACTGGTCAACCGCATCTTCGACCAGCGATGCAACTTCGGGGAAATCCTTGAAGTTACGCGCTGTGATGTAGCCAACCACACTGTCGATAACCGCTTGGGTATCAACATTGGTCTGAACCTGCTTGTCGTAATCAGCCTGACTATAGGCCTGACCTTCGGAAACAGCAGCGGCTTCCTCGACATAGCCTTTAGGCTTGATCACCAGATAACCTTCCATTTCCAGGTGCAAGGCCGAGCAGAACTCGGTGCAATAGAAAGAGAAGACGCCAGGCTTGTCGGCAACGATCGACGCGGTCGATGTTTTGCCGGGTTCCAGCGACAGGTTGACGTCATATGTCGAAACCGAGAACCCGTGGGTTTCGTCTTCGGCACGTTCCGAGTTGGTGATGATGAAGTTAACAGTGTCGCCCTCGTTCACCTCGATGATTTCCGGTGTAAAGTGCGACCGGATCGCTGTCATGTAGACGTTGACTGTTGTTCCGTCACGCTCGATCCGCTCCGAGCCCGGACGTGTCGCACCTTCGTGCTTGCCGCCTGTGCGCGAGTTGGTGCCGTAGCGGTAACGAACCAGCGGCTTCAGTTTGTCCGCAGCGATAGCAGCAGCATAGTGCGGCTCGCCCAGTGGAACGGGCATATCGTACAGCAGTTCCATTTTATCGCCAGAGATGTCGATCAGCTGGTGGTTTTGGGGGTGCAGCGGGCCAACAGGGTTGAACCGGTCAATCGCCAGTTTATTCAGCGAAATCAGGTAATGGCCTGCAGGTTTAACACTTTCACCTTCCATTGCCACAAGGTGGCCAACGTTATAGTGGATCGAGATCTTGTCCAGAACCTTGCCTTCGCAATAGTTCCATTTCGCAATCTGGCTATCCACATACAGCGATGTATAGATCACGCATGGCTCGGCGTCATACTGGTTGTGCAGCGGGCCAAGGCCCAGCGGCACCTGAACGTGCAACGCGTCTTCCATTTTGATGATCGGCAAACCGTAGGGGTCTTTGCCCGAGAAGTTGCCAGCCTCGATGGCTGCCATGATTTTCTCGAACGAATAAACCGATGCGGTTACGTCCAGTTTACCACCAACAACGATGAATTTACCGTCGGGCGAAACGTCAACGCCGTGCGGCGATTTCGGTTCGGCAACCAGATAAACCAGACCTTCTTCGATCGAGGTTTCCATCGAAATGACCGGGTGGCCATTGATCATGTTAACTTTACCGGCTTTGTAAACCTCTTCGGCCTTCTTCCAGTTGATGATGTGCAAGAAGTCGGTGTCAGCTTGCGAACAGCCCGCCTCGAAGGGTGGGCGACCGCTTTCGATCCCGCCAACATAGCGTTCAGCACAGAACGAGTTGGTAAAGGACCAACCGTCAGAAACCAGCTTGCCGGCGTCAGTCAAATCCTGTGTATAAGGCGGCAGTTCAAGCGAGAACGACTGATCCGGATCAATCCGGCCAGCTTCGCGGTCAAACTTCCAATAGGTAATCGCCCCACGGAATTTTTCGTTGAATTCGGAAAGTGGTGCAAAACCACGCCCCAGAACGCCCGGATATTGTGCAGCCTCGATCACATATTCTGTGTTCGGGGTCACGAATGTGCCGCCGTGTTCAGATTGCAGGATCGGGTTCACAACAATTTGCTTGGTTTCAAAGTCATGCAACGAAATCACACCAACGCGCGGTGCGGATTTATCGTTGATGAACAGGAATTCACCATCAGGTGCACCGTCGGTTTCCGACAAAGCGGGGTGGTGTGTATCGCCCCAGTGCAATTGGCGGCCATCAATCGCGCCGCTTTCCAGAATCGCTTTGGATTCTTCGTCAAAGCCGTAGCCTTGCCAAGGTTCCGGTGTAAAAACCGAAACGTATTTCAAAATGCGCATCGAGGGCACACCATATACCATGATTTGCCCTGACTGACCGCCAGATGAAAATATAATAAACTCGTCACGTCCCCCTGTCGGCGTGTAGGTTTTGGCCGCAGCAAGCAGATCTTTCTGGCTTAGCCCCCTACGTGCCATCACTTCATCCAGTGTCTCGGCGGGAACTGCCATCGCAGTTGCTGCCAGACCCAAAGAAGCAACGCCCGCCAAAGAGGTAAAGCGTTTGCGTATGGTCTGTTTCATTTTCTGTCCTCGTATTTCCGGGCAACCAAATACGCAATCACACCGAAGCCCGGAGTCGGTGCCGCGCAAGTCTGGATATAGCTGTGGCGCAGACTTGATCGCGGGAATTTGATCATAGAAAAATCGGGGCTGCCTTGACTTTTGTCAAAGCGTGGCGGGAATTGCATCCGATTTCTTGAATATTTACCGGGTCAGCTGCGTATTGCTTTACCTGCTGCTGTATATTCCGGTTTTCGGGGGTTGTTTATTGCCCAAAACCGAATCTCTGACAGGCCCTTTATCCCGCTACAGCCCGCGCTATAGCAATCCCGCACAACAGCAGAATCTGGAACCCGACGGTCCCCGCAATCAGGCGGTTCAGGCCAGTAGAAACAGGGGTTTTCAACATTGCAGCCATCAACCCAAGCGCAAGAACAGCAGCAGGAATCATGGGCAGAATGCTTTGAAAATCCGTAACGGACAACGCAATCCCGCCGACCAGCGCCGCCGCCAGAAACAAGCTATAAAGGCCGCGTGTTGGCCCCTGCCCGATCACAATCGCCAAGGTTCTTCGCCCCGCAATTTGATCTAGATCACGATCACGATGATTGTTAATCAGCAGCACTGCCGCTGCGGGTAGTCCAGTGATGATTCCCAGCCCCAGCACATCCCCTGTCACCGGCTGGCCGTGCAAATAGACGGTTCCGGCAACGGCAATGACGCCAAAGAACAACACCACCAGCACCTCGCCCAGCGGGCTGTGTGACAGCGGGTATGGCCCCATCGAATAAAAGTACCCCAAGGCCAGTGAAACGACACCGATCAACACCACGGGCCAGCCGCCGATCACTACCAGCCACAGTCCGGAAAGAACCGCCACCATGAATGCCGCCATCGCGGCGCGGCGCACAAATCCCGCATCCAGCAGACCAAGACCGGTCATGCGCGGCGGCCCCAAACGGTTCGGCCCGTCCGTTCCACGCCCGCCGTCGGCGGCGTCATTCCACAGGTTTGTACCGATCTGGATCGCCGCAGCCGCCACCATTGCCGCCAATGTTACGGCCATACTCCAGCCCCCGGATTGCGCAGCCAGCCACGTGCCCGCCGCAACGGGCGCCAACGACAGGCCAAGGGTTTTCACCCGCGCCGCAATGAACAGCAGCACGGGCAGCGGCAGTTGCCGCAACCGTTCCGTGACCAGTCCAGACGGATCAGAAGGGGTGGCTGTTGAATTCATTTCTTTACCGCAACATGCAACACAGCGACCCCGAACATGAAGGACCGAGTGTTGATAGTTTTCAAACCTGCCGTGTCCAGCGCGCGGGTCACATCATCAGCGGCCGGAAACAGGCGGATCGATTCCACCAAATAGGTATAGGCCCCCTTGTCCCGCGCTACCATCGCACCGATGGCCGGAATGACATAGCGTGAGTGGAGGCCATAGAACGGTGCAAACCACGCTGCCGGTTTGGAGAACTCCAGCAACACCAGACTGCCACCCGGCTTCAACACCCGCGCCGTTTCGGCCAATGCGCGCGCCGGATCGGTCATGTTGCGCAGCCCGAACACCAATGTCACACTGGCAGTAGACGCATCTTCCAGCGGCATATCCTCGGCCTCGGCGTGCAGATATTCAACGCTGTCGCCGCCCCGCTTGCGGGCCACCTCCAGCATACCGGCGCTCGCATCGGCAACTATCACCTTGCGGGACGGATCGGCCGCCTTCACACCAAAGGCGATGTCGCCAGTCCCCCCCGCCAGATCAACCAGCGGGCCATCCATGCCCTGCAACCGGTCCAGCGCCACCCTCACCGTGGCGCGTTTCCACAGACGGTGCAGGCCAAAGCTCATCAAATCATTCATCAGGTCATAACGTGGTGCGATCCGGTCAAACAGCGCCCGCACAGCGCCGCGCCGTTCATCCTGCGCAACATGTTCTGCGCCAAATGTTTCGCGCAAACTGTCCAGTTCCGTCGCCCGTCCCTGTGATCCAACCATAAAAATCGCCCTTTCATTTACCCTGCATATAGTAAACCGCCGGGAAACTGTCATTACGCTAAATACGGGTTTTCCGAATTATTCCATTAGGCAGATTGTCCCGCCAATACAGTTTGCCTGTAATGGAGCCACAAACAAGATTGAAATGCCTGAATCCATCCCGCGCGGTTCACCGTGTTGATTAGGTTGCCTTTCGCCGCAGTTACACCAATGGTATCTTAGGCTGACCAAACCCACCGCACCGAACTGAAAGGGTTATGCATTGATTGGCGCACCCACGCCCCCAAGTCGCCGTTATGGCGGCAAGATTGCGGATATGTCCCGTTGGGATATTTTTGCCCCGCGCATCGGTGATATTGTAGTGTCGACCCCGACCAAGTCGGGAACGACATGGATACAGGGTATCCTGGCGCTATTGATATCGGGGGATCCCGAGGTGAATGCCGATTTAACGACAAAAGCCCCTTGGCTGGACATAAATACCCCTGATGTCAGCGACGTCATGGCGCAACTTGAAGCGCAGGATCACCGGCGGCAGATCAAAACACACACACCACTGGACGGCATCCCGATTTGGTCTGAGCTTCGATATATATCTGTTTACCGGCACCCTATTGATGTGCATTTTTCTTTCAGGAAACACGTTTCCAACATGAACGAGACAGTTCTTGAAGAATGCTTTCCAGGGGATTTGTCAGATGGATTCCGAATATTTCTGGAAGGCGAGCATCGCGATGGCGCAAGCCTTGCGTCCATCATCGATCACTACCGCAGCGCCCTCGCGCTTGATGCGCACGAAAACTTTCTACGGCTGCATTACGCGGATATGACGGATGACCTGCAAGGCGCATTTCGCCGCATTGCTACACATGTCGGAATTTCATATCCACCCGATCTGGAAGCAAAGCTGATCCAGGCGGCCACATTCAAAAACATGAAAGCGAATGCCAACCGGTTCGCGCTGGCGGCCGGTCAGAATTTTTGGACGAACGATGCAGCCTTTTTTGACAGCGCTACGTCAAACAAATGGCTGGGCAAACTGACCAAACAAGATCTGGCTGCATATGATGCCAGAATGTCTGATCTGTTGAGTACACAAGAGCGGCAATGGCTGGAATGGGGCAGTGGAAAAGCCAACTGAGCATTCCGGGGAAATTCAACACCCAAAGGCAAATGGCTGTATCTAAATACAGCAGACCCTATTCAAATTTAAAATTAGGTAGTCCTGGCAGGGGCTGAGGGACTCGAACCCACGACCCTCGGTTTTGGAGACCGATGCTCTACCAACTGAGCTAAACCCCTAGGACCGTCGCAGGGATTACGGCACATATCGCGGGGAATCAAGAGGCTAAGCGCAAAGAATCGGATTATCCGCATTTCGGCGTGCAAAAGCGGTGACCGCACGTTGGCGTTACCCTTTTGCCAGCTCTGGCTCATTTCCATGTGAACGGCCGCACGCCATCCGACACAGGCCCGTTACAACACTTTAAAGTGTCACATTGGCCAAAAGGGTAATCCTCACATACCGTTCACGCCACACGGAAGCGCCGGCATACGCAAAATGCAACGCATAGCGGTGTAAACAAAGGTTTTATGCTCAAGGCCGAGCGTCAGCCGGCCAAGTAAAACAGAGTAAACCCCTTTTCACCCCATTTATCTGTGAACTGCCGTGCCCGCTTATGTGATTTCCAATAAAACCAACAGGTTTCTAACTTGAACCCATCGGCAAACTATATCGCCTTAACTCAATGAAAGGATACATTATGAAACGGATTACTTTAATCGCTACGATTGTATTTATGGCCGTCACAAACACCGTATCGGCCATGTCATCCGCAACCTCGGTCAATATGTCCGAAATTCGTGGCTATGCACCAAATGCGAATCTGTCATCCTTAACCAATGCACAAATCGGCAGCCTTATGTTGATCATCCACGGTGGTGACAGCGAGGGCGAAAAAAGCCGCTGGGTACGCGCATTTTTGTTGAAACACGGGTAATCGCCACGCCCGACCCTGTCACAATCAGGGGTGATGGCAAAACAGAACTTTCAGGTGCAATTGACAAATCTTCGGCGGCCCCCATGTTATACCCAACATGTGGGCCCGAGGGCTACATGGATCGGCAGGAGGGATTAACCTTGAAACGCATCTTCGCAACCGCAGCCATCACGCTGCTTTACGCAACCGGTTCCGCCATCGCGGCATCCCCGGTCGAGTTATCGGAAATTCAGGGCTATGCCCCGAACGCCGACTTATCCACTTTATCGGATCATCAGGTCATTTTGCTTTTGCAGATCATCCACAGTAAAGGCGGGGAAGGACGAAAAACCCACCTTGTTCGCGGCTTCCTGTTGCAGGCAAATGGCGACTCTATTTTGAACAAAATATTCAAATAGGTTGAATGAAAACCAGCGCGCTGGATGCCTGCGTCAGAGTTTTCCCAATGACAAACCCTGACGCCATTTTCCCTCGATGACCCTAGTTGCGGCAAACACCGTTGCGGTAACTACCAACGGTGCGAACAACCGCACCGGTTGATGCCTCGATCCGGCGTCCGCTTAACTCGCTGCGCAACACCCGAACCACCAGATCATTCAGCTTGGTAACGCGATAGCAGGATATGGTGGGTTCAGCGTGGCCATTTCCAACCCCGCTATCATCGGTCAGGAACAGGTAACGCCCATTGGTCTGAACGGCGGCTTGGCGCATCAGGTATTCGGATTCAGCCGCAACACCACTGGCCCCCAGCCCAAAGACCTGCACACCGTTTTTGGCGGCTTGACGCGCAGCGGCCAGATAGGCGCGGGCATCGCGATCATGGGGCGGCGCATCGGCGATGTGGAACATCAACCGTTCACCCTTGCCACGGCGCCAATCAAGCGATGCACCGGCCTTTAGCGCCGCAGCAGCGGCCTCGGGGTAATCACCACCGCCATTTGCATGCTGTTGGCGCAACCACGCCACCATTTGCGACTGACGATTGGTAAATCCAAAATTGCGCACGACGTATTTATCGCCTTTATCACGGTAGACGACCAAACCGTAGCGAATGCTAATGCCCGGCGCGCTACGTTGTGCCGCCCGCACGATGCCACGCAATTCACGGGTTAACCACTCTAATTCATCCCCCATGCTACCGGTGGTATCCACCACAAAAGCCAGATCAAGGAATTCAGGTTTCCAGCCGTCCGCAAAGGGTAGCGCAATATGCTTCCGGCCGCCCGAAGTGGCTATCCGTGTTACAAAAGCCTGCCCCTGCCCTTCGGGGAAGGCCCGTAATTCAACCGCACTCAATCGCCCGGCACCCAACACCGAAGGGAACACGGTGATGTTGCCATCCACACCGGAATAGCCGCTGTAAAACGGCTCGGACGCACCGGGTCTGCGCAGAGTGATGCGCACACCGGGGGCGGGTTTTCCATTGGGTCCGGTCAGTTGCGCCAGAACGGGTTTGGACAGGTTCGCGGATGGTAATCCGGTGGTGCGATGTGCCTTAGACAGATACCGCTGAAAAGCAGCAAAGTTCAGCGTGTCGTCAATATCGCCTGCTGTTACAACACCGCGCCTTGGATTTCTTGTAGAAGGTTTATAACGCGGCATGACCGTCACAATTTTGGCCTCGGGGGCAGGCGCAGAAGGTTCCATGAAAACGCCGGCATCCGCTTCTACAGCAACCGGCTCCATCACGCCCGCCTCTTCATAGGCAACCGGGCTACAGGCTGCCAGCAATACCGCCGCACCGCAAGTTGCTGGCCGCAAAATCGCGCCCCATGTCAGGGGAAATTTATTTCGGTTTTGTGCGTGTAACATCGGGTTTCTCCGTTAATGTGTATATTGCACATAACGCAACCCTCTTGCAGCGTCAAGGTTAATGTGTATATTGCACATTATGATAAACCTGCTTGATCCCCTCTTCGCCGCCTTTGCCCGCCTGACCGTGGCGCGGGGCATTCTGTTTCCGGAATTTGCCGAGCGCATGAAACTGCACTACATCAACGCGGCCAAACATGCGGCAAAGGATAAAATCACCGACAGCCGTCTGTCTGTCCTCACCGGATTGCAACGCCGCGACATCGCCCGCTTGCGCGAGGTGAAAACCAAACCGCCCAAACCCACCCACCTGTCCCGTCTGGTGGCGCTGTGGCAAACCGAGGCTGCCTATACACCCGCAGGCAAACCGCTGGATCTGCCCAAAAACGGCCCCGAACCATCGTTCGAATCACTGGCCCGTAACGTGCGCCGCGACGTTCATGCGCGCACCATGCTGGATACATTGGTTGAAACCGGAACGGTTGCGATTGATTACAAGGACCAGACGGTGCGCCTGTTGCAACCCTCCTATCAACCGCTTGCGGGATCCGAGGACCAATTGACCTATCTGGCAAATAATCTGGGTGATCACCTGAACGCGGCAACGGAAAATGTGCTGGGTCACCAGCCGCCGCATTTTGAACGGGCGGCCCATTATACGCAGTTGACGCCCGAGCAGGTGGCCGAACTGAAGGCCGAGTTTGATGCAGACCAAATGGCGTTACTGGAACGGCTTGGCCAAAAAGCTGCGGCAATGAAGAAATTGTCATCCGGCGCAGCGCAGGATAGGTTCAGGGCAGGCGGTTTTTTCTATCACACGACAGAGGGCGATTCATGAACCGGATTATTGGCGCGATACTTCTGGCATTTGGCCTGACGGGGTTAACAGCCTGCTCTAACCCCATGCGCGCACCTGTAAGTGAAGAAGCCGTTGTGCTTGAACCCGCCCCCGTAGAACCAGTTGCGGGAAGCTACAAGTCCGATTGCATAACGCCCGGATCCGATGACGGTATCGGCGGGACGGGCTGCAAGGTAGATGCAATAGACTAGCCCCACAAAAAAGGGCCGCCCGAAGGCAGCCCTTGATCTGTTTATCCGCGAAACAGATTACTCGATGATTTTGGACACAACGCCGGCGCCCACAGTGCGGCCGCCTTCGCGGATCGCAAAGCGCAGGCCGTCTTCCATGGCGATTGGCGCAATCAGTTCAACTTCGAACTTCAGGTTGTCGC
>Ga0256845_1002695_pt1 | contig 12615 bp, 9 predicted proteins | sample RiftiametaG_FD_189101 | JGI IMG/M metagenome (GOLD analysis project Ga0256845, IMG submission 189101) | Tube worm associated microbial communities from hydrothermal vent at the East Pacific Rise, Pacific Ocean - Riftia | ecosystem: Host-associated > Annelida > Integument > Unclassified ... | reverse complement strand
AAACCCGATCATTTGTTCCAACATCAACAAAATCGGGTTTCGCACCTGTGGCGGGTTGGATGCATACGAAGAAACCCTGCGCACCGGTAAATTGCGCGCCATTGCGATGTCGATCTTTGCATCCGGTGCCATCCCCCCTCGCGAGGCGATCGAGTGGTTGTCAAAACTGCCAAATCTGGAAGCAATCGTATTCGGAGCCTCAAGCCGCCGGAATATCGTCTCGACTCGTGATTTGGTCGAGGAATACTTCGGGCCGAAAAGCTAATCGCGCCTGACACGTTGTACAACCATGGCACTGGCCCATCCGGCGATAAATCCGCCCAGATGGGTCTCCCATGCCAACGTGCCGCTTTGCAGCACCCATGACAGGGCGTTCAAAACAACCAGCCCCGCTATCATGCCAAACACGGGCCAAACCGGCCGACCTTTGGCACGACGCTCAATCAGGTTCAGATACAGCCAGACTCCAACCAAGCCGAACAGCCCGCCTGACGCCCCGACCATCGGCCGTGGACTGTTTGACAACAGGCCAAAGACCAGTGCCCCGCCCAGAATTGCCGCGAAATACTGCACCAGAAACCCGATGTTACCGCTGCGCCGCCATACAGCCGTCCCCAGCCCCTGCAGGATCACCAGATTGGTGACCAAGTGTAACATCCCGCTGTGCAAAAATGCATAAGTGATAAACATGGCGTAGGGTTGGGCTGCGTAATTGGGCCGCCAGTTGTGCAGCAACCCCGCCCAGAACGCGCCATTCTGATAGGCCAGACTACGCCAATAGCCCGTCCCGATCAGCCCGAAATCCGCTGCAACCAGCACAAGTTCGGGCAAGGCTGTGAGAACAGCAAGCGACAACAGAAGTCGCGGCATTTCAAATGACCCGCCAAAGCGCGGGAAGACAGGTTTCATTTGTCAATTCTGGCGGCTGATCCTTGCGGGGTAAACCCCAAACCTGTGCTATTCGGGGATGAAGCGCGGCAAACGGCCCAATGTAATCCGCATAAAGCCCAACATGCGTTTTTCAGCCTGATCAACGGTTTCGTTCTCGGCCACCGGCGTAACAAAGCGCACCAGCGCCCCGTCGGTCCGGCCAATTGTCAGGCTGTCCCAAACCACATTTGCCTTGGCCAGATAGTCGTTGGTCAATCGTTTACCACGCTGTTCAAACCAGTAATAAACGATCTGCTTTGACAGCCCCTTTTGAATTATGGCCCGATTGACCATGAATTTACCATAGGGCGTACCGGTCATATCAACCTGATGCGGATCAATCGAATACACTTCCCAACCGCCAACCGGCAGACAGACTTCGGGCGAATGGATGCCGTCGCCTTCGGTTTGCTTGTCATAATAGGCGGCAAAAAAATTGACGTAGGATGGCTCGCCAACCCGCGCGTATGTGGCATTGATATAGTCATCCGCGCCCAGAACCTTTTCGATACCCGGCTCTAACCGACTGTCAAAGCCTGACCAGTCCTCGACATTCATCGGGAACAGCAGGAATGGATCGCGGCTTACATCCACGCGGTCCGGTGATGGGGCAAAAACAAATGCTGCCCCTACCAGAACCGACAAAAACGCCGCAATGACCAGACCTTTCGAGGTAACAATCCCGATGACGCGTGATGCCTGTGCACCCAACCCCTCGAAATCCAGATCAATAGTTTCCGACAGGGTTTTCGGATTGGGTGTCAAACGCTGCAACAGGATCGCAACAATGAACAGGATCGAAATACAGGCGCCGAAAATGACCCAGCCCTCAAAGAAATGCAAAAACCCTTCGGCCTGCTCAATGCCGTAACTATTAACCAGAATGCCGATGATCCCGATCCGTACACTGTTCATAAACACCGTCAGGGGGGCCGCCAACAGCAGTAAAACCGCCTTGTGCCAAATCGGGCCGCGATACAGAATCGAAAAGAGGTAGGAAAAACTGAGGATCGGGAAAAGATACCTTAGGCCGGAACAGGCCTCGGCCACCTGCAATTTGTAAACACCCAGATCAATAACATTGCCTTCCAGAAACACCGGCACACCGGCAAGCGCGACAAACCACACGCCCAGTTCGGATGAAACCAGCTGAAGAAAGATGGTCAGCTTCCAGTAAACGAACTGCGGCAAGGGCAGCATAAAAACCAGATGCAACACCGGCGCCCAGTGTCGACGACCCTGTTCCCAGCCAAAGCCGGTCAACATGATACCGCCAACCCAGAAGATAAAGGCGTAGGTAACAATGTCGGGGATTTTGACCAGATTGCCCATGATCCCCAGCGTCAGCGCCGCCATAATCAATGTGATCCCCGGCCAGCGTTTCGCCGGTGTCCCCGCCGGGGCAGGCGGAGCATAGCGCAATTCCCGCAGGAAAAGGTATAGAGAAATCAGCGGGATCAGCGGGCCGTGGCTGTACTCGGGTGTGATCCATGCTGCTGCGAGGGATTCAAATCCGATCCAGTAAATTGGTAATGCGGCGCCGATCAGAACAAAAAACCAGAAAACCCCGCCCAGATTGAACGACACACTGGTTCGTGGCAAGAAAGGTTTTTGTGCAGCAAAAGTCATTTAAGAACCCTGAAATAGTCGCTTGGCAAGGTGGTAATATCCCCCTGCCCCTACAAGTTTTATATCGCTTTACTATTAAAAGCGACTCTCGATTGGTTGGTCACAAAGAGTTTAGAACAGGTTTGCGCGCCCTTTACTTATCAATGGCCTTGGCCAATGCCTCGCGGGCGGTCTGGAACTGTGGCAACGGGCTGTCGCCCGCCATTTCAAGCGCGTGTTCAAGCGTTTGGCGGGCCTCGTCCTTTTTATCAAGCGCCAGATAGGCCATCCCCAGATGGAACTGGGCCAACGGATCTTTTGCCAACCCTTTTGCAGCCGGTTCAAGATAGGTCAGGGCCTCGTCAAAATTGCCACGACGGTATTCGATCCAGCCATATGTATCCTGAAACGCCGGAACCGTGGTGCCGCGCAGCCGGCGGGCAATGGCATAAGCACGCTGCAGGCTGGCATCATCATCCCGATGCGACGTGATCATACTGGCAAGGTTATTGGCCAGAACCGGACTGTTCGGGTCCAGCCCGTAAAGATGTTCATATACAGCAATCGCACCGTCAATATCGCCTGCGCGTTCCAGCATCTGCGCATTCAGAAGGTTCATACGCATCGAATTTGGATTTACCTTTAACGCATCATTCAACACTGTTTTGGCTTCTTCACCTCGATCGCTCCCAATCAGGATGCGGTGCATAATTAATACCGGCGTTTCCAGACCGGGGTTTTCTTCGATCATCTTGCGGTATATCGCTTCGCCTGCATCCAGCTTGCCGGAAATGACATGAATGCCAGCCCTTAGCAAAAGCAGAACCTTGTCGTCGGGTGCGGAAACCAATTGCTCGTCCAGATATTGCGCTGCTTTTTCGGTTTCGCCAGACGCAACAAATGTCCGAACGATAATTGCTTTTGCGTCAATGGCATTTTCGTCCTTGTCTACCAGACCTTCCAGAAACGAAATCGCGTCTTCGGATTGGCCCTGCTCCAACAACAAACGGGTTTGCAACCGATCCGCAATACGGGTCGCATCCGGCGTTCCGAGACTCCGCAGACGTTTCAGAACCCCGTGGGCCCGTGGACGATCATCCATGCGGATGTAAAGCTGTGACAGCGCATCAAGCAGCCCAAGATGCTCTTTGGATAGGCGCAGCGCATCAATCAAAACTGATTCAGCCGCAAGCAGCCGTTCCTCGCCAATCAGGAATTTGGCATACCGCAGGGATTCTGCCGGTGCGCGTTGCGATACCTCGACTGCCAGCGACAAACGTTCGCCCGCAAGTTCGCGGCTGCCGTCACGCATATGCGCGTTTGCCATCAATGTCAGGATCTCTGGATCACGCGGCGCCTGATTTAATGCCTCGCGAAGGGCCAGAATCGCATCGCCAGGCTTGTCATCCTCGATCAGCCACCCTGCCCGCAATTTCAACGCTGCGACATTGCTTTGGTCTTCGGCCAGAATTTCTTCGACTTGTGCCCGCGCGCCAATATTATTCCCTGTGGCCGACAACGCATGGGCATAGGCAATCTTGATACCGCGCGTATCCTCCGAGGATGGCGCGTTTTCCAGAATGGTTGCAAATTCGGTCAGGGCTTCGTCGCGTTGCCCCATGTCAAAGCTAAGCGCGGCACGCAGCGACTTCATCACATTGTTGTCCGGGTTTCCCGCAATCAGCTTGTTCAACTCTTCCAGTGCAGCCTCGTTCCCGCGCGTGGCGCGAATGAAGCGGACAACGGCCATCTTTTCGGCCGGTTTTCCAGACTCCTCGGCCAGTTCCCGCAGGAACGCTTCGGCGTCATCCGTCCGGCCCAGATCGGTATACCACTTGAGCATGGTTCCCTGCACCATCTGGTTATCAGGAAACAGGCGCTGCATCTTTTTCAGCTGTTCTTCTACGGCGGGTCTATCGTCTTGCAGATTAAGAAGCTGCAATTTGGCAGTCTGCAGCCTGAAATTGTTTTCGTCCGGTTTCAGCGCTGTTTCAATTTCAGATAATGCATCAAGGGGCTTTGGCCCACCCATCAGATGTCCGATCAGAATCTGGTAACCAATCTGGCTATCCGGCACGACCTTTAGCAATCCGCGCAACTTCTCGATGGCAACAACCCAGCCGCGCCGGTTTTTATCCAGCTTGGCCTGACGATAAGCCAATACAGTGTTCAGGATTTGCAAAGCAGGATCGTCGGGGGCTATTTCAATCCCCGCTATCGTGTGTCGTTCAACCTCTTCCCAATTACCTTGATCAAACGCCATCTCGGCCAAGGCACGCTGCCCCTCCAGATCCTCCGGGTATTGTTCAACCAGCCGCAGGTATTGGCCATAGGCTTCGGACATGCTGCCATTTTTACGCTGGATTCGGGCATAGGTTTGGCGGGCACCACGGTGCTTGCCGTTCAGCTTGAATACATTGCGAAACTCGACCAATGCACGGGGAACGTCCCCCTCTTCCAACAACGCCAAGCCGGATTGATAGAACCTCTCGGCCCGCTCCTCTGCGCTTTCACATGCAGAAAGGGTTAGAAACGCGCAAAACAGCAGAATTAGCGGGCGGCGCAATTGGTTGATAATCATCTAAATGCCTCTGTTCCGAATGGCGCATAAAATAGCTGCGTATCGCCGCGGTTCAAAATCTATTCCTGAACCTGCCGGATCAAAAACAGCGTCAGTAACCGGTTCCGCGCAGCACAACAAAAACCGTCTGTTGCAGAATATTCATATCTGCCGAAAAAGATAGGTCTTGTCTGTAGCTGTGATCGAACGAAGCACGCGATGCAAAGGAACACTCATTGCGGTCCGAAACCTGCCAAAGCCCGGTGATGCCAGGGCGTGTGCCAAAATAGACCGGCCCCGGATACAGGTTTCTTTGTTCAGGCATCATTGGACGCGGGCCAATCAGGCTCATATCGCCCGTAAGCACGTTCCAAAGCTGCGGCAGTTCATCCATCGAGGTTTTGCGTAGAATCCGGCCGATGCTTGTGATGCGAGGATCGTCCTTCAGCTTCTGGGTGCAATCCCATTCGCGACGGGCCGCGCTGTTGGTTTCCAGATACCCCTGCAGTTTGTCTTCTGCGTCCGGCACCATGGTGCGCAACTTCCACATTGTGAAAATCCGACCATTCCGACCGATTCGTTTCTGCGTATAAAAAGGCAGACCGCCATCAATGCCGACAACAATCGACATCACAATCATGACGGGCAAAACGATGGGCAGAGAAACCAGAACGAACAGGATATCAAGCAGCCGCTTAAAATATGCAGCATAGAATCCCTCTTCGCCAAAATCGTATGTTTTTACCGAAACCGGCACGCTTTTCGCGTTGGGGGGGTCAATTAGATCTGTATAATGGGCAGTCATTTGATAACTCTTTTATATAAAGTTTATGTAAATTGGTCATAAGTCCCGACCTAAAACGAATTATAGTTTGCGTCCTGCAACGCTCACTGCCAGATTGATTTTCGGCGATATGTTCCGCCTTTGGTAGTACTTTGGAGTTAAATAAAATCTCCGCCATATTTATAACACTTTTCAAATATGGTGACAATAAAGTTTTAACAAAAAGATTGTAACACACTGTTATCGCCTATTTTTTATTAATCCTGAGATTCATTTCCACGCTATTGTCCGCAATCAGAAAACAATAGGTGGAATTCAACATCGTTGTCGTTGCCCTCCGGGGTTGCCGGGGCGGCGGTTTTGCCAACAATAAGCGTGGTGGCCAAAATCCGCTTAGGCTGGTCGCATCCAGATTGCGTTGGTGTATATAAAATAGGGAAAACTCACAGGGCTTGCCAAAATTCTGACGTAATACGGTCATTTCAGTGCCGCACCATTTTGTTTTGGTTTTGGGAACAATGCCGCAAAAAGGGCTAATATTGTTTGGAGAACACACGATGAAACTACGTTTCTTGATGTTTGCGTTTGCCATTTTGGCAGCCGTTGCGGCGCCGCGCGCGCAGGCCGCCACAGAGTATTACGTCGCTCCTTTGGGCACAGCACCAAGCGGCACGCCTGACGGCAGCGAGACCCATCCCTGGCTTTCAATCGGTGATGCAATCAGTAGCGGAACAGTTGTCGGCGGTGATACGCTCTTGTTACTGGACGGGGATTTTGGAATTCTAAAAATAAGCGGGGAAAGCTTCGACACGCCTATAATTATTCAGTCCCTGAACGGAAAGCTTGCCCACTTCGAGCGTATCAATATTGGTCGCAACGTCGGGAACCTAACTTTCAAGAATTTAAGTATCTGGCTGAGCAATGCCGCAAACGCTGACAGTGAAATGGTTTATAGCCACCCGTCATCTTCCAATATCACTTTGGAAAATCTGGTTATACGTGGGGCTGGTAAAAATTCCCAAAATTACCTGTCTTGGGGGCTAGGCGCTTGGGCTAATATTCCCAACGGAATCCGCTTAAGCGGAGCAAACAGTATCGTCAGGAACAACAGCTTAACTGCTGTTGGTGCAGGAATCACCACCACAGGCAACGATGCTCTCGTTGTCGGGAACACAATTGAGGGGTATGCTGCGGATGGAATGCGTGGATTTGGTGAACGAAGCATTTTCCGCGGTAACAAACTTCTGAATTGCATGGAAGTAAGCAACAACCATGACGATGGTTTCCAATCTTGGGCGCCAAAAGGCGTCGCAAATGCAAGCGTCAAAGGATTGGTTATTGAAGGCAACTCGTTCATCGAGTGGGCGGCTGATGAGAACCACCCACTTCGCTGCGAGGAACAGGGTATTGGATTGTTCGACGGGTTCTATGAAAATCTTACTATTCGCAATAACCTTGTATCGGTTAGCCAATTTCATGGCATTTCAGTTTATGGTGGTCGGAATGTGGTTATCGTAAACAACACGGTCGTCAATAACCGCGGGATTGTTGGCAAAGCCCCGTGGATTGGTGTCTTTAATCACAAGGATGGAACGCCTTCTGAAAATGTGCTGGTGGCAAACAATGTGGCAATGAAATTTGTTGGAGCAAGTAATGCGGCCCACAACATTGTCTTTAGCGACAACTCGGTAATTTTTGATCCAGAGGGCGCTTTCAAAGATATCCAAGCACGCGACTACCATCCGACAGAGAACAGCGGGTTCATCGATACTGCGAACAGCAACTTTTCACCCTCACATGATATTGAAGGCAGCGCGCGACCCGTTGGCAACGGGCCCGATAAAGGAGCATTCGAGTTCGGAGGAACCCCGAATGCTGGCGGAAACACACCCAATGAGGTTTCACACCAAACTCAAGGCAGCATGCCAATGAAACGCGAGGTCATCAACAATGGAAGCTCTGGCGCAATGCCGGTAGAACAGCACGCGGAACAAGGTAGTACTCTGGCCATAATACCAATCAGACGCCAGACGGAAAGACGCAGCAGCCAAAGCATTGTTCCAATCAAACGACAGACAGACCAAAACAGTGCTATTGATAACACTCCTAGGAGGCAACCAACTGTCCAAATCCACGCTCATGGCACCGCGCCGATCCGAGAGGAAACTGTTCTAGGTGGCAGCCAAGGCGTTGGGCAAATTCAGCAAAGGATCGTTGACGTCACAACTGAACGCAAAAGCACCAGGGTTATATCTGGCGCAAAATGGCTCGTTGTTCCTACTAGGAAAACACAAAACAGTCGCTAAGACTTCGGCTATTCAGCAATTGTTGTAGGTTGGGTTTCGTAAGAACTATTATCTGAAGGTCTGGTTATTTTTATCCGCTATGTCGGATGGTGTTGCAGATCATGACAACACCAGTTACCTCATTGGAATAGTTTTAAGAAGTTTAGAGCAACCCGTGAAAAGCACACTCGACATATATACAGACCATTTTGATCTGACCGAGCGTCCATTCTCGCTCGTGCCTGATCCGGATTTTCTGTATTGGTCCAGCATTCATTCGCGTGCTTATGCGATGCTGGAATACGGCATAGTAACCCATGCACCGATTACGGTGATCACCGGGGATGTGGGCACGGGCAAAACAACGTTGTTGCACCATCTGCTTGCGTCGGTCGAAGATGACGTCCGGATCGGCTTGATTGCCAATGCCCACGGCGACCGGGGGGAACTGCTGCGCTGGGTTCTGTTGTCGCTTGATCAACCGGCTGATCGCGATGCAACCTATGTCGATCTTTTTAGCCAGTTCCAAAGTTACCTGATCAGTGAATACGCGCGTGGACGACGCACCATCCTGATTTTCGACGAGGCCCAGAATCTTAGCCGCGAGTCACTTGAAGAACTGCGGATGTTCACCAATATAAACTCTAACAAAGACGAATTGTTGCAACTGGTTTTGGTTGGGCAACCGGAGCTGAGGAATCTGATCCAAAGTTACGGAATGAGCCAATTCGCCCAACGCGTCGCAGCCAACTTTCATCTGGAACCAATGGATGAAAAAACGGTACGCGACTATGTTGCACACCGGCTAAAGATTGTCGGCGCGAAGCTGAACTTATTCAGCCCGGCCGCCACCGAATTGGTGTATAAGGCTACAGGCGGTGTGCCCAGACTGGTTAACCAACTCTGTGATTTGGCAATGGTTTATGCCTATAGCAGCAGCAGCAAACGAATAAACCGGATGACTATTGAACAGGTTCTGGACGAAGGCGCTTTTTTTGGCAGGGTCGACCTGAAGCCACCCGAACCGGAATTGAAATTTATCAGGCACTAGATTTTGGAAGCATCGTAAATGAATTTTGACTACAAATTTTATCTATCCCTGTTTTTAAGGCGACTGCACTACTTTTTGTTTGTTGCAATTATCGTTTCGGCAGCTGGCGCGATGGTTGCCTATATTCTGCCACCGGTTTACCGGGCAGAAGCATTGTTGCTTGTCGAGTCACCGCAGATTCCGGGCGATCTGGCTTCATCTACTGTTCGTGTTGGCGCACCCGAGCAACTACGTATTCTTGAACAGCGATTGAAGACAAGAGCCAGTCTGCTTGGAATTGCCAAGCGGCTTAATATTTATAAGGGTCGCGAAGAACTAACCCCGGACGATATAGTCCGCGATATGCGTCGGCGTGCATCGATCAAATTGCCTGGAACACGCGATATTGCAATTTTTGTTAGGGTCTCGTTTGACGCCTCTACGGCAAAGCTTTCAACTAGAGTAACAAATGAGCTTGTTACCCTTATGTTAGCTGAAAACATAAAACTTCGCACCGCGGTTGCTGGACAAACTCTCGATTTCTTCGAACAAGAGGTCAATCGATTGACCGCCGAATTGGCGGGACAAGGCGCCAAGATCACGGCTTTCAAACTGTCCAACGAGGGTAAATTACCCGATAGCCTGGATTACCGCCGTACACGTCAAGCTGCATTACAAGAACGCTCGCTTCAAATCGAACGGGCAATCGCCCGCTTGAATGATCGCCGAGATCGGTTTGTCAGTTTGTATGAGCGTACAGGTGACGTCCCCACCCCGGCAACCGAAATGACGCCAGAGCAAGAGATGCTACGCCAATTGAAACTTCGTTTGGCAACCGGGCTGGCGCTTTATGCACCGGAAAACCCCAAGGTAAAGGCTCTCAAAGTAGAAATCGCAGCGCTTGAAGCGGTTGTTAATACTCAGCTCATGGCCGAGAATCCCGAGGCTCAAGGACTTTCAAACTATGAGCTACAGCTGGCCGATATCGACGGGCAGATCGAATATCTTATCGAGCAACAAGCCGCGATCAAAACAGAGCTAGAAGAACTCGAGACATCGCTCGAAGCAACGCCGTCAAATGCAATTGCACTAGACGTGCTTGAGCGGGATTATGAAAACATCCGCATGCAATATGCACAGGCCGCCGACCGTTTGGCACAAGCGGTAACCGGTGACCGGATCGAAGCACTGTCAAAAGGGCAGCGCATTACGGTGCTTGAACAGGCGACCACCCCGCGTGAGCCAGCCAGCCCGAACCGACCGGCAATTGCGGCGGGTGGCGTTTTTGCGGGTCTCGCTTTGGGGCTTGGGCTGATCTTCCTGATGGAAACGATGAATCGTTCAATCCGCCGCCCCGTCGAGCTGACCACCAAATTAGGAATCGCGCCTTTGGCTGTCATTCCCTATATCCGCACACGGCGTCAGGTTTTACGCCGCCGCCTGATTATCGGGACTTTATTTCTTATCGCGATTCTGGGCATACCGGCCCTGCTTTACGCGCTTCACACATATTACTTGCCGATGGATCTATTAATCGAACGGCTGCTGGACCGGACTGGACTGTCTTCTGTGATAGACAAGTTCCGGCAGGGTTAGGCAATACAGGGAACCATTTATTATGGAACGAATTAAATTCGCAATTGAAAAGGCCCGCGCCGAACGTGAACGCCAAGGTGACAAAAAAGATATCCGCGCACCGGAAAAAGCGGCCCCGAGCACGCCTCGCGACCGCAAACCGCTCAAACTAACCAACCCCCAACCAACCGAAAGCACCGAAAGCTCGTGGTTGGCACTGGACGGTTTTCAACCAAAGCCTGCCTTGATGCGCCGCAACCGGATCGTATCATTTGAAGGTGGACAACAGGCGGTTCCTTTTGACGTGTTGCGCACACGGGTTTTGCTGCAAATGCGCGCCAACAACTGGCGACGCTTGGCGATCACTTCACCTGGCAGCGCCTGTGGAAAAACCATGAGCAGTCTGAATCTGGCGTTTAGTCTTGCCCGTCAACCCGAAGTCCGCAGTATCCTTATCGAAATGGACATGCGTCGCCCCTCGTTGGCAAAAGTGCTGGGATTAAAGAAACCGCAACTGTTTTCAAGGGTATTGGGCGGCATTGAAGCCCCCGAAGATCACATGGTCCGCTATGGTACCAACCTTGCCATCGGAACAAACCACCGCCCAGCGACCAATCCTGCGGAATTGCTGATGAACCCGAAAACAGGCGAGGTTCTGTCAGAGATTGAGGATCGGTATCAACCAACATTGATGATTTTCGACATGCCACCAATGCTGGCCGGAGACGATACCGTCGCGTTTTTGGATCAGGTTGACTGTGTGTTGTTGGTTGGCGCCGCCGAAAGCACTTCGATTAAGGAAATTGATGTCTGCGAGCAGGATATCGCCCGTCACACAAATGTATTGGGCGTGGTTTTGAACAAATGCCGATACCTGGATGATAAGCAAGGGTACTATGAATACGGATACTAATTCAAAGGCACATATTACCCGCCTTCGAGACATGAAAAAGGCCGGTGCTTGCTGCACCGGCCTTTAAAATTTCTGTCTGTAAAGACTGCGCGTTACGCAGCTTTGCGACGCCGACGCGCTGCGGTCAAACCACCCAGTGCGGCCAACAGCATCAGACCACCGGCAGGTAGAGGAACAGGAGAAACGGTGACCGAGGAAATATAGAATTCCTTACTAGGATGGCCATCGCCAGTTGCTACCTCAAACTGCCAATCGGTTCCAAAACCCCAATCCAGCAAATCACTTCCGCCGACTGCAAAAAAGTCGGAAAACCCGGTTGTAAGGTTTGTAATCAGAATTTCATCACCACCATTAAACAAGAGATGGTTCGCATCGCGCAGAACAAGCGAGAATAGCGACATCTTTTCTGAGAACTCCAAGAACAGGTGCTCGATTGGGCCACCATCACCGCTAACACCAACATTGTCATCGTTCGACGGGTCGCATGCACCATTTAGAATTCTCACTGAGCAAACCCCAAGGCCAGCAGTCCCCGAGTCAAGATAAGCCCAAGCCTCGGCACCGCCTGCAACATCGGCTGTTGCCTTAACGGTTACACCGTCAACAGTAAGGCCTGGGGCACCAACTTTGGCATCCCAAGTACCTTCGTTTCCTTGCGCCAGAGTTTCAAAATCGAAAGTTGCCGCCTGTGCAGCAAAGGTCCCCGAAATGCCGATGACGGCAGCAAGGGAAAGCATCTTAATTGATTTCATCATTTTTCCAATCCTGTGATCGCTGTATGCGTAAAGTTAAAAATCCATTTTGGTTATTGCCTCGCTTTTAACACAATGTCTAAGTGATTTATAGTATTTTGTCGAAAATTCGGTTTTTTCGACCATCCTAAATCCCGCAGCGTGCACATGCTTTGGCCGTCTACCTCCTAGGTTGTAC
>Ga0256845_1002694_pt1 | contig 12617 bp, 14 predicted proteins | sample RiftiametaG_FD_189101 | JGI IMG/M metagenome (GOLD analysis project Ga0256845, IMG submission 189101) | Tube worm associated microbial communities from hydrothermal vent at the East Pacific Rise, Pacific Ocean - Riftia | ecosystem: Host-associated > Annelida > Integument > Unclassified ... | reverse complement strand
AAGCCAGCGAAACTTATGGGAATGGTGAGTCAAGGTATGCTCCTTGCAGCTAAAGATGAAGATGGACTCTGTATGATACGTCCTGAAAAGCCTAAAACGGCTGGAACCAATATAGGATAATTATGAAAATAGAAGATATCCTAAACCTTACAGAAGGTGTATTAACAAACAACCCTCAAGTGCAAGCCATTGAAGCTGCAACTGTTTACCAGTCAAAAGTTGAACATGGTGACCTCTTTTTCTCTTCAAATCAAGAAGAGATAGACCAGGCTATCAGCAATGGTGCTTATGCTATTATTTATGATAACGAGAACATCGTAAAGAAAGATGATGAAATTGCATGGATAAAAGTCTCAGACATTCAGCTTGCAGCCTTTAAACTTGTACGTTATGTCATCATTAAAAAAGAAGCCGTTTTCTATCTACTTTCAGAACATGAACTTACTTTTTTAAAAATGATTCTCAAACACAAGGGAAATGTAGCATTTATCGCAAATGACTGGAGAAAAGCATTTGAACAGATACTCAATTCAGATGCATCTCTTTTTGTAGGGACAGACAAAGAGTTAATGCAGATGATTAAGCCAGATGTTCCTACACTCAATAGAGAAGTAGATGGCTATCTCGTCTCTGATACACTTTTTAAAAGCACCTACAAAGTAGATGGTTTTCTATATCAGGAAAAAGAGCTTATCCCTTTCCACTTAGAGTACCTTTTACGTGCAGTTGATTTTTGTAATGTCCATGATATGCCTTATACGATGGATCGTGTCAAATATACAAAACACTTCTTACCTGTCTTTATTGATGCAAAACTACGTTCAACTCAGGCAAGCAAAACAGATAGAGTAGCTATCTTCACCGATAACACATCTGACATCACAAAAGCACGAGAGTATGTGATGCGTAGCAATATGTGGGTTAAATCTGTTGTTTTCTCTCCACCAAAAACAAAAATACCAGGTATTGATCACCCACACTGGTTTGAGACAGAAGAGGAAGTCCGTGAACTACTTAAAAATATTCACTATAACTATGCCTTTATCTATAATGCAGACAAAAGCATTTTAAATACGATCAAAGAAGAGTATAGTCTCTTTTAGAGATAAGCTCTTTATTTTCTCTTACTATTTAGCTATGATGGTGCAATCAAGTCTGAATAAGTTTAGGAAAACATGAAGAGAATCATTCAATTTAAATACCGTGTATTGGTACTTCTTATAGAAGTATCAACCATACTTCTCCTACTTTTTTTAGCCTATAATTTTGTCTCTATGCCCACAAAAAAAACAACTTTTTATTTAGAAGAGTCTAATACTACCTCAATTTTAAAAACACTGAATAAACTAGGATATAAAACATACCCTGTAGATAAGTATGTTTTAGGTCTAATGCATGGACTCACATCAGGTTGGTATACTTTGGAAGGAGAGAAAGAAGGTCGATTCAGTTTTTTCAAAAATCTCCACTTAAAAAAAGTAGACACTATGCAGATAAAACTATATGCAGGTGAGACATCTACTGAACTCACAAAACGTTTAGCAAACGATATGAAGCTTGACCCTCAAAAACTCTTACAACTTTACAAAAAAAAGAGTCTATTTTCTGAAGCTGATCTTCTTGAAGGACGTTATACCATTGCTAGAAATGCCGATGAAAATACTACTATGAACTATCTTTTTGAGAAATCAAATAAAATATTTAAAGATTTTTCAAAAAATAATTGTAAAAAACCTCTAAGTATTTTAGATTTTAAAATACTTCTTATCGTTGCTTCTATTATTCAAAAGGAGAGTAATTTAGCTAAAGAGATGCCTCTTATCTCTTCTGTCATTTATAATAGACTTGAAAAAAAGATGAAACTACAGATGGATGGTACGTTAAACTATGGTGAATTTGCCCATACCATAGTAACTCCTGAACGTATTAAAACAGATGAGAGTCGTTACAATACCTATAAGCATAAAGGTCTTCTTCCTACACCTCTATCGACTATTAGTCTAGAGGCACTAAAAGCTGCTTATTATCCAGCAAAAAGTGATTATCTCTTTTTTATGCTTAACAGAGATGGCTCACATAACTTTGCAACAACCTATAAAGAACATTTGGCAAACATACGCTTATTTAAAACAAAGAAGAAGAGAAAAAAAGAGAAAAAAGATACCTCGAAAAAAAAGGAAATCAAAAAATCTATTATTGCAAAGAGTAAGAAAGAAAACAACACTACTATAACTACTGAAGTAAAGTAGATAGAGATAGAAATCTCTAAAAAAATGTACTTTTAGAAGAAAAATCTCAAAATAGTCAAATCTAATAATACCACATTTACACCCTAACCCTTTTTCAAAACAAACATATTTTTACCATTATCATTAACAACGCGACATCCATATATATCACATAATACTTGAAATGTTCTGGCTCTAAAAAATACAATATGCGTAGGATCTTGAGGGTACCACCACGTCTTAAATGACTCTTCAGTATTAGCATGAAATTCAGTTTGTATTGCTAAGTAACCCCCACTATTTAATTTCTTTACTAAACTTTCAAACACCTCTCTTGGCTGATATAAATGTTCAAATACTTCTGTAGAGACTATAAGGTGATATTTTTTATTATCCTCTAAAGTATCAGGGTGATAGATAGGGTCATAATAGTCACAAGCTATCCCCTCTTTCTCTAAAAGAGAAGCCAGTAAAGAGGTACGCCCACAACCAAAATCTAAAGCATTTTGAGGCTTTTCAACCAAGGGTAAAGTAAAATCTAAAAAGCGTTGAAAGTATGCTATGTAGCCAGCATCTTCTTCATTATTCTCATGTAAATTATAGCGTTCTTTTTGACCCTCAAAGTCTTGATAATATTCTGGAGACTTAAAGATGTATTCACAAGCTTGACAGTGGTAGTACGTAATGTTTGTTTTTTCATGGGTAAATGCTACTGTAGGGTTACTGCATATATGACACTTCACATATTCTCCTTTTGGTTTGTGTTATGGTACTGTGATGTGGGTTAAAGCTACATATCTAAAGGACTCACTACTCTACCCTTATTCATCTCTGCTACTACGTGTGTATATATCATGGTAGTTTCAACAGATTTATGTCCAAGTAGTTCTTGAATACTTCTTAAATCTATGCCACTCTGAAGAAGATGTGTAGCATAAGAGTGTCTAAATATATGTGAAGTCACACGTTTATGTACATTTGCTTTTATAGCTGCTTGTTTTATGTTTCTCCCCAAAGTCTTTTCATGCACATGATGTCGTCTAATCACATCACTACGAGGGTCTTTAGCTACATTTCTCATAGGAAACAAAAACTGCCACTTTGTTTCATACTTAGCATTAGGATATTTACGCTCGAATGCATAAGGCATATAAACAGACCCATATCCATCTGAAATATCGTTAGCATGCATGCCTTCTACATACTCTACTTGTGCCTTTAAGCGTTGCTTGATAACTTGTGGTAGAGGTACTGTTCTGTCTTTTAAACTCTTACTATCCCAGATATACACTTTATCAAATCCAAAATCTATGTCTTTTATACGTATATTTAAAGCCTCACTCATACGCAAACCACAACCGTACATCAAATACACTATAAGTTGATATGTTCCGGTAAGATTATCTATCACTTTTTTCACTTCATCTTTGGTGAGTACTTGTGGTATATGTTTTCTCTCTTGTGCTCTTAGGGCTTGAATGTTCCATGTACTCATATCTATACCAAGCACCTCTTTATAAAGAAATAATAAAGCAGAAAATGCTTGGTTTTGAGTGGTGGGTGATACCTTACGTTCGACTGCAAGATACGTCAAAAATGCTTCTATTTCAGGTTTTGCCATTTCTATAGGGTGTTTTTTATTGTGGTAGAAAATATACTGCTTTATCCACCCTACATAAGATTTTTCAGTTTTAATACTGTAGTGTTTAAAACGTATTTTATCACGGACAATATCTAGTAGTTTCTTCTTAACTTGCATAATTTACTCCTAAAAATAGTAGGACATAATGTCGACTATTGCTAGAAATAAACAAATAGAGGTACATTTTGTCTAAATATTGGCTCATATCCGATAAAAGGACATAAACAACTATCAATATTTTATACAATTTATAGAAAATAAGATAAAAATATTTCAAATTGACATATTTTTAGAAATAGTCAGACACTTTTGATATACTACTAATATGAAAAATACAAGAATAGTGGGACATTATGTTCCCCCTAATAAATAGTTATGCTATGTTGATTAGCAATAAAGAAAAAAGGACATTTATGAACACAAAAGATATTTACATCTTTCTTTTCAATGGATTTTCAGATTGGGAAATCTCATATTTAACACCTGAATTAAAAAAGAGTGAAAAAATAAATTTAAAATATTTCACTATTGATGGTTTAGAAATTACTTCCATGGGTGGACTTAAAATCACACCAGATTTATCGATTCAAGAAATAGATTTAGATACAGTGTCAGCTTTAATTCTTCCAGGTGGAAGTGCTTGGGAAGAAAAATCAATAAAAGGCATTGATGGGCTTGTAGAAAAATTATATTCTAAAAATATAATGATTGCAACAATATGTTCAGCAACAACCTTTTTAGGACAAAAAGGTTATTTAGATAATATTAAACATACAAGTAATGCAGTAGATTACTTAAAATATATAGCACCTAAATATAAAGGTGAAAAGAAATATCAATCTGATTTAGTAGTAACTGATAAAAATATAATAACAGCAAATGGGTTTTCACCTATTGAGTTTACAAGAGAAGTTTTTAAAAGTATAGAACTTAAAAGTGAAGATGATATTGAAAAGTGGTTTCAGTTATTTAAAAATGGAATTTGGACTGAATAGTCAAGCATAACAAAGCCTTGGAGAGAAACGAGGTAATACTTGCGGTTATTTAAGCTTATAAGTTTCGCATAAAGTGAAATTAGAAAAGCTAATAATCAAGCCGTTTGCTTACCTCGTTTCTCAAGTCAGTCGTTATGCTCAGAAAGGATTTAACATTAAGTCAATATTGAATTATATAAAAATAGATAAAAATATATCAACATCAGGACGACTTGAAAAAGAACAAATTAAACTAGTTGCTAAAAAAGGTTTTGATGTTATAATAAATCTAGCAATGCACAATAAAGGTGCATTGCCAAAAGAAGATAAAATTGTAACGAAAAACAAAATGATTTATATTCACATACCAATAGTATGGAAGAATCCAAAAATCAGTAGATTAAAATTATTTTTAAATATTTTAAAAGCACTACAAGAAAATAATAAAAAAGTATTTATTCATTGTATTATGAATTATAGAGTTTCAGTGTTTATTTATCAATATAAAAAAACTATTTTAAAACAAAAAAATTTAAAACAAAAAAATTTAAAATTTAAAGCACCTAAAAAATTTAAACCAAATAAAAAATGGCAAAAACTAATTAATTTAAATATAAAAGCATAACAATTACTAGGAGAGAACAAGGCTGCAGTGCGGTTTTCAAGCTTATAAGCTTCGATTTGATACAATCTAAAACAGAAAGTGTCAAGTCGTAATATCGCCTTGTCCCTCAAGACAGGCGTTATGCTAAAGGAGTAAAATATTAAGTCAATTTTAAATTATATAAAAATAAGTGATACTATATCAACTTCAGGACAACCAAGTAAAAAAGATTTCAAACTAATTGCAAATAATAAATTTGATATAGTTATAAATCTAGCATTGCATAATAGTAATAATGCTTTGAAAAATGAAGATAAAATAGTATCAAAAAATAATATGATTTATATTCATATTCCAATATCTTGGGATAAACCAGAAATTGATAGATTGAAATTATTTTGTAATACACTAAAGGTATTACAAAATACAAATAAGAAGGTTTTTATTCATTGTGCTAAAAATTATAGAGTATCAGTTTTTATGTATCATTATAAAAAAATTATATTGAAAGATAAAAATACTAAATTAATTTTACCAAAAAGATTTAAACCAAATGAAATATGGAAAGAAATAATTGATATGAAAGATATAGCATAACAATTACTAGGAGAGGAACGAGGCTAAACTGCGGATTTTTTGAGCTTTTAAGTGTCGCATAAAGAAAACTGAAAGACCAAACAATCAAGCCGTTACACCGCCCCGTCCCTCAAGACCGTCGTTATGTGTCTATCGTAAGCACCTTGCTTATGATGAGAAAATTGAAAAGAAGTTGAAGATTTAAAAGAGTGTTTAGAAGCTTAAACGCGGTAAAGAAAAACAAAAGCCTATTCCTAAATGCCAAGAGAGTTTAACAAAGTAAACGCGGTCAAACCCTTAGTAAAACAACTAACTTCCGTTGTAACTTTAAGGACATCAAAAACACGACGACATAACAAAACGTAGTAGAGAAATAAGTGACCCAGCCGCGTTTATTTCGCTATAATTTTTAAAAGAAAAAAACTATTAAGAAGTTGAGAGATGAAATAAGGGTAACTTATTTCTATACTCGACCGTTAGCATACAGAATTGAGATTAAAAGGAAGTACAGTTATGGAAGATTTTTTAGGATTTACAAATATTATTTTGTTAGGAATGTTAGTGTGGGGTTTGATAAAACCAAAAAAGATATTTTTACCAAAGAAATTTAACAAGAATAGGTTAAACGTATTCATCTTTTATTTTGTACTTTTTATTATATCTTTAACTTTATTTAATATTTTTTACAATAAACAAAACGATATAGAAACGACAAATATTCAAGAGATTAAGACAATTGTTAATAAAAATGCAACCCTATCCGATTATAAAAATTCTTCAGATAGAAATAACTTATTATTAGCACTATTAAAAAACAATATATCAAATGTGGACTTTACACATTATAAGAATTGTGTGGGTGATTTTGTATATCAAAAAGACAGAACACTAGCATTAACAGAGATAATAGAATGGTGTGATAATGAAAAATTAAGAAATAAACGAAGTTTTTATTCTCATATTAATGAACTTGAAGTAAGAGAAAATGGAAATTATAAAATTTCATTTGATGAAAACATAGCATTATTAAAAAAACAAAAACTAAATGAAGCTACACAATTATCTATTGAATGGGAAGAAAAAACATACATAGGAAAGATACAAACAATTAAAAAGAAAGTATCACCATTTAAAGCTTTAGAGGATTTCGGTGGATTATATACAGCAGTAGAAATTTCTAAAAATGAAGTTATACTATACACACCTTACTATGCGAATGATGAAGAAGAGTGGATTTTAGAAAGTGCAAAAAGAAACTTTATAGATGGTGTATTTCAATCTTTTATACATACAGATGTAGATTATATAAAAATAGGTATTTTTTTACAAGAAAATGAAACTAAAAAACAACATAGATTTTCTTTTCAAGGTTCTATTAAAAGAAAGGATGCTTTAAATGTAGCGAAAAAACTATTACATATAGAAAGCTTCAATGACTTAGTAGAGATTAAAGTTTTTGATGATGGAAGTGGTCAGGCAGTCTTTAATAACCCTATAATGAACAGAATAAAATTCAATGATGCAGGTACACCAACACTAAATATATTTTTTGAAGAGTTATCTAAAGTCACATACTAACTAAAAGAGTAATAAAAAAGAAATCTGCGAACTGATGAAGGAATTGTTATTCCTCAAGTCAGCCATTAGATTACATAAAAAAATTTAAAAGGATAAAAGTGTATTTTCCTGAATTAATACAAAAAAAGTCTGAAGAGCTAGAAAAATTTAGACTTAAACATGAATGTGAACATCCCTCTCAGAAAATGACTAAAAGAGTCTTAAAGAAAGGTGTTATTCAATATGTATTTCAATGTTTAACTTGTGGTACATCTTGTTCAAAAGCTATCAAAAAAGATGAAGCATTGAAAATGTCTGATGGATTTATGTCAGATTTCAATGAGGAATTATTAAATTTCAATAACAATCAATATCGTAACGAATTAAATCAAATTGAAGAAAAATATAAATTATTAAAGAAAAAAGAAATTGATTTAAGAAAGAATAAAGAAGATGATTTTTTTCAAGAATATTCTGACTACCTCTTATCAAATGAATGGAACGTTAAAAGACAAAAAGTTTTACTAAGAGCAAATTATATTTGTGAAAGTTGTTTAGAAAATCAAGCAACACAAGTTCATCATTTAACATATAAACATGTATTTAAAGAGCCTTTATTTGAGCTAGTAGCTATTTGTGAAACTTGCCATGATTTTTTACACGAAGAAACTGATAAGCAAGGAAGCTAACAAAACATAGCAAGAAAATATGTTACCTCTACCGATTTTTAGCTTTGAAAACTTCAAAGATTCAGCTACCATTGTAGAACTTAAAAGACTACAAAAACAGGTAACATATTTTTGTACTCGACCGTTAGTGTACATTTTAATTTATCGCTTATATTAATAGTTAAGTGTATTTATGTTATAAGTAAAAAATACAAATTAAAGAAGGAGAATTAATTATGGCAAATGTAAACAATGTGGCAAATTATTTCTTATCAAAAACTATTGACGAAGAAGATTCTAAAATTACAAACTTAAAATTACAAAAACTTTTATATTATGCTCAAGGATTTCATTTAGCCCTTTTTGAAAAAGAATTGTTCACTGAGGAAATTGAAGCATGGATGCATGGTCCTGTGTCTCCAGCTGCATATCAACAATTTAAAAAATTTGGTGCAAATATAATTCCATGTGATGAGTGTAATGAAAAATTTGATGAAATTTTTTCCCAAGAGCAAATAGAATTACTTGATGAAGTGTATGATATTTTTGGTCAATTTAGTGGTTGGAAACTTAGGAATATGACCCATGAAGAACCTACATGGATAAATAATAAAGATACGGCAAATATAATTTCAAAAGATGAAATGAAAGAATATTTTAAAACTAGAGTAGCTTAGTGGCAAAAAGAAAAATTAAAATACCAAAGGCAGATAAAAGCTCTAGGCTTACAGTTATTCAACCTCCAAATTATGACAAACTTCCTCCAATTTTTTCTCTTGAAAAGCTAGTTGGTGATAAATATTGCTTTTCAAATTTAGATGATACTGATAAAAAACAATTTGCAGAAAGTATTTTTAAAAGAAAGAATCTTTCATGGAGTGATATAAAAAAAGCCAGCAGGCATGCTTTAGGTTTTGAAAAAATATCAAAAGATGCTATAAAAGGTGCAAAACCTTCATTTATTACTGATGATATGAATGAATTTTTAGCTTTTAGATTCAATGGAATGAAACCTATGGTTGGATACAGAACTCAAAACATTTTTTATGTATTATGGTTTGATTTAGACTATACACTCTATAAACACTAACAAAACCTTGGAACTAATAAATTTTCTAGTGAAAATTTATTAGTTCAAGTCAACCGTTATCACTGTTAAAACATTATCCCCTAGCCTCTAAATAAAAATTCACTATCTTAGATAATCACTTTTCTTTTGTTATAATATCTTCTCATAACCTACAAGGATACACATGAAAAGAAGAGACTTTTTAAGCACTACCGCACTAGGGGCAACTGCCATTGCACTGAGTGGATGTCATAGAGCAGAAGAAGAGACAAAAGAGGGTTCTATTAACGTTAATAAAACTAAAAAAGTCACCCTCAAACTTGCTACTTCATGGCCTGCACATTTTCCCATTATGGGAACAGGGGTAGACAACTTTGCGAAACGATGTTTTGAACTCTCTGGGGGAAGCTTGGAGATAAAAATATTTCCTAAAAATATCTTAGTCCCAGCTCTACAAGTTTTTGATAGCTGTTCTGCTGCTCAGATAGATGCTTTTCACTCTGGTGTTTACTACTGGAAAGGTAAGAACCCTGCCTTTAGTATCTTTGGTGGTATGCCACTAGGTCTTACATCTGAAGAGATGATTACATGGATGAAATTTGGTGGTGGGTATGAGCTTTGGCGTGAGATGTACGGTAAGTTTAACCTCTACCCTCTCATAGGAGGAACTACTGGTCCTCAGATGGGTGGTTGGTTCAAAAAACCCATCAACTCTCTAGCTGACCTCAAGGGGCTTAAAATGCGTATCCCTGGGCTTGGTGGTGAGGTCATGAAGAAACTCGGTGTAAACCCTGTGTTACTCCCTGCTGGGGAGATATACACTTCCCTAGAACGTGGTACCATAGATGCCACAGAATGGGTAGGACCAGCACTAGATAGCATGATGGACTTTGCCAAAGCTGCATCATACTACTACACAGGCTGGCATGAACCAGGGAGTATCTTAGAGATAACCTTTAACAAAGCACGATGGGAAAAGTTAAGTGATGAGCATAGAGCTATCATTACAGCTGCCAGTGAAGAAATGACAGGTACTATGCTTCAAGAGTTTAGGTATAAAAATGCCAAGGCACTCCAAGAGCTACCAGAAAATGTACAAATCAAGACCTTCCCTAAAGAGATGATGGATGCTGCCAAAGTAGCACTAAAAGAAGTACTCAATGATGAGAGTAAAAAAAGTGCTGATTTTAAACGTACTTTAGAGAGCTATGAAGCTTTTGTAAAAATCAATAAACCATGGGATGATATTAGTACTAAAAACTTTTTAAATATAAGAGGTTAATACTTCTTATTGGTATATTCCAATAGGTCTGCCTCACTAAGATTATCCATGAGTTTTGCAAGGTTACGTAGAGAGAAGAGACGTACATTCTCGCCTTTCTCTTTTTTAAGTTCTGATGAAAACTTATTTTTAGAGAAGAGTATAAAAGTATCTACCTCTAAGTCAGCCTTGGCACAGTTCTCTTTAAGTTTGGTGAGTTCAGACTTATTCATCTTTTGTTTACTCAGCTTACAAGAACCTGCAAGCATCGCCCCAGATTTACGTTTTACAAGTATATCTATCTCTACATTTTTATCGTAGTATGAGCCTATAGTTTCTATGGCATCACCTTCAAACTCTTCTTTGAAGCTTAGTTGTATAAGTTCCAATACAAGCTGTTGATAGATAAGTGCTGTAAATTCTGACTTTATTCCAGACCATCGTGCCGTTACTTCTTTATAATCACCCTCTTTGATGCCTTTGTAAGTAGGAGAAACCACAGCAAACCAAAAACGCATAAATGGCGTAATAAATAGTAGTTTATCTGAGATACCATCTGCTTCATTGACAGGTTTTTCTACAGAACGATCAAACTTTAAAAAGCCATCTTTGATGAGAAAGTCTATCACCTCTTCACCCTCTTCTCTACCGATATTCACTTTCTTAAAAGCAGAGTATTCACGTCTATCACCCGTGGCTATAGCTGTAAGCATCGCGTGGTATGTAGGCTTTGAGTGCGTTATCTTCGTAAGGTCACCATGTATGTAACGGTAGTTATTGAGTACTTTATTTACGATGAGTTTATCTAAAGGTTTTGTCATATCTACAGACCATCCCATACCACCAAAAACTGCGAAGTACTCTACAGCTTTCTCAAAGTCAGTGGCTTTGTTTTGGTAACAAAAAGAACGAAACTGTGCTAAAAGTGATGGATGATTAGATGTGTGTGTTGACATAGTAAAACCTTAAAATAGATGTGAAATTATACCCAAGATTTTACGTTTAATACTATTTCTTCAACTCTACTTTACATAATGTTGCTTTTATGTTCGTAGCAAACCCAATGCTTACGTCATTCCATGTCTTACCTTTATGTAGGTCATAACAGTTTTTATTGATGCTTGTGAGTGCATCATTGGCAGCAAAATCAAAGAGGTCTAGTGTACCCTCTGCAGAAAAATGTTCTTTTTCATAGGTGTACTTCATAGGTAGTGTAAGTGTTTTATCATTAAAATTTAATTCTACATCTAGCATACCTGTATAAGGCTTCCCTTTTACACGTTTATCTGCTTTCATCACTATTATCTTACCCTCGATAGTAGTATTTTTAAGCTGTTTAAAAAACATCTTAACCAGTGTCTCATCTCGAGTAGAATTATTTGTATTTATCTGTGTTGCATCTATACTTACTATAGAGCCGACAAGTAGCTCTCTAAAGTTTGCACCCTCTTTAGCTACAGGTGTATATTTTACAGAAGTAAATGTGCCAGCTACACCTACTTTTGCAAGTGTTTTATAGGCTTTCCATGTGACATTCATATCACCTGACTGTACGAGTACACAGCCTCCTGCATGGGAGAGAGTAAAAAGTGTAAAGAGTGAAAGGATTATTTTTTTCATAAGTAGTATGCTCCATTTATAGTATGTTTTGAGATTTTAGTTTAGTATAACTTGATTATATAAATGTGTCAATATAAAGTGGGATACCCAAAGGAAATACCCTTGGGTATGCTATCCCAGCGACAAAGATTAAAGCCAGTCGTCTGGATCAAAAAACGCATCCATGTGTGTAGAACCTACTGCTTCTACTTGCATAATTTTCTCCGGACTCTTTGCATAAAGAGTTATACCCGAAAGACTTGTCATCCCAACAATTGAAATATACTTGAGGAAGTTTCTTCTTGTTTGCATATGCTTCTCCTTTAGTGTAGTTGGTACAGCCGTTACTGTACTTTTCATGCTAGAGTAGAAATGTGTATGAAATGTGGAGCTTAATACAATATTCATATTTTCATTATCATTAATCATAACCATCTTT